>Ga0224508_10001486_pt1 | contig 21025 bp, 20 predicted proteins | sample SF_Jan12_sed_USG_4_FD_170157 | JGI IMG/M metagenome (GOLD analysis project Ga0224508, IMG submission 170157) | Sediment microbial communities from San Francisco Bay, California, United States - SF_Jan12_sed_USGS_21 | ecosystem: Environmental > Aquatic > Marine > Sediment | place: USA... | reverse complement strand
GGCCCCGGTATCGACCCGCCATGGAGAACGTGGTCCCGTCGGGCTCCATCGTAATGTCGAGCGCCACGCGCTCCTCACTCTCCGAGCCGGTCCCGTTCCAGGACAGACTGACGGACCGGTGCGACCAGACCCCTCCCGGATCGTGAAAGCCGATCGATCGCGAGAGAAGAGCACGGGCGTCGCTGGTGGGAGTCGCGACTTCGGATTCGGGGGCCGGCGCCGAACAGGCGATGATCAACGCGGGCACCCACAGGATCGGGGTGGGAGTACGAGGCCGAGACGACGTTCGCGCGTTCATGTGGAGAAGGTGCTGCGTGCGTGGACTGCTGGATACCCCCTAGTTTCCGCGCGCGATGACCGAAAACGAGCCAGACATTCACGACAACACCGAGGCAGGGCGTTGGGAGATCGCCGCTGAGGGCGCCATCGCCTGGTTGTCCTACGCGATGGGGCCATCCGTCCTCGTACTGGTCCACACGGAGGTTCCGGAGCGCCTCGGCGGCCGGGGCCTCGCGGGGCGTCTCGCGCGCCATGCGATGGAAATCGCCAGGGTCGGCGGGCTCAAGGTCGAGCCACAGTGTCCGTTCATGATCGGCTGGCTCGATCGACACGGCGAATACGCGGACCTGGTATTCAAGCCTTCCGGTCCCGCGGCGGACGAGCCGTTCTGGTTCTGACGCGGTTGGGCACACCACACATCGAAATGGAAGAGAGGGAGGGAATGACTGGACCTTCATCCGCTCCCCGGATGGCCCGGGCCATCCGGGGACGGCCGCTTACCGCGGTACTGATCATCGGCACGATCGCCTGCGGCGGAGATCAGGACTCCGCGGGGGACCAGCCCGACGACCTGCCGTCTGCCGACGCGGAGCCGGCCGCCGAGGTGGCGCCGGCAGCGGCCCCCGATCCGCGAGAGGTCGTCATCGATCTGCGAGACGTGCCGTGGGCCGTGCCTCTCGAAGTAAATCTCGATGACATGATCCTCCAGCAGAGCGGCCTGTATGTGCAGGTGTTGGCGGAAGGCACCGGGCCCAGGGCGACGCCGGGTGACAGCATGGATGTCCACTACCATCTGTGGCTCCCGAACGGCCAGACCGTCGACGCCAGCCGCAGTCATTCACCGCCCGACCCTCTCCCGATGGTCCTGGGCGTCACGTCCTTGATCGATGGGTGGGCCCAGGGCGTGATGGGGATGCGCGTCGGCGAGCGACGGAGACTCGTCCTGCCGCACGAGCTGGGGTATGGCCCGGGCGGTCGGCCGCCGATCCCGCCATACTCCCCGCTGCTGTTCGAGGTCGAGCTCATGAGCCTGGTCCCCGGCGACCTGCCGGAGGGAGGACCGGGCAACTGATGAGGTTCGTCCGGTTCGCGTACGGGGACGTGGTCGCGTACGGCGAGGAACGCGGGGACGTGGTGCACGAATGGACCGCAGCCCCGTTTTGGGGTGGCTCCGCGACCGGCCGGACATTCGACCGAGCGGACGTGCGGCTGCTGGCTCCGTGCGAACCGTCCAAGGTCCTCGCTGTCGGGCGGAACTTCGCGAGCCACCTGCATGGTCGCGAGGCGCCTCGCGAGCCGGGGCTCTTCGCGAAGATGCCGACGTCGATCATCGGCCCCGGCGATCCCATCGTGCTTCCGCCGGATTCCCAGGATGTCCACTTCGAGGGTGAGCTGGTCGTCGTCATCGGACGACGGACGCGCTCCGTCACGCCGGAGGAGGCCGGAGGCTGCGTGTTCGGGGTGACCTGCGGGAACGACGTAAGCGAACGCGTCTGGCAGCGGGGCGACTTGCAGTGGCTGCGTGCGAAGGGGTCCGATTCGTTCGGGCCGCTCGGACCCGCGATCGAGACCGGGCTCGATCATGCCGATTTGAACATCCAGACGCGCCTGAACGGGCAGACCATGCAGGCCGAGAGCAGCGCAGATCTGATCTTTCCCGTCGAGGAGGTCATCTCGTTTGCCAGCCAGTACGTGACCCTCGACCCGGGGGACGTCGTCTATCTCGGGACACCGGGGTCGACATCGGCGATGAGCCCCGGAGATGTCGTGGAAATCGAGGTCGACGGGGTCGGGGTCCTGACGAATCGGGTGGTCGCGGGCTGACTTGCCTCTCGCCCCCGGTCAGTTCCACTTTGGCGCTCGTTTCGCCCCAAAAGGAGCTCAAATGAATCGGTACTCCAGGCGCGGTTTCGGTGCGATCGCCAGCTTCACGATCCTCGCATTGCTCGGAAGCGCCGGCACGCTCGTCGCCCAGGACGGTGAGGACATGCGATCCACTCTCGAGGGCGTCTATACGGAGGAACAGGCCGAACGTGGCGAGCAATTGATGTGGAACATCTGCGCGGAGTGTCACTTCGAAGAGGACTACCAGGGCCCCTTCATGGAGGACTGGAAGGGAGCTTCGGTCTGGGGCCTCTTCGAATCGATTTGGAGCACGATGCCCGAGGACAACCCGGGCGGGCTTCCGGCGACCGACTATGCGGATGCGATCGCGTACATGTTCAAGCTCAACGGGCTGCCGGCGGGCGACGAAGAGCTCGGCTCCGAGCAGGACGTGCTCGACAAGATAACGATCGATTGGGAGCCCTGATCCGTCCTGCCCGATTCCGCCACCGACCCGGCTGACCGCCCTTCGCACATGCCCTTAGCACCCACTGCCGGCTTTCTGCTCGTCGCTCTCGTCCTGAGCGCCGCGACCCAGCTTCGGGCCCAGGACGCGTCGGAGACGGATCAGGCGCCGTTCGAGACCACCAACCTCCGCGGTCGCCTCTTCGAGGCAGGAGCCGTGCTGGGGCCCGCATCGTTCGGTTCCAAATCACGGCTGGCGTCGTGTCGCTGGAACGGGGTGCGTTTTGGCCACCGCTTCGCGCCCGTGTCCGGTTCGGAGACGATCCAGCTCGGGTTTCGGCTCGGAATCGAAGGCTGCATCACCGAGCACGAGGAGGCGGGGCGCGTCGATCTGATCCACGCGCACGCCGGTGTTCTGTTCGGTCTTCGCGCATCGGGATCGGTGCTCTTCTACTGGTTCTCCGGGGTCGGAGAGCTTCTCGGCGATTCGACTCCGGGACCCGGGGACGAAGTCGAACCGCGGTTCGCGTGGCACGGCGGTCCTGGCGTCACCTGGGCATTCAGCCGCCGGTTCTTCCTCGACGCCTCGCTGATGGGGATCGTCTTCGAGAACTACAAGCTCGGGACGGATCCGGCCGAGGGCAGCGTGTTCGGGTTCGTCCCCAATCTCCTCTTCGGACTGCAGATATGAGCTCGGCGATCTGGAGGCGCCTTCTTCTGGCCGCCGTCGCGTTGGGTTCCGGAGCCTCCGGGCTCCGGGCGCAGAACCCGGGCGCCGCCGCCGAAGAACCGACCGGTCCGCGCTTCGGCGTGGATGCGCGACTGGCGTTTCTGATCACCGATGCGGGCGGACACCCGGATCGACCGTTGCTCGAGGCGAACGGGCGAGTGCGGATCCTCCGTGCCCGGGCGGGAGGCGCGCCGGGATTCGTGCTGACGGGTGGCGTCGCGATCGGTTTCTCCGAATTCTTCGCCGAGGTCCAGAGCGAGAGCTTCCGGGTGGCCGGTGGCGTCGAGGTCCCGTGGGCCATCGGGTCCCGACGACCGAGCGGACGCGCCATCGAGCTCGTTCCCCTGGTCGAAGTCGGTCACCTCGACTCAAATGGGGGAGACGAGCGTAGCGGGCTGTTCACCCGTTTCGCGGTGGGAGTGCGGATTCCGGTCGGGGGCGGGCCGCTATATCTGGGATTCGAGCCGATCGGACTCACCGTCCTGCCCGAGGCTCTGAAGTCGCGGGAGGGGGACTCACGTCTGGCCTTCGAGATGGGGTTGATACGCTTCGGATGGGACTTCTGAGCAAGAGCATTGGGACCGAGGGACGGACCAGGCGGTCGCACACGGGACTGATCGCGGGGATCGAGCGCGCCCGTGCGCTCTCGACCGACCGAGAAGCGCTGGCCACAGACGACCCGTCCGTATCCGGTTGGAGCGTCGGGCTCCACCTCGAACACCTGTGGAAGGCCGAACGTGGGATTCTCGGCTGGGTCGAGAGCGCGCTGGACGAACCAGGGGCGTTCCCTTCCTCCGGCGAGCCCTCGAAGACGGGGAGCATCGTCCTGATCAGCGGCTGGATTCCGCGCGGGCGGGCGAAGGCGCCGGAGCGATCGCTGCCGGACCCCGAGGTCGGGTACGATCTGAGCGAGCGCCTCGCCGAGTTGAGGGTGCAGACCGACCGGTTGGAGCCCCGGCTCGCGGAGCTACATGCCTGCGGGAGCACGTTCGAGCATCCTCTGCTCGGTCACTTCACGCCCGCCCAATGGCTACGCTTCCTCGACGTGCACCACCGCCACCACGAGAAGATCATCCGCGACATCCGCTGACCCGCCCGAAGCCTCAGCTCTCCCCGGCCAGCCGATCGATCAGGCCGACTGCCGCCTCCAGCGTTCTGAGCTCATCCGGTTCGAACCGCGACATCCGGGCCCGAAGCAGACCCATACGTCGATCCCGAACGTCCTCGAGGAGCTTCCACCCCTTGCCCGTGGATGTGATCACCGACACGCGCGCGTCGTGTCGGGCGGCTCGCCGCAGTACGTAGCCCTCGCGCTCGAGCGATTGAACGAGGCGCGTCACGGTGGGCGGGCGTACCTGTTCGAGCTCGGCCAACTCCGTCAGGGTCGTCGGTCCGTGGTTGACCAGGGTCGAGATCACCGAAAGCTGGGCGGACGTGTGGCCGAACTCCCGGTCCTCGCGACGAACCCGACGGACCAGCCGGAGCGCGGCCGAGTTCAGGCCGTCGGCGAGCGCGGCGCTCCGGATGTCGTCGCCGGACGGAGCCGGCCCCGGGCCATTGGGCTCATCGGCCGGATACGGGGTCGCCGTGTGAACGCCGTGCGGGAGAGCGTCGATGTCCGTCAACCCTCACTCCTTACGTTTTGTTTAGCTAAGCTAAATAGATACGCGGGAGAGATTTCGTGGCGCAAGTGGCGGGGGTTAGTCGGAGACCGTCTCTCCCGCGACGGTAGCCGCCTCGGCGCGGACTCGCTTCAGGGCCGCCCCGGCCTCGAACAGCAACCACACCTCCAGGACGAAGATCGCCGCGCCGAAGACGAGCAGCATGATCTGGTCGCTCCCGAGGAACCGCTCGAGGTTGAGGAACATCGCCCAGGTCGTCATGACGAGCAGGAACGCCATCGGGATCAGCGTGATCCAGGCCGGACGCCTCTGCCGCATCAGGTAGAGGCTGATGATCAGGAGACTCAGTCCGGCGAGCAGCTGATTCGTGGTCCCGAAGAGCGGCCAGATCCGCATGCCGCCCGCGCCACGGTCGAGACCCAGAGCGAGGAGCCCGCAGCTCACCACGGCCACGCTCGTCGCGGCCCAGCGGTTCTGGATGATCTTGATGTTGTACTCGACGCCGAGCTCGGCGATGATGTAGCGCTGAAGCCGGATCGCGGTATCGAGGGTCGTGGCGGCGAAGCTGATGACCACCACGGCGGCGAAGATCGTCGCGACATTCGCCGGAATCCCGATCCCGCTCGCGATGACGCCGACGCCGTTGACGAAGGCTGCCGTGCCGCCGGCAGATGCCGCGGCCCAGCTTCCGTAATGCTCGTGCCACCCATCGGCGCCCGCGTAGATCGCGAATCCAGCGGTGCAGGCGATGATCGACGTGAGGGCCAGCGTACCCTCTCCGAGGGCGCCCCCGTACCCGACCTGACGCGCGTCCACCTCGTTATTCAGCTGCTTGGATGAGGTCCCGGACCCCACGAGGCCGTGAAAGCCGCTGATCGCGCCGCACGCGATCGTTATGAACAGAAGCGGGAACCAGCCCGGCGCATCGGCCGGAAGGTTCGTGTTGACCGCCGGCGCGATGATGGTCGGATTGGTGAAGAGCACCCCCGCGCCGATGATCCCCAGAGCCACGAACAGCTGGTGACCGTTCACGTAGTCCCGAGGCTGGAGCAGAAGCCAGACGGGCAGCACGGAGGCCACGAACGTGTAGGCGAAGAGGATGACGATCCATCCGACCCGCTGGCCGTCCGCCGTGGCCGCCTCGGCCGCGATGGCGGCGTCTCCGCCGGCGGTGGCCAGCTGTGCGTCCGTCGGCGAGAACCCGATCATATCGGGCAGGCTGAACGGCAGGTCCTGACCAAACCAGATCATGACGTACAGAACGGCGAGCGCGCCGAGAGAGGGCAGGAGAATCCCCGCGCCCGTCCGGTAGATCAGAAACCCGACGACGAGCGCGACCAGGATCGAGCCCCAGACGGGCATGACCGCGCCGGGGTTCGCCATGAACAGGTTTGCGATGATGACGGCGAAGACCGCGTTCACCATCAGGAGAAGGAAGAAGATCAGGAGGAGAAAGAGCACCCGCGCCCGGTCACCGATGATCGACTGGGTGAGCGTCCCGATCGAGCGGCCCTTGTGTCGCGTGGAGATCCACAGCGTGCCGAAGTCGTGGACGGCCCCGGCGAAGATCGACCCCAGAACGACCCATAGGAACGCTGGCAGCCAGCCCCAGATGACCGCGATGGCCGGGCCGACGATCGGCGCTGCCCCGGCGACGGACGTGAAGTGATGGCCGAACAGGACGTGCTTGTTGGTCGGGACGTAGTCCACGCCGTCCTCGAACTCGTGTGCCGGTGTCACGAAGTCGGGATCCAGCTTGTAGATCTTGTTCGCGACGAACTTCGAGTAGATCTGGAATCCCGTGATGAACGCCGTGACACCGACTACGAGGAGGACGATCGAACTCATTCAGTACCCCCGAGGACCTCTGCACGGATTCGCCTGAGCGCGTCGACGCCGACAGGATCAGACTCCTGCAGGCGAACGCCGAGAAGTGGCCAATCTCCGAGATTCTCGCGGATCCTCGCAAGGTAGGTGCTTTCGCGCTCCCGGCGGCCGGCCAGAAACCCTTCGGTACCCTCCCCCGCCTCGGCCTTCGGGAGGATCTGATTCACGATGACTGCCGCGACCGGGACGTCGTGCTTCGCGAGCGCCGCCACAGCCGTCTCGGTTTCCCAGATCGGAAGCCTCTCCGGGATCACGACGAACACGAAGCCCGTCCGGTCGGAGTCGATCAGGATCTGTCGGGCGCGGTGAAACCGCCCACGGCGTTCCTCGAGAGCGTTCAGGATCGGGTCCTCGTGCTCGCGGTCGTCCGTCTCCGACCCCGCGACGTTCCGCCACATCTTGGCGAGCGCCCCGACCTTCTGCCTTCGTTTGATGAGACCGCTCATCCAGGCGGTCATCAGCTCGGGCAGGGACAACAGCCGCAGCGTCTGACCGGTCGGAGCGGTGTCGAAGACGATCCGGTCGTATTCGGCGCCCTCCTCCTCCAGGATCCGCGTGAACCGGTCGAACAATGCCGCCTCGACGGCGCCGGGGGAGACACGCGCGATGTCGACCTGTCGTTCCACCTCGGTCAGGAGACGGGGCGGCGCCGCTTCCCTGATCCGCTCCTTGACCGCCGCGATGTAGTCGTCCGCCTCCTGCTCCGGATCGATCTCCATCGCCCAACAGTCCGCCACGACCGGGCGCGGCTTCGGCCCGAGGTCGCACTGGAGGATATCCGAGGTCGAGTGTGCGGGGTCCGTGGACACCAGGAGCGTCTTGTGGCCGGCGTCGGCCAGCTCGAGAGCGGCGCGGGTCGCCATCGTCGTCTTGCCGACCCCGCCCTTCCCGCCGAAGAAGAGGATGGGCCGGTCGATTGAGGCCGTCAGCAGCAGCGGAAACCGCCCTCCGGCGGGTGCTCCATCCCCATCCGCACGTGCCATTCGTGGAATTCGTCGATCAGCGCGGGATACGACTCCAGCATGTAGAACTGGATGGGATTCGGGACTCCCAGCAGGTCGGAGAATCCGAGCAGCATGAACGCGTCGTGCTGCCGCAGATACTCGCGGTGGATGGTCGATCGGTAGGGGGCGATGTAGACGCCCTCGTAGATCTCCTTCGCGGCACGGAGGCGGCGCATGATGCGGTCGCGGAGCGGCGGTTTGGCTTCCATGGTCTGAAGTATCGGGGCGAACCGGCCGACGTGCGACCCCTCGACGCCGGGGCGGGGGGTCTTGTCGGCTGGCGGATCTTGCCGCTCAATTCCGGGTTCGACCTCGTAGCGTCCGAGGCACCGGCGCCGCCCGGATCGGATGTCTCCTCTCGGCCGGAGCTTGCATGGAATCGGAAGCGACCCCACGGCGATCGTTCATCCGAAACGCGAGCGGCGCCGCGCTGCTTGCGGCCGCCGGAGTCCCGTCCCTCGCCGCATGCGCCCCCACAGATGATGGTGCGGACTCGGCCGTCGACTCCTCGGCGCGGGGCGGTGACGCCCCCCGAGATGGACGGGCCGACTCCAGTGACCGCCAGTCCACACTCAGCGACCCGCGCTCCGCCCTGTCGATGCCGGGGCCGATGCTCCCGCCCGTCCCCGCCGTGCTGCTCAGCGTGAACGGACTCCCCGGCGACCCGGACGAGATCTCCGTCGTGTGGTCGTTCGTGTTGAACGGCGAGCCGGCCCAGATCGGCATCTCGGTCGGCGACGAGCACGTCGCCGGTCCCGCGATCGTCCACCACGGCGAGTTCGTGCTAAATGTGCCGACGGCCGATTCGATCGTCGCTTTCGACACCGTCGACATGAACTCGTCTCGGGTCGGCGACAAGTACGAGCTGTCCGGGTTCACGCGCGGCGAGGCGGCGGCCGTGTCTGCCCCGACGGTCGAGGAGTCGCCGCTTCACCTCGAATGCCGGGTCACGAACACCGTACCGTTGCCGCCGATACGCACCGTGTTCTTTGCCGACGTGGTCGCGACTACGGTGCTCGAGGGGGTGGTCGACCAGAACGAGAGACTGATCGTCCCGAACGTGCGCTTCTTTGGCATGACCGCTGGCAGCGGCGAGTTCTACACGATGGGAGAGCCGATCGGGCACATCGGCCACACGGTCGGCCGCGACGACATCCGCTACTGATCACCCGGGCGGGCGGGCGCCCGCAGCACCATCCTCGACCTGTCAGATTTCGAAGTGGCTGGTCGTCCCACCCTTGTATGGCGCGCCTTCGTCTCCACACACGGGGTCTTACGCGAGGTCTCGTCCGACCCGGTCGGCGAGATCGGCAGACAGGAGCTGAGACACATGAAGAGCACTCGATGTCCGCGTGGCACGCGGCCCATGTGGGGCGACCTCGCGACCGCTGCGGTCGCGGTGCTGGCGTTGGCCTTCACCGGGAGGTCTGACCTCGCGGCCCAGACATCCACGGCCGTCGCGCTGGGCGACCAGGTCTACACAGTCGGCGACACCCTCGTCGGCGGCGTCGGCGGGGTCGCGGTCGACGCGCTCGGCTACATCTACGTGGCCGATTTCGGCGAGACGGTCTACAAGATCAAGCCGGACGGCCGTGCCGAGGTGTTCGCCACCGGCCTCTACGGGGCCTCGGGCAACACCGTCGACGCGATGGGGAACCTCTACCAGTCGAGCTTCAACGGGCACCACATCACGAAGATCGATCGACGCGGGAATCAGGAGATCGTGGCGACCGGACTGACGGGTCCCGTCGGGATCGCCGCAGGGTCGGACGCCCTGTTCGTGTGCAACTGTCAGTCGAACACGATTGCGCGGGTCGTGCCGAAGGGTGAGGTCACGACCTTCGCCGAGAGTCCACTGCTGAATTGCCCGAACGGGATCACCCTCGCGCCCGACGGGAATCTGTACGTCGTGAACTTCAGCGACGAGAAGATGCTCAAGATCACGCCGGACGGGTCCGTGACCGAGTTCGCGACTCTGCCCGGGGGTGGGAACGGGCACGTGACGTTCGCTCGTGGGAACCTCTACGCCACGAGCTTCCAGGGGCAGCGGGTCTACCGCGTGTCGCTGGCCGGCGACGTGTCGCTTGTGGCCGGGACGGGCGCGTTCGGCGAGAAGGATGGTCCGGCTCTCGAGGCCACCTTCACGTTCCCGAATGGGATCGCGGCGGGGCCTGCGGGGGACCGCGTGTACATCAACGACTTCATCAACCGAAGCCCGCCGGGGCTCGCGATCCCGCCGATCCCGAGGAGCACCATCCGCGTCGTGAAACTCGCGTCGATCAGCGACCGCATGGCGGCTGCGTTGGGGGAGGGGGGCGCGTCGGGGCTTGAAGAAGCCTATCGCGCCTTCAAGACCGACCCCTCGACGTCGGGTCTCTTCACCGAGGTCGAGGTCAACGTCTTCGGGTACACCCTGATGGGTGGTGGGAATCTCGAGGCGGCCACGAAGGTATTCGAGCTCAACGCCGAATCGTATCCGAATTCGTGGAACGCGTGGGATAGCCTCGCCGAGGCACACATGAACGCCGGGCACAACGACAGGGCGATCGAGCTCTACCAGAAGTCGTTGTCGCTCAACCCAGCGAACAACAACGCGGTTCAGATGATCGCGAAGATCCGGGGCGGCTGAGGCGCAAACGGGCGGCCCCCTCCGGTTGGGCCGCCCGCTGGTCGCCGTCGGTCAGACACGACCGACGGGTTCGATTCAGTTGACCTTGCGTGCGCGCTGGTCCGCCCCGCCCTGGTGGAGGATCAGCGCCACCACCTCGCCGTCCTCGATCACGAACGTCGTTTGCGCGTCCACGACCCGAAGGAAGAACTTCGTCTCGGACTCCGGGAAGACGCGGAACTGGGGCTGTCCCGTCGCCTGCACCGCGAGCCCATCGTCTTCCAGAGTCACCGTGATCTTGAACTGCGGCGTCAGTTCGTAGACGCCGACGTATCGCGCCATGATCTCCCGATCGAGATCGATCTCGACCCGCTCCTCGGTCGGCTGGGGGGCCGGGGCCAGCGGGATCCGGTCGTTCAACAAGTGGAACCCGATGTCGTCGGCCCCCTCGTTCGAGTTCGTGAGCACGACGACGCCGACCTCACGCTCCGGATCGAACCCGGCGAACGTCCGGTACCCGCCGGTCCCCCCGTTATGCCAGATGACTCGGTCGTCTTCGAGCTTCAGGATATGCCAGTTGAGCGCGACGTCGTTTCCTCCGCCGGCTTCCATGAGGGACTGGTGACTCACCCGCATGGCCTCTTCCAGCTCGCTCGTCGGCTCGCCGATGTTCGCCTCGAGAAAGGTGAGCATGTCGCCGACGTTCGATCGGATCGCGCCGGCGCCCGCCAGAGTGGGCAGATCCCAGTTCGAGACCGGACGCCCCTCCGCGTGACCGAGTGCCAGCCATTCCAGCATCTCGGGCGTCAGCTCGATCCCCGTCATGTCCATCCCGAGAGGACCGAGGATGCGGTCGCGGAGCAGCCCCTCGTATTCCATGTCCGCGGTAGCGGCGAGCAGGTGCCCGAGCAAACCCACGGCCAGGTTGGAGTACTCGTACTGCGATCCGATATCGCGTGTGAGCGAGTGCCCGGACAGAAACTCGTGCATCTGATCGACGGTGTAGTCGGCGTACGGGTTCGAACCGTCCGCCGGCGTCATGTTCGCCGGCAGCCGGGGCAACGACGAACGGTGGGTCGCCAGATCGATGAAGGTGATGTCCCGCCCGTCCCTGGACGGAATCGTCACGCCCTCGTGTGCATAGGCCTGAATCGGCGCCTCGAGCCGTACCTCCCCGCGACCCGCCATCTCGGCTAGCAGGATCCCGGTGAAGGCCTTGCTGATCGATCCGATCTCGAAGACGCTCTGCGGTCCGAGCGGCCGAGCTCCCGGCCCCGCCTCGCCATACGCCACGACGCGCCGGGTACCGTCCGCCTCGACGACGCCGACCACGATCCCCGTGGCGCGTCCCTCGTCGACACGGGCCTCGATGATCTCTACCAGACCCGCTTCGTCCGGGAAGTGCTGCGCCTCGACCGGCCCCAAGATTCCGAGAACGAACGCCGGCGTGACACGCGCGATTCTGCATAGAAGGGACGACTTCATTTCTGGCATCTCCGTTGGTCCACTGTCCTCACCGCTGCCGCCCATCCGGCGGGGAGCGGCCCTCGCCCGGCTCTCGCCGAACTTGCCCATGATACACGGGAGCCCGCTTGCTCGCCTCGTAGCCGGCGAGTCAGGTTCCGATCATGGTACACACACGTCGCCGTACCCTTCTGACCGCCATCATCTGCGTTGGCACGGTCGCATGCGCTGGGTCTGACCGCGCGGACCAGGACGTCGATCTTTCGCCGGCTTCGTGGGCGGCGGGAGAGCTCGAAACGTTCCAGCGGCTCCAGGAGACGTACGGCGAGGCCGCCCCTCAGCTCGAGACCGACAGCGCGATGATTGCCGGCATCACGGCCGCTCTTGCCGTTCGGTCCGGCTACGAGGCGTTAAGACAGGGCGGTTCGGCCGCGGATGCGGCGCTCACGACGACGTTCGCCGAGATCGTGCTCACGGCCGGGTCCTCGGTGACGTACGCCGGCGAAATGGTGATGCTCTACTACGAGGCCGAGGCCGGCCGCGTGCACTCGATGAGCGCCACGTTCAACACCCTGCTCGGCGAAGACGACCCCATGTCGATCCCGCCCCAGGGCACGCCCTCGGGCAGGGCCACGCTCGTCCCGGGGGTCATGGCGGGCCTGGGGGCGGCGCATGAGCGATTCGGCCGGCTCCCGTGGGCCGCCCTCGTGGGACCGGCGGTCCATTTCGCGGAGGAGGGCTTCCGCGTCGACTCTCGTCGACAGGCGCTGATCGATGCGCGCTTCGAGCCCATCACACGTTTCCCCGAGGGCCGGGCGATCTTCCTCAAGGAGGACGGGGCCCCGTACCGCGAGGGGGACTGGTTCCGCCAGCCCGCGCTCGGCGCCACGCTGCGCCGCGTCGCCGCGGAGGGAGCCGACTACTTCTACACCGGCGACTGGGCCCACCGCCTGGTCGAAATGGTGCAGCGGGAAGGCGGCCGGATGACACTCGAGGACCTATCGGCGTACGAAGTCGAATGGTCTGACGCAGCTCATGCGCCGTTCCGCGGGTTCGATGTCTATGGCCCGGCGCTCCCCAGCTACGGCGGGGTCAATCTCCTGGAGGCGCTCGAGCTCGCTGACAGGGCGGGCCTGGGGGACGGTCCCCTCCCCGACGAATCGCCCGAGACCCTCTACGCCATGCTCACGATCGCGCAGATGGCCGACATGCTGAGCCCGCCGTTGATCGGGAGCTTTCCGCCGGCCGAGCTGCTACGGGCTGGCCTCCCCGACGCCGACCTGTCCGCCGCGGGCCGTCTTTCCGACTCGACGGCCGATCGGATCTGGGCGGCGGTCGAGACCGACGGGTGGCCGGACTTCGTACAGCGGCTCGCGCTCGCTCGCTCGGGAGACTCGGAAGCGGTCGAGAACCTCGTCGCCGGGTTCGGGCGGCGGCAGGCCGCGACCGATTCATCGGAATCCGAACCGCCCCGACACACCGCGGGGATCGTGGTCTTCGATTCGCGCGGGGATGTCGCGGTGCTCCTCCACTCGATCAACAGCTCCCACTGGGGCGACACCGGCCTCTTCGTGGACGGCGTGTCGATCCCCGACGCGGGCGCATTTCAGCAGGAGTTGATCGCGGCCGTCGGCCCGGGAAACCGGGTGCCGGAGTGGGATACGCCCACGATCGTCCTTCGCGATGGGAGCCCGTTCCTCGGCAGTGTGAGCATCGGGGCCGCGTACCACGAGGTGAACGTCCAGAACGTGCTGCACGTCCTCGCGTGGGGACTCGATCCGGGGGCCGCACTCGACCGTCCGCAGATCCGCAAGAAGTGGCCATACCACCTGCCGCTCCGACAGCCCACGGGCCCCGGCGAGTTCGATCGAGGTCTGCTTGAAGCGGTCCGGGCTCTCGGGATGGACCTCCAGATCCCGGAAGACCCGGCTGGCGTGGGATTTGGTGGCTACTGGGCCGGGATTCGGGTCGATCCCGGCACCGGTCGCTTGCAAGGGGCCAGATCTCGGCCTCAGAACGGTCGAGTCCTGGGATATTGAACGCTCCCCTTGTAGAGCGAACGCTCGTCTGGGACAACCACGGCTGCATGCCGCTGTACCCGGGCGACACCCGGTTTCTGCCGGAACTGGCTCGCTATCGTGACGCCTCCGTCGATGTGGTCAGTCTGAATGTCGGATTCGACGCGCACCCGCCCGAGCTGACGCCTCGCATGCTCGACACGTTCCGTGCTTGGCTGGACGAACACACGAGCGACTACGCCCTGGCCACGTCTGTCGAAGCGATCGAGCGAGCCCGCGCGGCCGGCAAGCTCGCCGTCTGCTTCGACGTGGAGGGTGGGACGGCCCTGGACGGCCGTCTCGACAACGTCCAGCACTTCTACGATCTGGGCGTCCGCTGGATGCTGATCGCCTACAACCGGAACAATGCGCTCGGCGGTGGCTGTCAGGACGATGACGGGGGGCTCACCGATTTCGGTCGGTCGGTCGTGGGCGAGATGGCGCGAGTCGGCATGGTCACGTGCTGCAGCCATACGGGGGAGCGGACCACCTACGACGTCCTGGAGGCGGCGGAGAATCCGATCATACTGTCCCACTCGAACCCTCGAGGGCTGGTCGACCATCCGCGGAATGTCGGGGACGACGTCATGCGCGCGGTCGCGGCCACCGGCGGGGTCGTCGGGATCAACGGGATCGGAATCTTCCTGGGCGAGAACGACGTCAGTACCGAGACGTTCGTGCGACACGTCGACTACGCCGCACAGCTGATAGGGGCCGAACACGTGGGGCTCTCGCTGGACTACGTTTTCGATCTCGAGGAACTCGAGGCGTACCTGGACGAGCAGGGATCGACGTTCCCGGAGGAGTTGGGATACCGGCGCGAATTCCGGTTCGTGGAGCCCGAGCGCCTCCCCGCGATCTGTGAGGCGCTGACCGCGATGGGGTATTCGGATTCCGATCTCGCGGCGATCCTCGGGGGCAATTGGCTCCGGGTCGCCCGAGAGGTCTGGAACTAGACAGGGGAGGCGGATGCACGGAAGTGGGTGGTGGGCCTACGTCAAATACGATGAGGAGCAGGACCGGCCTCAGGTAGACTGGGCGCTGGTCAAGCGAGTCCTGGGCTACGCGCGCCCCTACGCGGGCCAACTCGCGCTCGTCCTCGGGACGATCGTCGTCATCTCCTTGCTCACGCTCGCCCAACCCCTCCTCATGCGCGAGCTGATCGACAACGCCATCCCGAACGGCAATCTCGGCCTCGTGACGCTTCTCGGACTCGGGATGGTCGCCGTGCCACTCGTGAACGGCGTCGTCGGAGTGCTCCAGGGCTGGGCGTCGGCGACGATGGGCTTCGGCATCATCCTCGACCTCCGCCGACAACTGTTCGGGCACGTGCTCCGCCAATCGATCGGCTTCTTCACGAACACGAAGACCGGTGAGCTCATGTCGCGGATGAACAGCGACGTGGTGGGCGCCCGTCAGGCCGTCACGTCGACGTTCGTCACGCTGGCTTCGAACGTGTTCACCGTGATCGCGACCGCGACCATCATGATCGCACTCGAATGGCGTCTGACGCTGCTCGCGATCGCCGTCCTCCCCGCGTTCCTCTTCGCCGCGAAAGGTGTCGGAAAGAAGCTTCGCCATGTCCGTCGCCGACAGATGGAAGAGGGCGCGGACATGAACACGATCATGCAGGAGACGCTCAGCGTCTCGGGCGCGCTCCTGGTGAAGCTGTTCGGACGGACCGAGGACGAGGACGACCGGTTCGCCGGCCAGGCGTCGAAGGTGCGGGACCTCTCGATCAAGCAGGCGCTGATCGGTCGCTGGTTCGGGATGTTCCTCGGGGGCGTCAGCGCGATCGGGACCGCGGTGGTCTTCTGGGTCGGGGCCGTCCTCGTGATCAACGGGTCCCTGACGGTCGGTACGATCGTCGCGCTCTCCGCTTACCTGACGCGTCTCTATGGACCGCTCGCCTCGCTTTCGAACACGAGGGTCGAGTTCGCGACATCGCTCGTGTCGTTCGAGCGCGTGTTCGAGGTGCTGGACATGCCGAGCGCCGTGCTGGAGAAGCCGGGGGCCGTCGCGCTGCCGGGGGTCGAGGGGCGCATTCAGTTCGCGGGCGTCGGGTTTCAGTATGGGGGCGCGGGGGAGGACGGACTGGAATCGGTCCGACGGTACGGCTGGCGGGGCATCACCCGTGAGGACCTGCCCGAGGCCGCCCGTCGGTCCGACGGTTGGGCGCTACGCGGCCTGGACTTCACGATCGAGCCCGGTGAAACCGTCGCGCTGGTGGGCCCGAGCGGCGCCGGGAAGACGACGCTCACGTACCTGGTCCCCCGGCTATACGACGCGACCGAAGGCGCGGTGCTCATCGATGGCGTCGACGTGCGAGACCTCCGGTTGTCATCGATCGCGGATGCGGTGGGCGTGGTCACGCAGGAGTCCTACCTGTTCCACGACACTATAGACGCGAATATCCGATACTCCAGACCGGACGCCTCGGATGAGGAGATCCGGGCGGCGGCGCTTGCGGCAAACATCGACGACTTCGTTTCGGGTCTCTCGACGGGCTACGAGACGGTCGTCGGCGAGCGCGGCTACCGGTTGTCGGGAGGGGAGAAACAACGTCTCGCGATCGCCCGCGTGCTTCTCAAAGACCCGAAGATCCTCATCCTCGACGAGGCCACCTCGCACCTCGACGCGCACTCGGAGGCCCTGATCCAGGAAGCGCTCGAGCACGTGATGGAGGGCAGAACATCACTGGTCATCGCCCACCGACTGTCCACGATCCTCAACGCGGACCGCATCTTCGTGCTCGACGGTGGCAGACTGGTGGAGAGTGGGCCACACGAGGAGCTGCTCGCCGCGGGAGGGCTCTACGCCAGCCTCTTCGAGACGCAGTTCCGAAACCGCTCGCCCGAGTGGGCCCCGGCCTGAGCAGACTGCTTTCCGAGGGCGACCGAGCATTTAGCCACACGCTCAATGTCACAGTCGAAGCACGACTGTAAGGTTTTTGGGTGCTCGTGCATCCAATAGTCTGGGTCGGGCGGTGACATGCCCTCCCATGCGCTAGCTGCGGAAAAAGTCGGCCCTCCCAGGGTCGTGCTCGTCCGGTCAGGGCCCCTCCCCGGTCCTGGCCGGCCGCAGCGCTCTCCCCCGCCATTTCCGCCTACACCTTGTTGCACCCCGCGAGCGCCCGCCAGTTTGCTCCCCCATGTCCGAGCCCACCTCGATGAAGATCGTGATCGCCAGCTATCTCGAGCCCGAGCTCGTCGCGCGCGTGCGCGCCGTCGACCCACGGCTGGAGGTCTTCTACGAGCCATCGCTGCTCCGCCCTCCGAGGTATGCGGCCGACCATACGGGGAGCCCGATCGAGAGGACGCCCGAGGAGGAGGCGAAATGGCGATCGCTGCTCGCGGAAGCGGACGTGCTGTTCGACTTCGACCAGACGCACCTCGATGATCTTCCCGAGCTGGCGCCGAACGTGGGCTGGATCCAGGCGACGAGTGCGGGGATCGGAGAGCGGGTGGCTTCTCTTGGCTACGCGAAACGAATGCCGGGAGCAGTCTTCACGACCGCGAGCGGGGTGCACGCCGTGCCGCTGGCGGAGTTCTGCCTCCTCGGGATGCTCGCGTTCACCCGGCTGCTCTTCGACACCGTCGAACAGCAACGACGGCGGGAGTGGACGCGTTTCGCCGGATCCGAGCTGGGCGGCCGAACCGTCGTGGTCTTCGGTCACGGGTCGATCGGCGCCGAAGTCGGGCGGGTGGCCCGCGCCGTGGGCATGCGTGTGATCGGCGTGAAGCGGACGCCGGGGGGGGATCCGGAGGCGCTCAACGCCGACGAGATCCACTCCGCCGAGGGACTCCTCGACCTGTTGCCGCAGGCCGAATTCCTCGTGATCGCCGCCCCGCACACGCGTGCGACGGAGGGCGCGATCGGCGAGGCGGAGCTTGCGGCGCTGCCCCCCGGAGCCGTCGTGATCAACGTGGGACGCGGCTCGCTCGTCGATGAGCCCGCTCTGATCGCCGCGCTCGAGTCGAAGCGTCTGGGGGGAGCCGTGCTGGACGTGTTCGCCACGGAACCGCTCCCCCCCGACAGCCCGCTGTGGTCGATGCCCAACGTGCTCGTCTCGCCGCATTCCGCGGCCACCAGCGACCGCGAGAACGAGAGGATCGTGGACCTCTTCTGCGAGAACATCCGTCGCTTCCTCGCCGCCGAGCCTCTTCTGAACGTCCTCGACCCGGACCTTCGGTACTGAGCGCCTCCGAGGGGGCGGGCCCGATCTCGAAGAGCTGGACGCGGCGCCGACTGCTCGGCGCCGTCGCCGGCGCGGCGGTCATCGCCCCGTTCGCGCGGGGGAAGCGCTCGAGCGACGGTGAAGCGATCACGCTCCGCTACACGTCGCACGTCCCGCGATCTCACGGCCTCTACCGCCAGGCGTACGTGCCCTTCTCGGAGCTTGTCGAGCGCGAGACCGGCGGGCGCGTCCGGTTCGATCCCTTCATGGACGGGTTACTTCACGGGCCGCTCGGTGGGTTCAAGGCGTGCGTCACCGGGATCACGGACTATACGCACGGTTATGCTACCTACCAGCCGGGGAGCTTCGATCTCACGCACGCCCTTCAGCTCCCCTTCTTCTTCGACAGTCCGCAGGTCGCCGCTCTCGTGGCCGAGGAGCTCTACCCCCTTTACCTGAAGGCCGAGTACGAGAAGCTCGGCGTGTATCTGGCGCACTGCGACGCGACGACTCCCTACGACATCATCTCGAAGACCCCGATCGAGAGCCTCGACGACGTTCGCGGGAAGAAGATCCGCGTGACCGGCGGGCTCACCGAGGCCGTGTTCCGCGAGCTCGGCGCGATCCCCGTGGTGATGGCGGCCGCCGAGACGTATCTGGCGTTCCAGCGGGGCATCGTCGACGCGGTCGCGCTCGGAGTGCCCGACATCGTCGCGTACCGGCTGTTCGAGGCAGGTCGGTATCTCACGCCGGTCCAAATCAACGTGACCGTGCTCCAGTATTGCCTGAACCGCCGCTCGTTCGACGCCCTGCCGGAGGACATCCGCCGTCAGATGTATGGACTCTTCCGCGTCCGGGGGCAGATCGCCGTGCAGAACTACTATGGTGGACCCCGGGCGGGCGAAGCCCTGGACGACCTGCGAAACCGCGGGATCGAATTGATCGACCTGACGGAATCGGACCTCGCCGAGTGGCGGGAGGCAGTCGCTCCTCTCAGCGAACGCTTTCTCGAGGAGCAGGAGGCGGCAGGCCGACCGGCGCGCGCTCTCGCAGCGGATATGGCCAGGCTCGCGAGGGAATATCGGGGGTTCAGCGACGAACAACTGATGGAGCGTGTGCGGACGAACCCCGTCCAGGGGATCATCGACCTGTGAGCCTGCTCGACGCCTGGTCGGACCGTGCGGCGAAATGGCTGTTTCGGCTCGCGACGTACGGCGGCCTGCCCGCGCTCGTCCTGCTCGTGACCCTCGATGTCGTGCTTCGGTACGCCTTCGATGCTCCACTGCGCTGGGGGCGAAACGTGAACGGGCTGCTCCTTCTGGTCACGATGTTCGGCGCTCTGCCGCACGCGTGGGACCGCGGCTTCCACATCCGGATGGAGCTCCTTCACGACCGCATGCGGGGTGCCGTGCGGGGCTGGGCAGACGTGATGGCGGCGCTGAGCGGGATCTTCGTCCTTGGACTGCTCGCCGTGCAATCGTGGCGGTTCGTCCCCTACATGGCGCGCACCGGGGAGACCGGGGAGGAACTCCTGGTCCCGTTCTGGCCGTTCATGGCGTTCATGGGGACGTGCGCTCTGGTCTTCGTCCTCCGGATGCTCTCGAACCCGCAGGCGACTCCCGGGGAAGCGCATGAAGGGGACGAATTGTGGCACTGACCGCCGTCGGGCTGATCGCCATCGGCGCGCTCCTCCTCCTTCTCGCCATCGGCGTTCCGATCGCCCTCGCGATGGCCGCGGTCGGGGTCGCCGGGATCTGGGTGCTCGAAGGCGCGTCGGCCGCCATGGCGCATGTCGCGCTCGTGTCGTGGACCGAGGGCCAGAGCTTCGTGCTGGTCACGATCCCGCTGTTCGTCCTGATGGGGCAGCTCGTCTTTCACACGGGGCTCGCCTCCGACCTGTATGCGACGGTACACAAATGGATCGGTCGGGTCCCGGGCGGGATCGCGATCACCTCCGTGCTCGCCTGCGGTGCGTTCGGAGCCGTCACCGGGTCGAGCATCGCGACCGTGGCCACGATGGGCTCGATCGTGATGCCGGAGATGCGGCGCTACAAGTACGATCCGACACTCGCCACGGGCGCTCTCGCGGCGTCCGGGACGCTCGGCATCCTGATCCCACCGAGCCTGATCTTCATCTTCTACGGGGTCATGACCGAGACCTCGATCGGCGCCCTGTTCATGGCGGGGGTCGTACCCGGTGTTCTGGTGGCGGGGACGTTCTCGCTGATCATCTGGGTGCGGTGCCTGATTCGACCCGAGCTCGGCCCCCCGGGCCCGCGGGTAGGGTGGAACGAGCGATTCCGTTCGTTGAGCGGGCTCGTGCCGATCCTCGGTCTGTTCGTCCTCGTGATCGGGGGCATCTATGCCGGCCTGTTCACTCCGACCGAGGCCGCCGGAGTCGGGTGCGCGGGCGTACTCGTGGTCGCGGGAGTGATGCGGAAACTGACGCGCGAGGGCGTATCCAAAGCTCTCGAAGGAAGCGCCCTCGTCAGCGCGATGATCTTCGCGATCATCGTCGGTGGCTACCTGATGGCCCGACTGGTCGCCGTGACGGGCCTTACCGAGTTGCTCGTCGAGCAGATGATCGCGCTCGAGCTCGGCCGAATCCCGTTCCTTCTCCTCCTGGTCCTGCTCTACCTCGTGCTCGGTGCGTTTCTCGACGTATTCGGCATGCTGGTGCTGACCATTCCGTTCATCGTGCCCGTCCTGAACCAGATCGGAATCGACCTGATCTGGTTCGGAGTGTTCGCGGTCATGATGACCGAGCTGGCTCTGGTCACGCCCCCGATCGGGGCGAACGTGTTCGTCATGCGCCGGGTCGCGCCCGACGTGCCCATGGGAGCCATCTTCCGCGGGGTGTTCCCGTTCGTGCTCGGGGTACTCGCCGTCCTGGCGCTGTTGACCGCGG
>Ga0224508_10001485_pt1 | contig 21027 bp, 24 predicted proteins | sample SF_Jan12_sed_USG_4_FD_170157 | JGI IMG/M metagenome (GOLD analysis project Ga0224508, IMG submission 170157) | Sediment microbial communities from San Francisco Bay, California, United States - SF_Jan12_sed_USGS_21 | ecosystem: Environmental > Aquatic > Marine > Sediment | place: USA... | reverse complement strand
TACGCTTAAATAATTAAGAATGTTTTTTTTGCTGGGCTTGTGGCGCAGAGTCAATTTGACGCGAAACATGGATAGCGTGGTAGCCTCCTAAGTTACAGGTCGAGGGATCGAAGCCCTCCAAGCCCGTATTTTCCAGTATTCGAGACCTGCTTTTAAGCAAATGAAATATGACATTATGGAGAAAAATAATGTCTAAAAAGAAAAAACCTGCAACAAAAGATCTTCTGCGAGATGATAATGTACGACGTTGGTATGAAAACACAAGCAGAGGAAGCAAGCTAAATGCAGACATTAGACTACGTAGATTGAATTTATTTTGTTACAGAACAAACATCACACCATCTACTCTTGTAAAGATAGGAAGAAAAGATGTCATAAAGATAGAAGACATGTTATTAGATCATGTGTCCTGGTTGGAATCGCAAAACTATGCACCAAATTATATCGATGGAATACTAAAGTCAATAAAGTCATGGCTTGTCTTCAACTATATCGAACTAAAAAGGAAAATAAAGATTGCAAATGCCGGCATTCCTGTAAACATACAAGATGAACAAGTACCAACTAAGACACAGCTGCAATCAATTCTAAATGTTGCAAGTACCAGAACTAGAACTAGTATCAGTTTGATGGCTTTTTCGGGAATAAGACCACAAGTTATGGGAAATTATGATGGAACAGATGGTCTCAAGCTAGCTGATCTGCCTGACTTGATAATTGAATCTGAAGGCAAATCAGTTAGTTTTGCACATGTTCCTGCAATGGTTGTTGTAAGAGCATCACTAAGCAAGACAAAAAACAAGTACCTTACGTTCTTGCCATCTGAAGGCTGTGAATATGTTCTAGGCTATCTGAGAAAAAGGATTTCAGTTGGTGAAAAACTTGCCTTAGATTCACCTGTTATATCTTTGGAGCAAGGGTATCAATCCAGAAGAAAAAAGAATAACAAGATTCAGAGACCATCAAGCTTCTTCATCACAACACCACGAATTACATCAGACATGAGAAGAGCCATATGGAGCATAATCAAGGTAAGGCCATACGTTTTGCGAGCATACTTTGACACACAATTACTGCTTGCAGAAAGCCACGGAAGGATGACTCATGCATACAGACAGTTCTTTATGGGTCACAAGGGAGACATTGAAGCTAGATACACTACAAACAAGGGAAGACTCACTGATGAGATGATCTCAGACATGAGAAGAGCATATTCTGAGAGCCAACAATTTTTGTGTACAATAAATGGTGATAACAATTCCTCTCAAAACAAAAAGGAGATGCTACTTGACATGTGGCGTGAGCAGGCAAAGCTTTACGATATTGATCCTGTAAAAATCAAAATAGAAAAACAGAGAATGGTTAATCCAAAAAATACAAACGACAAAATGTTTTCAGACATTGAACAAGAAACAAATACAATAAGACAAGAAATAATGAAAGCAATGTCTGTATCTCAAGTAAAACAACAACAGCAAGGATATGATGGAAAGATAATAACAAATGATGAGCAGCTATTACATCACATCTGTCAAGGATGGGAGCCAATAAAGGAACTAACAGAGAATCGCATTATTATTAGAAGAAGAAAATAAATTATTTTTTAGAACTATTGATCAAGCTTAACAATGCCTCAACAGATCTTTCTTTTGTTTCATATGCTTCTTTTGTTAGAATGGATATCAATGAATTGACTAGAGTGATGTATGGTTTTATTGCTTGACTAATCATGTAATCAACAAATTCATGTTGTAATGTATCTAGTGCATCTTTGATATTCTCTGAGTATATCGTGATGGTGTTATCCTCAACTTTTCCTTCAACCTGGGAATTGTTTTGAGGAGACCACGCCACATCAAAATTATGCATATGGCCCGTTATTTTTTGTAATCTGTCAAATTCTACTAGTAATTTCTTTTGGTTTGAATATTTTTCTTTCATGATATGGTATAGTGATTTGTATAAAAGCAAGAATTGTAAAAAATTTGGGTTATATACAAATGGTTTATCATATTTCATGAAGAGTCATACCACAAACTATTTCATAAATACAACAATAACAAAATCAGCTGATTATACAATTCTCAAGGAGTTGTATTCAAGATGATCATACCACCACAAGATATGCTAGATATCATATTTTTGATAGTAGCCATTGTAACTACAGTAGGACTGCCACATGCAATCGGTGGTTCCTTGCAATCAGGAAAGATGCAAAGGTTCAGATTAGAAGAGAATGCTGTACGATTTTTTACAATACTTGGAATTGCAGTGTTTGATGGTGTGGTGATTTTGCCACTAGTGCAGATTGATGCACAAATTAATGCCATAGTAGTACTTGGACTGGTAGGAATCTGTTTTCTGGTGTCATGGAAGATGTTCTCAAAGGGTACAGAGAGAGGTACAGATTTGTTCAGTCTTGATCTAAACTCAATGTCTAAGACATTATCTCAAACCATAACACATCTCAAAGAAGAAATTGCATCAATTAAATTAGATCACAAAAGCGATGCACAGTCAATTCAGACCAGCATGAACAGCTTTGCAGAGAAACTTGAGCTGGACAAAAAGATACAAGATTATACCCAGAATTCTGTAAAACAAGAGATTAAAGAAGAAATTCCACGAATCTACAGATATTGTGACGAAACACTAGATATGTGCAAAAATGACAGTGAGGAGATTGCAGACAAAGTTGTAAAGCGCATTACTGAATTGTTAGACGAAAAAAGAAAGGAGGAATATGATAATGAAGATACCAACAGTACAATTCAAGACAACGAGAAATCACATACAAAAGATATTGGTGATAAAATCAACAGTGAAGAGACACCTGCATTATCTTCAGGTCCAACTGGCACACAAAAAAGTCAAAAGATACTGCACATGGCATCTGCAAATTTTTCAGAATACAGGCCAAAATCCCACAAGCTGTGCATTGTGATTCACAATCTGCTCAAAAATAGACAGACTATGGGAAATGAGTCCTATAGACCAAATCTGTCAGAAATTTCAGGACTGTCTGGAGTCAACAAATCACAAGTAAAGATGCGACTTCAAGCACTGGCAAACCAAGGACTAGTCATGATGAACAAGGGGGAACTATCCAGAATAGAGTTTGATCTTTCTCCAAATCTGGATAAATTGTTTAATCCAGTCTTGGAAAACCAACGAGAAGGAGGAATGGAATCATTTTTCCTTATCCAGCAGGCAAAAAAGCATCATCTGGATAATGAGGACTATTTTGAGGTATTAAAACAGGACATTACGATAGAGCAACCAGACTGTATATCCATTCCAATACTGGACAATGAGAGCTTTGATGTGCTAAATTCAGTGGCAATAGAGATAGAGTCTCCACAAGAAATCAGATCACATCCAGACCAAGTCAAATCAAACATGACAAAAAGTCTGCAATGGTTTTCTAAAGTGGAGATGTGGTGCTATGAAGATATGCAAGACAAGCTACAAGATATCCTGAATGAAATAGACCCACCACAAAGAGACAGAATTACAATTATGCCGGTTCGCCAAGACGGTTCACTAGCATAGTTCCCACACTTTATTATATAATGTAAAATGTGATTTTTTTGTGAACTGTTCTGATGAACCAAACTGGTGAACTATACCAGTCACCAAGAAAATTTAGTTGGATAATAGATATCACTTATTCTAAATAATGAATTCTGTATTATCATACCAAAAGATACCAGTCTTAATTAAGATAAGCTGATTTTCTAATTATAGATTTTGAAACTATATGTCTTGTGTAACTTGGACTAGTTCCATCTTCTCTTCTTCTTCCTGGTCTATTATTCTCTGATATTCATCCATATCCAATAACTCTTCAATATGAGATGACACTAGTTGATTTAGCACTTCAGGAGTCAAGGCATCTAGCTCCCACGATAAATTACCGTGTCTTTTGATGTATTTGTCTGAACGTGGATCTGACTTTTTGGCAGGATTTGGTGGAAGATTGTACTGTTTTATCTGCTCCATTGTTAAGGCTACATCCCTTACCGTGGCATCGCATTGAAATTGTTCCAGTCTGTTTTTGATGTCAGTTATCATGTTCTTGCCGCTTGGATCATGGTCTCCAAGATACAAAATGACGCATTCCTTGTCTCTTTGTTGTTTAATTCGTAATACTGATTCATGTAAAGCACTAGTTGAGGAATAACCTCTGTTCACTAGCAGATGTACGTGATATTTTCTGGTCACTGGTTCTAGTACGCCTGATAGGGCATCTTTTTCAACCCATACCTCTACGTAATATTCTTGGTTTTCCCATCTGTCACGTCTGTAAGATGAGACGGCAGCTTGAACTAGATGAGAAATATTCTCAAATTCGCTTGGCATTGTTGGAATTCTTATTCTATCTTCTATCACATCCCAGTCAATTAATCCGGCCATTCTAGCATCTTTGATTATCGTACTAAGTTTCTTGTACTTTTTTTGGTCATTTGGCAATATGTCATGAGATACCAGCTGATAAAACAACTGCCTTAGTGTCATTCGATATCCCTTTTTCTCATAGTCATCTACCATGGTAACAATTTTTTCAAGCAATAACAGAGTGTCTTTTCTGAAATTTTTTGATAATGTATAGGATATCTTTGTCATAACATGAAAGTTGTTCAGACTGGAATTAAAGAGATTCTATTGATTCAGATGAAAATATTATATTTTGACTGTCTAGGAATGTCTGGAATTTAGATGATGATTCAATTTTCACACAAGATTGGTTCAAATTTGTTTGGAAGCACAATATGTATGGGGATATAGTTAGGAGCAAAGATTTTGCACTATTCTAAAATAGTTAATTCTTGAAATTTTAGGCCTCTGGATTTTGTACTAATTTGATAAGTCGTTCCTTGAAGAACAAACGAGTTTATCTATAATCAGTGAAAAGGGAAGCCCACCTTACAGGCACAAAAAATGTGATATAACCTAAGTTATGACGAATTAGGATTTGTTAGATATATCTTAAGTAATTTCAAATTAAAATTCAATTAATTGTTTGAAGAAATTTATGTAAAAGAATTTTTTAAAAATCCATTTTTTTGGTGGAGTGCATTCATTTTGGTTTTAACTAGTCTTCATTCATTCGGACCATTCTCGTTAATACTGGAGATGATTCTGTTACAGAAATTGTATGTTCCAATTTTATATGGTTGTATATCTTTGGCAATTTTCTTGATAGTGTATCCAATTAGAAGTAGACTAAGATTACTAAAAAATAAAAGAGAGCATCAAAAGGAAGTAATTGTATATTCTCTTATTATGGGCATTCTAGTTGCTCATGCACTGTATTTCTCATCAGACCCTTCTGTGATTCTAACTAAATTACAAGGTCAAATTGTAACAGATAAAGTAAATTTAGAAGAAATATTGGATCTTAAAATGTGGGCAGAGTATATTGCGATGCCGTTAGTATATGCAATTGCAATTACACAAACTAGAAAAATTTTATTTAAAAATGAACCGCTGGTATTTGATAATATTAAAAGCGGTTGGAAAATTGCCATCATTTCAACAACACTTGGTTTTACAGCATATTTCATATACGTATTATTACTTTGATAATGACTTTAAAACGAAAATAAAATAATTACAACGTAAAATTCCTAAAAGGGTACGTATTATCGTTATTGTTTAAGAATAATCAAAATGTCATCTCATTATACAATTGTGGTAAGCCCATTACTTTCATGATTTGGTTCAAGGATTACTCAAAGCGTTAATTGTTGCTTGTTGCCTATGTGCAAAGATTTTTTTGAGTTTACCTTTTCTTTTATACTTGATTGCAGTATAGAATAATGGCTGAAATGACAAAAAATGCACCCTGTCCTAATTGTAGCATGGCTTTTTCTGACAATATACGACTAGAAAGACATGTGAAAAAGGCTCATCCATCCAAACGTAGAGCTGATGCAAGACCGTCATCTGATTTTAATCATGCATTTATTAGCAATACACATTTTTCAGCATCTGGACCATTTTCGTAATCCTATCTAAGATTTTGCACTAATTTTTTGAAATTTTTAAAACGATTCCCAATTCATGAGAATGATAGATACGCATTATATCCAAAATAACGAATTATCTGTAAGGTACAACACATGGCTCAGGAAATTCATTATGCTATTCTGGTGATTCATCTCATTGTAGGTCTTGCACTTGTTTATCTTGCCATGAAGGCCTTCAAAAAGACAAAATATCCTCCCATGGCCCTTCTTGCCGTAGGCTTTGCATTAATCGTGGTAGGGGATACGATCATTGGCGATATTGTGGAGACATTTGGAGAAAATCTAGTCGGAGAGATTGTCGAAGAGGGAATTGAGATTGCAGGTTTTATAGTGCTCATCTTGGCGGTTAAACGAAGCTGAAATGTATGGTGATGATGACCATAAAGAAGAAGAAGGCAAGGATGACAATGAACAAAATTCTAATGAGATCCTATCCATACTGGCAGATAAACAAAGTAGAGAAATAATCAAAGCATTATCAAAAACAGAACTTACCATACAACAAATATCTAATCTGCTAAACATTCCACAATCAACAGCATACCGCAAGACAAGAAAATTAGAAGAACTGGAAATTGTTAAGAAGACAAAAGTTGTTAGAACACTTGAAGGTCTTGATGAAAGTTATTTCAAGAATTGGACATATGAGATTGTTGTAGTTTTCAGAGAAGGAAAACTATCTTACAATCTTGGACATGTAAAGATGGAAGATAAGATTGTAAGGCTCTGGCAAAAGTTTTCAGAATAATGAGTACAAGCCATTCCCAAAAAATGAGAACGATAGACACGCATTATATTCACTTTCACGTAATAGAATCATGAACAAAAAATCGATAGTTGGAATTGTCGTTGGTCTTATGATAGCAACATCAGCAGTATACTTTGTTGAAACATCTGAGGAGTTATTCGAAGAACAAGACATGATAAAAGGTCCATTCTTTTTGGTGGTAGCTATTGCATACATTCCAGTTGCAGTTTGGATGCTAAAGAGTCCAAACAGTTCTGTTCCATATTTGGTTACAATATCTGGAACCGTTGGAATAATCGTACTGTATGCTGTAACTAGAACTGATGTAGGAGCAATTGCACTTGGATTGGAACATGCAGGAAGTATAGGCCATCTTGGAATGGTATCAAAGATAGTTCAAGTCGGAGTTGTAATTGGTTCTATCTGGGCACTAGTCCAAACCAAGAAAGAAAAATTGCTACAACATGAAAAAATGCCAAAGGTGAGAAAGCAATGAAAGCACTCACACTTGGCTTGTTTTTGCTTCTGACACTCTCTGTTGTTACTGTTCCTACTGTCTTTGCAGATGAAGACGAGGAGGAATGGGATGACGATGAGAGAGAATACGAACAAAGAGGGCTTGGTGATATGGAAAGAGAGCAAGATAGGGAACGAGAAAGGGAACATGAAGATGACAATGATGATGACGAAGGATTGACACTTGGAGGAGAAATACCCGATGCAATCCTTTATGGAACAATTGCCGTAATCATAGGCTCAATCGCATACACTGGATACAAAATCTACAAGACAAAAAGACCAAAACTTTCAGCATCAAGGTGATTAGGTGAAGACAAAAATCATCCCGATTATTTTTCTTTTATTATTTTTAGCACCTATACCTGCATTTGCTGACGATGATGATGATGCAGAAGATGCCATAGAGAGTCTAGGATGGGTGGCAATTGGTGCGGGAATAATTGCAAATCTGCCGTTTATCCTATTTAACAAGTGGAGAAAGTATGCCGTACGTGCAGGTGGACAGTCACTTCTAATGGCAAGGCAGGCAGTTCAATTTTACAAGCCTGTTCTAAATTTTCACATCATTCTCAACTCTGTTGGCTACTTTACAGGAATGACCCATGGATTACTTCTTGTAAATGATCTAGATTCCATCTCGTTGTCACTTGCAATTACTATGACTGTTTTAATGATAAGTGGAATTTTATTGAGATACACTTCATCAAGAAATACCAAAGTTTTCAATAGATTATTGCACGGGCAATTTGGTTTGGTGTTTCTACTTGTAGCGTTAATTGTCCTTCATGTTTTGGTAGGCGATGATTGAATATTATGCCCACATGGAAAAAATTCAGAAAATATCCATGTAAAAAATAATAACATCAATTACAACAAAAAATTGTGGCAATCTATTCAGTTAAAGCTAGATACATCGAAGAAAAAATTGAAGAATTTTATCAGAAACTAACAGATGGTACAATTGAGAATCAGAAGCCTGATGGTCAAGAGATAATTAATTCAATGAAACGTGCCAAGATAATCGAGCCAAACATAATCCAATGGTCTGAGATGTGTTTTTGTTCACCTCCCTTAAAGCATGAACGTGAAACTGTATACAATCAGTTTCTAGAGACTATTGAAACTGAAGTCATAGATGATTATGTGGAGTATAAAGGAGAATCGTTTATGGATTTTTTAGCAAAAAAGAACAAAGAATAATTTCATTTTGTTATTGAAGGTTAGAAAAGAAACTGTATTTTTTTATTTAATATAACTGATTGTGTTTTTTTATTTAATTAAATTATTATTCATTTGATAGAATTTGGTTATTGTATCATTTAGTTTACGTTCAAAAAATTGAGGTTTCTCAATAGCAATTTGAGTTTCACCATCCTCACACGCAACAATTGTTACGATTTGTTCTATAGGTTGTGAGGTATGTTCCTCCCACATAATTGCATAAGCAGTTTCTTGCAAAAAATGGTTTTCAAGTATTTCTTGAGATTTTTCCTTGTTAGAACTTTTAAAATCTATCACAGATAATTGATTGTCAAATTCTGCTACACAATCTACTCTACCTGCTAATCTTAGGTCATGACTGAACAAGGTTTTTTCTAAAATCTGAATATTATCAATTCTATCTATTTCATTTTTTATTAACCAAAATAAACCGAAAGGAAGAACTTTTTTTCTATGTTTTGAAATATTTCTGTTAAATAGATAATCTTCACAAATTTTATGAAAATGAGTGCCTCTGTTTGCTGCTCTTCTGGCCTCAAAATTAGCCACCTCGTATCCCACAGAATTTCGCCAAGCCATGATTCCGTCTCTGCTTAAAATAGACAAAACAGATGTAACCGAAGGATAGAAGGATTCACCCACAGAATAATAGCGTCTACCATTCATGGTTTTAGTTTTTAAATTTAAGGGTGGAAGGGAAGGATCTAGATGAGTAAACAAATCAATTTCCCCGTGTAGTTTTCTTTTCTTTCTTTAATTTTTCAGAATTAATCAAATCAATTATTTGAATTTTATATTTTTCTCGTCCTGGAAGTTTGTTTTCTTTACCCATTTTATTAAGACGTTTTTTTTCTTTTTCAAAAAGTCCTAGTTTTACCAAATCTGATCTTTTTCTTTTTAATGCTCTGTAATATGAAAAAGGAACAGAATCAAGTATTTCTTTTTTCTTAAAAATTTGAACTATCGCAGAAATATCATAATGATAATCTTTACTTAATCCAAAATCTCTAGAGATGGCTTCTGTATAATTTGTAATTTCAAATTCATTTTTAATTTCTTTATTGAATTTTTGTAAAAGAAGTCCTAAATTCCAATAGACAGAGCTTGGTAAATACTGGTATTTTTTCTTCTCATCTAATTTAGTTCCGTAAAATAATTCTCCAGCCTTTTTTACAGTATCAAAATATTTTTTCTTAAATTTTTCAATCTTTATTACAGGATCTCCTTCTATTTCCATTGTATCTACTAGATCAATCATTACTTCTTGAATTTTTTTATCCCCATCTAAAAATTCAATAATTTTAACAGGAATTTTCTTCATCAAAGACCCCAAACAGCGTGCAGAAGATTTCTAAAACGATACATTGTTTCTTTAGCATCCCATTCTACTTCTTCATTTTTGTGTCTGATCAGTGCTTCAATTACTATTCTCATCAAATTGTAATTTTGAATTTTACGAGTATCTGAAGTTCTTGTATACATTGGGTGTAGTTCATCAATAATTATAGCGCCCGCATTAGGCTCTACTCTGGCCTCTTCATTATGTGTTTGAAGTTTTTTGGTAAAAACAAGCCTGAGACCCTTTGATTTCTTCTCCTTTTTTGAGGCTATTTTGTCTGCATCCTCATCTTCGATTAAACTAGTGCCATCTCCTGCACCTCTATCTTCTCCATTTCCACCTTTTCCTCCTTCTCCATCCACAGGTCCCTCTCCAGGCTCTTCTGCTACAACCGCATCTCCATTCTCATCCAAGGTTAGGGTATGTCTTTTTCTAGGTGACAAAAAGGGGTTAAGATCTTTAAAGTCCTTAGTATTGAGTAACTGATCTAACTTCATCGTAAATTCATTTGTGACAATGTGAGTCTCTTGTTGAAATTCTACATTTAATAATTTTTGATCTTCTAAAAATTTCCAAAAATTCTTTTCTACTTGTGCTCTACAATCGTTGGTATAGATACTCTTTTTGAAATTTTCTTTATTTGATGTTAATTGGTCTGCCATCAGAGACAAATCTACTATACAAAATACCCTATTTCCAAAATCACCTTTAATTCTAATTGCTAAATCTAATTCCTTGTTATAGATTCTTTTCCCATAAACAGTATAAACAATATGTCTACGCGCTTCAGGGATTAATTCTTTAGAGATAAAACATAACGCAGGTATTTTTTGTTTTTTCCAAGTAAACATATTTCTAAATTTATCCCCCTTTGGAATCCATCCAGAAAGAGGTTTACCATCTATGGTGACAATAATTTGTTTGGTTAATAGTGCATAATTCCACCAAAATTGAACAATAGATCCCAATTTTTCTTTTAATTCACGATATGTATGCTGTTTAATTTTTACACTATATGTTGTTCCAAACTTGTGAGTGTAATTCGGAATTTCCAAAATTTCTTTCATTGGATGTTTCAAGGATGTTTTGAATTTAACGTCATCATGCGTTCGATACATTTTAGATGCTATGAAATTGTCTTTTCCTTTTCCTGTAACTGTGATGATTTCACCACCTTGTTTTGATGCCAGGAAAATTTTTGCCCCAACTCCAGCAAACCCTATTCCCTTGCCTTTCTTTTTAAAAGAAAATGACACAGTATGATATTTTTTTTCAAACTGTTCTGGTGGGATTGGAGGAGCGTTGTTATGAAATGAAAGATAACCAAAATCCGTGCCTATTTTATCAAATTTGATGTCTATTTTGCCTGATTTTATAGAGTTATCTCTAAAGGCATCTACTGCATTAGCGATGGCCTCGTTTACTAGAACATCTATCTCATTATACTCATACATATCTAGTAGATTTTCCAAATTATGTAATCTATCTACAGGTAATGATTCCCCTTCACTCAAAATGGTGGTAACCTCCCTGGCCTGGAAATTACATAGTATACACATCTTTCCCAAAGTTGATTCAAACTACGCTCTTGAGAAATGATGGGATTGTTTAGAAAATCAACATCAAAAAAATATTCCAGATGTTCAAAAATTTGATTCCATGGGATTTTCTTTTGGGTATAAAGCGGTGCCTTTTTTCCATCCTTGGAGACAATATCAAAATCCCTATCACGTAAACTGTTTGCAATTAATTTACATAGAGTTTCAAATATGTGTCTTTTACATAGATTCATTGCCGCATCAATCTTAGCTGAATCTCCTGTTTCCATCCAAGATTTAATGTATTTTTCTATAAGTAGATCAAAAAATGCTGAAACATTTTGTAGTTCATGATGCCTAAAGTCTAGTTTTTGCTCATGTTCTTCTTTTGAAATTGGTACAGTCCGAGTTAAATGAGTAAGTCCATAAAAAGCATTTTTTGAAGTCAACAACGGAAATTCGAGTATTTGTTGTTCTTTTTTGAATTTCTCAATCAAATTCACAATTTTGGTTTTTGGAACTTGTGCATCTGAAATGAATTTGTATTGATTCACAAGAGACTCCGGATTGTATTTGAGGTTATCAAGTAATATTGCAATGATGATTTCTTTGGTTTTTAATTTCTGTAATTTTTCTTTGTTGGTCGGATTTTTTGCCATATACATTTCTGTAATTATTTCAAATTCAGAGGGTTCTCTCTTGATTTTATTTTGTAATTTCTTTTTTATCTCATTGAATTGTTCATTTAGTGATCCATACCGTTTTCCTGCAGGAGGATCTTTTCTTGCTTCATTTGACATATATCCTAGAGTTAGTCTTTCATCAGGCAACAATTCCAAGTAAATTTTAGCAGGTGCTCGCTCGATTCCTAATTCTCTTAATACATGAAATCTATGCTGGCCTGCCAGTAAGAGAAATTGGTTGTTTCCTAGATCTTCAACAGTTAGTGGTTCAATTAGTCCTTCAGCATTAACTTGAGGACTTAATCTTCTTAACAAAGAAGAATCTTTTTCTCGGACAACAATTTTCTGATCAATCTTTATTTGGTCTAATTCGATTTCATTCAAGTAAAAATATCTTAGTCTGTCTTGTTTTTGGAGAACTCTATCTACAAATATTTCCGATTTTATACTTTGAAATTGTTTTAATCTTTGAAGGTCTTCATGTTGTTTTTTATCCAAATAAGTTGTTTCTTGTTTTTCTTGCTTCATGATTCAATCTCCAAAACAAATTTTAACACATTGCGAAGTTCTCCATTGATTCCAGATTCCTTTTTCCAATAATGTTTTAGATAATTCACTTTACCCACAAATTCATACAAATTATCAAGAGCTCCTCTTTTCCTAACTCCAGGTTCTTGAGGTTTTTCTTTGAAAAATAACATTTGTGTGTTTGTAGAGTTTAGAATTTTGCTGTTTCCCTTAGAAACCTCTTGATTGCCTTCTCTACCTTCTCCAGTGTATGTTATCAAGCCTGATGCATCATCTATCACATCGTGATAATCATCAGATGTTGTACTGCATAAAATCAAAATATTATTTTTTCTTGAATAACGAATACCCCCCATATTTCCAACACCAAAAAATTGTATTAATTCGTCATTTGAAAGAATTTGTCCTTTCTTAATTATTTCAGATTTAATTTCTTTTAATTCTGTAATTTGGATTCCTTGTGAGTTTACCTTAACAGAAATTATTGAATTGTCTTCAGACTCTATTGAAGGATAACTTGATTTTTGAGGCATCTCAAGATTCTCAGTTTTTTTAATTGGTTGAGGTATGGATTCTGGATGGTGTTTTAACTCGTCAATAATTTTTATAAAATCTTCTTTTGAAAGGGATCTTTTGTTGTTTGATGGATAGCCCCCACTTCCCTGGAGAACCAAATTACGAATATTGATAGTTTTTCCTTTGAATACATCCATTTTCTCATATAATTGAGACAATAAGGCAATTCCCAGTAAAATGGGTTTTATCTTGATTTGTGATTTGTATCGTAATTCACCAGTAGATTCTAAGTCATCATCCCATGTTTTACCTGGAGAATCGAACCAAATACCGTCTAATTCGTATACTCCTTTGAATGAATTTGTGCCTATGACATAGAAAGCAATCTGGTCGCCAGATTTTACTATTTCAGATATTCGTTCTTTAGGAATTTTACTTCCCCAAACATTTTTGGTTTTCAAAATTTCCCAATTAGAAGGAGTTACAGACCAAATCCACAAAGATGGACCTTGAGGAATGATTTTTTCAGGGATAGTGTTTTGTGGAGTTTGGCCCATTAACAATTTTTTATTGATAGAGAAAGACCAATTAATACATCCCATATTGTCTGCATTAGGAAATTCGTTATCAGGAATATTGTGTTCAAGATTATAATTTGTAATTCTTTCAAAAAGGTTTTCCAATAAATGTAACTTTTGAAATTCATTTAGTTTTACATTAAGAGAATAATGATGAATGTGATTCAAATCTTTGTTAACATTTACGATATTATGATCTGTCAGAATTTCATAAACGGGAACTTTGAGAAACGGTTTTACTGAATCAATATTCGATGAGTCTTTGTTGTTAAAGTAAGCTAAAGATTCAGCAATTTCACCTTTATGCAAGGTACCATATTCTAATAGTTCTTTTAGTATCACCAGTTGGTAGTTTGATTGCAATTTCATTGTATGATCTAAAAACTCTTTGAATTCATAGTATGTTTTTACGGATTCATCTGTTTGTTCATAAATAGGAGTTGATTTTTTCCCAACTTCGATTTCATCATAAACTGATTCTTTCTTTTTTGAAGAATCAATATCGGGCATGTTATTCTGAGTTTGATTTTGTATTTCGTTAAAGAAATTTTCTTTCACATGAGAATTTCTTGGTCTTGTACGAACTTGAGAGTTACAACATTTGCATCTTTTTCTATCTCCAATATATCCATCTGGAGTTAAGAATAAATCACATTTTGAGCATCTGGCTTGTCCTTCAGCATATCTATTTCCAGAAACAGTTCGTGGTGCTTGATATTTTTTGCAAATTTCCTTACAAGACCCACCATGTTTCTTACCCAACCAAATTTGTTGTTCCTGGTTGCTATTGATTATATCGTTAGATTGTACAATCACAACATCATTTGAATTCAAATCAAATAACACCTCTAATGAAAAGCGACTGGAGTAAAAAATGTCTGTTTTTTAGTTGTGATTTTTGGATCATTTTATCTGTTCTCTATAGAACATATTATGTGTCCATTATATAAGGATTTTGTGTTCCATATAGAACATGTTAATAGATCCCTTGAAAGAAAATAAATTTTAAAAATTATATTGAAAATTTCTGGAAATTGCCCGAGACTCTGGAAAGTCTCGTAATGATCATAATTCTCTCGACAAAAACAAAAAAAGTTTCGGTAAAATTATTTACCGAGAGGAGAATTTCTTGGGAACCCCTGTTTCAAAACTTTTGGAATTTCGGAAAAATTTCCGAAAGTTTCGGAGAAAATAAGTTCCGAAAGTTGCAAGTTTCGGAGAAAACTACTAAAAGTTTCGGGAAAATTGCTTTCCGAAAGTATCAAGTTTCGGGAAATTACTCAAAATTATTCTTCCGAAACTAGATCAAGTAATTCAAATCATTTCTTTTTGCATAGACTGAATTTTGGATAGAATCTTATCATAAACAGTTATTGACTTGCCTTCTTTCATATTATTTTTCATATACCATAGCGTAGACTTGTTGATTCCCAATCTCTTCCTTTCATTGCTGCTCATCTTCAAAATCTTTTCTCTCAACTCAACATCATCATTTCTATTCAGTTTAATTTTTGGAATAATAAAATCAAATTCTGTATTTTTATCTACAATGAAATTCGACAGTTGTTGCAGGTTATCTTGTAGAATGACTTGATATGAGTAGTGTTTGTTATTTTTGTACTTGAATCTCAAATTAAAATCAGAGTTTATCTTTTCAATGAGGGATTTTGCTACATATTCATCCAATCTGACATGATAATTCTCTGTAACTATGAAATTGGTTTTTTTGATCTTATTGTCTTCTAACAATTGAATTACAGACAGGTCAACTAACCATCTGGACAATTCCTGAATATCGTAAACAAGTGGAGTGTGACTCTGATTTATCTCGTGTAGGAACCCAATTGAATAGTCTAACCCTATTGAATTGATTGCCTTTCTAATTTCAGATTCCAATATGACATAACCATAATTTAACAAAGCATTGATCTCATCAGATGCATTATAATTTCTAGAGTTTGTCTTGTTCTTTCGTCCTGTAAAATTAAATTCTGGATACAATTAATTTGAATAACGTTTCTAATCGTGGAATTTTTTCTCTATTTTGTGGTAATGATCCTATTATAGCAACCGTTTGCAGCAATTCAGAAGGATTGCATTTTAATAATTCATTTTTTAATTCCTCTAGAGAGTTATCTATTTTTGACATGTGTTCTATTCTCTGATAATTCTAAAGTTCAAATAAACAATAAGTTTAGGTTTTTGAAATAATAAAGATCATTAAGAGGATTTACAAATAATTAACTGCATCTTCTAATTTTATGTTCTTGATTTCTTTTTTTAATGATTCTACATATTTTTCCAAATCTACAATTGCTGATGCAGTGATTCCAACGTACGGACCTACCTTTTTTAAATAATCTAGAAGTAAATTAATGCATTTGACTAACCATGATGTAATTTTATTTATTGTTGGTTTTGTCTTACTCCAAAGAGATTTCAAACCTAAGATCACTTTTTTCCTCATTTTCTCATCAAATGCCATTATTAGGGTCATAATCAGTGTGATTGAGATCAATACTCCTGTTGCCCAGTTAGGAAGTTTAGATGCTATGTTGGAAAGTGTATTTACGGCACCTTTGATTATTGCTTTTGCAAAAGTAGCAATCAAAACTATAAATTCAAACAAAATTTTGACAATTCCTGTAACAATCTTTCCAGCTAATTCTAAAACTGGTGGAACAAAATCAGTCATAATAAAAAATGAGAATAGTCCTCTGTGATACACGCCTACCATTTCCCCCAATGTGCTGATAGTAAAACGTCTTACAGAATCTGCAAAGTCATTATCTTCGGCCAAGATTGCAGATGCACCTGTATCTATTACCAAACTGACAAACGGTATATCTTTGGGATCACGTTTCATAATTTTTGTTGCAGTATTAATTGCATCAATATTTTGAGGTTGCTTTATTGTTATTGATGATTTTAGTAAAGCCCAGCCTTTCATAAGTTTTTTCTTATCATATTTTTTCTTGGCTTTGTTTTCAATGTAATCTATGATTTCTTTTTCCAATAGAGGTGGACCACATAATGGAAAAATTGGATTTTTAGTTAAATGAAACAACAATCCTGATTTTCCTTTGGCAAAATAATTCAATGTACTAATCACACTTGATGAATCAATTACAATTTCTATGGTGATACTTCCCAGATTTTCTCCAATCAGATATTGCATGTTTGTTTCAAATTTTTGTTTCAGCCATCCTAATAATTCAGAATCTAATTCCTTTGTGGTGTTATTGAGAATATCTTCTATTACAATTCCTAATGTTTCTGGATTAAGATTGTTAGAAGTCATGTTGTTCTAATTGATTTTGTTGTAGTTAATAGATAATTTACATTTATTCAATAGGTCTAATCTGGATATCGTATGAGAGCAATATGTTGATAGATTTAGACCTAAAATCCAAAAAAATCTCTTATAGAGACAAATGTAAAAATTCCTATCACAACAGCCAGAATAATCTCTATGACCGAATTGGTCTTGACTGTTTTCTGTAATTTCAGACTGCTTTGATTGTAGATAAAATTAGTCATTATGTTTGTTGGTCTATCAGCAGAGCCGAGTTTCTCTGCAATAGATGAGAAACTATTTTTTATTGTTCCCGCAACTAATTCAAAATATGCTTTATCCCCGACACGATTCATCAAGGTATTTGCAAACAGATCTTGGGATTTTTGTGGAATTGGAATCTCAGATATTCCGAATATTCCTTTTCTAGAACTTAATTCATCAATCTGATCTATGACCTGATTTTTTACAGAATCCAAAAGCATCCCCATGCTAGCATAATTTCCTTGTATCTTTGCCATTTTGTTTTGAATGTCAGTAATATTTGAGATGTTGTTATTATTTAGCATATTTTGAATTTGTTCTCTTTGGAATTCGATCTCTTCTGACATATTATTTCGTGTAATTTCAAAATATGACAACCATGTTAAAAGACCCGAGATAAACAAATGAAGATTCATAGCATGTGTAACTGAGAAAAATACTTGTAGGTTCGGAGAAAACATCTGAATTTCTTTTTCAATTCCTTGCTTGTCAAATTCAGGTATACATACATTGACCTGATGCTCTTGTACAATAGTCAAGCCACATGTTTGTAATTCTCCACCTCCCCCAAATTGTTCATAATGGGTTATGAAAGAAAGTATTCCTCCAATAAAATTAATTGCAGACATAACTGTAGGTAGATTAAAACTTTGTAAAAGAGATAATTCTCGTAATGCAATACTTTGTTCGTTAGGAATTAATTTGAATTGTTTATCATTTTGTTGTGATGATATCAATTCTCGTAATGCATCTGTTCCCTTTTGCAATTCGTCACCAGAACTGACAACATGATGCATGTGAAATCGAGGTTTGATCGTTGACATTTCATAAACACTCGATGACAAGCCTTCAAGATTTTGAAGATATATTTGAAATGGAACTGCAAGTCTAGCAGAGTCTATTATGACTGGAATTTTTGATTCAGGCGAAAGCTGAACATATATCATCAGCTGAAAGTATGGAAGTTCTTTGCATTCTAACCCCACCAGATATACTTGTTGTATTCTATGTTGAAAAGAATCATTAAAAGTTTGAGGGTTTGGTTGTTTTTGTTGATCGTCAAGACCTTTTAGAAATATTGTAAAGTCATTTACTATCCAAACATACTTTTTTTCCAATATCCATTTTGTATGGCCAGCTATGCTGGTATTGCCTGATTTATTCTCAAAAACAGACGGTTCCCCAAAATCTATGTTTATTTTTTGGATTACGGCATCTCTCTGTTCTTTTTCAAATATCTCATTAGTTTCTATTGCTGAAAACTTTGTTTTTGATTGTAACACTATCCATTGAAAATCTTGTGAGGTATTAGATTTTACTTATTCTTTCGTGTGATTCTTTGGTGTCAGAAATTTAGATATTGTAACATATAGCACTCCCCCCAATATTATTCCTGTAATCAATAAAATAATTTGAAGATTCTTTAAGAATTCTAGGAAATAGTCTTCTGCTTCAATCCCACTACCTTCATTTGAACGAATTATTATTTCGATATCTTCAGAATGGATTTTTTCTTCTCCATTTATTGAAAGAAATATTCTATCTCCACTATAAACATGGTATATGAAAAAAACAATCCTATTATTTTCTGAATAGTCTTTAATCACCTTTCCTTGTAGTGTAGATATAACAACAGAATTGATCTCAATCCCCTTTTTTGGCATTATTTCAATCAGTATATCGGTAGCTGGTTTGATTCCTGTATTCCATAACTGGATACTTTCATTGGTCTCGTCATAATCATAAATTAAAACAGGCAAAAATGGTTGTGGCACAACATAAGCAAGTAAAAATAACAAAATTGAGAAAATGGCATTAGTAACATTTTGATTTTTATTCATGTTGTTACACGATCAGGAATTAGTTAGGATTTTAATTGTGTGACTGAGATATGCATAAAGAAATCCTATAACAAAAAATATCATTTCATCAAAAACTATGTTTCAATTAATGATAATTATACAAGAATTAAATAATTTAGTTATTCTTAACGAGACTTTATTATGAATTAGTAATCTACACGATCTGGCTTTATTACACCTTATCTTTGGTAAATTTCTCAACAAGCTCTGTTTCAGTGAAAAGATATTCAAATTTACTTACTTTTTCGATCTTTTCTTTATTTTCTGAAGTTCCACGGAAAATAATAGAGATCAAACAGTTACATTCATAATTTTCATCTTTGACTACATTTACTGCTTTTATTGCAGAATCTCCACTAGTAATGACATCATCTACTACAACAATAGGAGATTCTATGATTCCTTCAATCTGTTTTCCGGATCCATATTCTTTAGCCTTTTTTCTTACATAAAATGAATTTATCAGGGGATTTGCTGGATCTTTTTGATGTTCTAAAAAGCTTAATTGAGAAATGGCAGAAGCAATAGAGATAGAACCAGACTCTAGACCGCCAACTGATGTAACATCTTTCATTCCCTTAATGATATGATAGAATATTTTTGCAACAGTGTTCAGACCCTCAGGATGTCCATTGAGTTTTTTTAGATCAAAGTAATATGGACTTATTCTTCCAGAAGCTAACTGAAATGGTTTGTCTGGAGAATATTGAAATGCTTTAGTTTCTACAATTAGCTCTTCTAACCTAGCTGTATCCAACTTAAATTCAGACGACAATGCCATCATAGTTTCAATGACCTCGATCCTGATAATAAACTGTAGCTAATTATCATTTCGGACATATAGAGAAAATTGTGATTTTGAGACAAAACTAAGCTCATTTTCATTAGATTTAGAAGCATATTCAGGTTAAGTGGTAAAAGTCACGAGGATTTGACTGAAAACAATTCAAATTTTCACAGATTTTTGTTTGGAATGAAATTTGCTAATAACTCATCCATTTTTTCTCTAGTAATGCTTTTGAATTCTCTAATTCGGTTTCTTAATGAAACCCAATCACAAATCGATACAAAATCAAAGTCTTTGTTAGAAAAGACAGTTTTTGATGGATTCTCATCAACCATTGAGATTACCTGAGAAATTGGAACTTTTTGTTGTGAAAATCGCTCAACTATCTCTAAAACATGATTTTCGTTAATAGAGTAAGGAATTATCAGAGAACATGGAACAATTTCAGGTCTGATAAACTGACTAAACGCACCTGCATCATTTTCTAGATCATAACTGTAAAATGGAATATTTTCAATATAACATACTTGAGTAGCAAAAGTAACTAGAGATTGATCATTTTCTGTAAATCCTATGACACTTTTTGAATTTGCATGATTTATGTAGGTTCTAAGTAATCGTAAAGTAATTTCTCTCAGATGCAAAGGATCTTCAAATAAATTAATAGAGATATGTTTTCCATCGGTTTCCTCTCTAAAGGCATTTTCATTATGAAAAATATTGAAAGCCAAACTGTCTATGATGATTTTTTTAAAATCTTCAGTAGGTTGCGATGTTTCCATAATTCTTAGTCATTATTGTAATAGATAAAGAAGAGCTGGTTTTCAAAAATGACGTGAACTTTGAATCTAAGATTAACATAGATGTGGGCATAAGGTATGTGGCAAATGCGAGAACAACTAAAACATTATAAAATATAATACCGTAACACGTTTGAAGCCTTGAAAAAACAACTAAAATCAACGGTTTCGATTACTGGGGTAAACGGGAACCTCCAAGCCCGTTGAATTTTAAAAGATCATGGAAATTTAAATACAAAGCCAAATGGTTGAATATATGAAAGTTGTAGTAATTTCAGGTAGTCCAAGAAAAAGTGCCAATACACAAGTTATAATGA
>Ga0224508_10001484_pt1 | contig 21034 bp, 20 predicted proteins | sample SF_Jan12_sed_USG_4_FD_170157 | JGI IMG/M metagenome (GOLD analysis project Ga0224508, IMG submission 170157) | Sediment microbial communities from San Francisco Bay, California, United States - SF_Jan12_sed_USGS_21 | ecosystem: Environmental > Aquatic > Marine > Sediment | place: USA... | reverse complement strand
GGACGGCGGCGGTGTTGATGGTGGGGGAGCGGCTGGTTGCGAGGGCGGCGGTGTTGATGGTGGGGGAGCGGCTGGTTGCGAGGGCGGTGGTGGGGCGCTCGGGCCGTCGTCCTCGTCCGTGGGTGCAGATCCGTCGGGACGACCCGAGCCTGCGCCAGGCTTGGCCGGTGCGGCTTCGTGCCCGCTGTTCAGGCGGCTCATCAGACTCGGGCGCGAGACCGTCTTGCCGCCATCGGCGGCCGGTTGGCCCTCCTCGGCTTCATCGTCGTCGCCCTCGCCAGCGGCATCAGCCGGCGGCTTGCTGTCAGCCTCTCGGCGAAGCCGCTCCAGCTCGGCGACCGCCGGCGTCGGCGGCATGTCGGCACCGACGCCATCTTCGGTGGTCTCGGTCGCGGACGCGGATCGGTCGTTGCCCGAGTCGGCCCGACGGCGGCGCTTCTTGGAGCCTGGACGGGCCTTTGCCTTGGCCTCGATCGCCGAGCTGGCATCCTCAGCCGTTGCTACTGCGACAGGCTCGTAGTCGACGGACTCGCCGTGATCGAAGAACTGGAAGACGTCCTCGTCTTCGTCCCGGTCGTCGCCGGCGGCCGCCCTCAGCGCTTGGCGCCGCTGCTTGGCCGTGCGCCTCGAGCCCCGCAGCTCCAGTTTCGTGGTGCTCCGTACGCCCGAGAGCTCGAGCGCGCAGTCGTTGCACAGGGGGTGACGGCGGCTCCGCGGATGGACCATATGCCGTTCGCAGAACTCGCCGAAGCACCGATCGCACACGTCGACGGCGTGGTCCAATGGGTCATTTTCGCATCGGCCGTTCATGTGTTCTTTCCGGCAGAATGAGAGAGCACCTCAAGCATCGTCCGATCGACGAGGCCCCTTGAGCAATCACACGATTCGTCCCGCAGAAGGAAGGCAACCGACGTGGTGATCACGAACATCCTCGCCGAGCGGTACGCGAGCGCCGAGATGCGGGAGCTCTTCGACGCCACGACCAGGGTGCGGCTCGAGCGCGAGCTGTGGCTGGCGGTGCTCGAAGCGCAGTCGGAGCTCGGCCTGGTCGTCGATCCGGTGGTGATCGACGACTATCGCAAGGCCGTCGACGACATCGATCTCGCCTCGATCGAGCAGCGGGACCGAGAGATCCGCCACGACGTCAAGGCACGGATCGACGAGTTCAACGCGCTGGCTGGGCACGAGGAGATCCACAAGGGCCTGACCAGCCGCGACGCCACGGAGAACGTCGAGCAGCTCGTCGTCTGGCGGGCCCTCGAGCTCATCGAGCAGAGGACCGTAGCCCTGCTCGCCCGACTGGCCGAGCGGGCAGCCGAGTACGGCTCGACCGCGATCGTCGGCCGTACGCACAACGTCGCCGCCCAACCGACCACGCTCGGCAAGCGATTCGCACAACTCGGTGAGGAGCTCCTGGCCGCCCATCAGCAGCTCGAGGCGGTGCGGGCCGGCTTCGCTTTTCGCGGTATCAAGGGACCGGTCGGCTCGCAGCAGGATCAGCTCGATCTCCTCGGCTCGCCCGACGAGGTGCTCGAGCTGGAACGCCGCATAGGCGAGCATCTCGGCGTGCCGCGAACCCTGCGGGCGGTGGGACAGGTCTACCCGCGATCGAGGGACTTCGCCGTCGTCGCATCGCTTGTGCAGCTGGCCTCTGCTCCGGCCAATCTGGCGCTCATGGTCCGCTTGATGGCCGGTCACGATCTCGCCACGGAGGGATTCCGTCCAGGCCAGGTCGGCTCTTCCGCGATGCCTCACAAGATGAACACGAGATCCTGTGAGCGGATCAACGGCCTCCACACGATCCTCTCCGGGCATCTCACCATGGCGTCCGGGCTCACAGGGGATCAATGGAACGAAGGTGATGTATCGTGTTCGGTCGTCCGGCGGGTCGTCCTCCCCGACGCCTTTTTCGCCCTCGACGGGCTCTACCAGACGACGTTCGCCGTGCTACGAGGCTTTGGCATCTTCCCCGGCGTCATCCGAGCCGAGCTCGACCGCTACCTGCCGTTCCTCGCCACCACCGCGCTGCTCATGCACGCCGTCCGGAGCGGAAAGGGTCGGGAGGAGGCACACCAACTGATCAAAGAGCACGCCGTGGCCACTGCCCTTCACTTGCGGGAGGGGACGGCCGACGGGCAGGAGCTACTCCGTCGCCTCGGGGAGGACGCGCGGTTCCCGGGCAAAACGGACGAGCTCATCGCCCTGGCCGATCAGGCAATGGACAACCTGGGAACCATCGACATTCAAATCGAAACGTTCTGCTCCACCGTGAAGGAGCTGGTCGACAACCGACCAGAGGCCACCTACGCCGGCGCTGAGATCGTGTAGCTCGGCAACACCGGTCATGTTGCCGAGCCGACAACGATTCGGTGGTACACACCGATGACCTGGTAAAACGCCCAATCAGGCGGCGCGGGTGATCCCCGCCTTCTTGAGCACTGCGGCCGGAACCCCGAGTTGTCGGAAGGCGGCGTATGAGATGCCTTTGCGGGCGGCGTAGCCCTTGGCGACACGGGTGAACTCGGCCTCGAGCTCACTGATGTCGACGCCGCTGTCCATGTTTTCCAATTCGGACGTGAGGTCGAGGCGCTCCTGGGTGAGCTGCAGCCTTTTCAGGGCGTCAGCGGTCTCCAATTCCGTCTCAATCTTCTCCAGACGGTTGCCGATCGACTCCTTCGTCCGCTTGCGGCCACGCTTGGGCCGGCTGGACTCCAGCGCTTCGAGGTAGGCCCGGACAGACCGACCCTCGGCCCGGCCGATGGCCAGCGCCTCCTTGTGGTCCTTGCTCATTGGGGCTTTTTTGACAGTTGGCATAACGCTATTCTCTCACCTAGCTAGCTGATAAGTCAGTCACTGTATCTAGACGACCAAACAACCGTAACAATTAAGGGCCTGGGTGTGAATAACCCAGGCCCTCAATCTTGTTGTTCCAGGTGGTCGGGACCGGCGTCGATCCGGTGACCTACCGCTTTTCAGGCGGTCGCTCTGCCAACTGAGCTACCCGACCTGGTTTGACGGTGGCCTGGGCCGACATCGACCTGTGATAGGTACGTGGCCCCGGCCGGGATCCCGACCGGGGTCGGGTCTTTCGCGGATCCGGTACGTCGGGCCGGATCCTTGCGGTCCTGACGAGATTTGAACTCGCGACCTCCGCCTTGACAGGGCGGCGTGCACTCCAGACTGCACTACAGGACCAGATTCTTGGTTGGCCCATGCTACGGGGCCCATGTTCCGATTCATCCGACCGGGGCCGGCTTCTTGTCGGTAACGGTGTTGGTACTACTCGGTGTTGCCGGCACCCCCAACGGGATTCGAACCCGTGTTGCCTGCGTGAAAGGCAGGTGTCCTAGGCCACTGAACGATGGGGGCCAAAGAGACGTCGCTGTCTCCTCCAGCGCTGCCCTGCGGCACCGCTGGACCCAGGGAACTCTCGTTCCGAGGCTCAACTAATCTAGCAGCCTCCCCGATCCTCGCCACCTGGTTAGCCAGCGGCACAGCCGCCCCGACTGGTCCCCTACTCGTCTGCGTCGTCGACCGGAGGGAGGGTGGTCGTGAGGGCGTCGACGATCTCCGACAGGATGTAGCCGAGCTCGTGGTAGGCCACCCTGGCTTCCAGCTCGGGATCGTTCACGTCGAGGTCGTGATCGTCCTCGCTCACATCCAAGCGGGTCCCGAGCACGAGCCGGAGGTCGTTGACGATGCCCATCCACGCGACCAGCTCCTCCTCCGAGACGACGTCGAGCATGGCGCTGCTGCGCAGCAGCTCGATCGAGGCCCGGCGGGAGTCGATCAGCTGATCGCGGGCCAGGATCTGGTAGCCGGCGTCCAGCTCCGGGTCGTTGGGGTAGGCGGTCGGGAACAGGCGCTTCGTGTCGTCGGTGTCGTCGAGCAGGAGCTCCTCCAACTGGTCGGCCATGTTGACCAGCCAGGCCCGGGCCTCGGGAGCGAGCTCGACGGCGAATCGGTCCTCTCCCCGGGGACGGAACAGCCTGGTTCGCCGAAAGAAGCCCATATCGGTCTTATTCGTCGTGTTCCATGGTTGCCCAGAGGCCGTGACCGTGGAGACGATGCACGTCGCGTTCGGCCTCGCTCCTCGTGCCGCTCGACACTGATGCTCGCCCCTTGTGGTGTACGTCGAGCATAAGCTTGTTTGCCTTCGCTTCGCTGTACCCGAACAGCTTGCGGAACACATAGGCGACATAGGACATGAGGTTGATGGGGTCGTTCCAGACCACGACAACCCACGGGCGGTCTTCGTCGACGTCGACGTCGGCGTCGAGATCCGGCTCGCGTACTTCGAGCGGAGCGGTCATGTTCCCATTGTGTCCAAAACTTGGGGCAGGTTCATTTCATTCGCCGTCCGGATGGATCTCTCGAGTCCCGACCCCGGATCGGTTCCCTCGGCGAGCTGGTCGGGCGGCGGGCGCTCGAACAGTCGGAGATGGAGCAGAATCGACAGACACCACACGGCGACCGCGCCGGCGACGTGTACCGCCACCAGCGCCGGCGGGACGCCAACGGCGAACTGCGCGTAGCCGACGGCGCCCTGCACTACCGCAGTGGCGATCAGCCAACGGCCGGTGACGAAGCCGACGCGAGCCGGCCCCGACGGTCCGGCCGAGCGCCGCGCCCGAAGCACGAGCGCCACCGCAACAACGAGGAAGCACCACACCGTTGCGCTGTGTACCCGGGCGATGTCGGTGAGGTCGAAGGTGAGGCGCTCAGCCCGGCTGTCACCGCTGTTCGGCCCGGTGCCGGTCACCAGCGTTCCGGTGACGAGGACTGCGGTGGCCAGGACGACGACCACCCGTCCGTGGGCGGTTACCGATACGGGCAGGGCAACGCCGGCCAGCCGGTTGTCGTCGGTCACTGGCACGGCCTCGCCGGCACCGGACCCCGCCCGAACCCAGAGCACGACTGCGTTCCACAGCAGCACCATCGAGACCAGGAAATGGATACCGACGACCGAGGGGTGGAGGTCGACTCGGACGGTGATCCCACCGAGTACGATCTGGGCGGCGACCCCCGCCACCAGGCCCCACGCCGGCCGTATGAGGTCGCCTCGTCGAGGATACCTCCTATACGCGGTCAGGGCCGCGGTCGCTACGGCGAGAGCGACCACTCCCGAGATCAGGCGGTTACCGAACTCGATCCACGGATGGAACTCCCACTCCGGAACGAACCGCTCGTCGCTGCACGCCGGCCAGTTCTCGCAACCCAGCCCGGCGTCGGTCAGACGCACCGCGGCGCCGGTCAGGACGATCGCCGCCAGGGAAATCCCCGCGATGAGCACGATGGTTCGGTACCTCGCCGGACGAATGGCACGCACGGCTCCACGGTAGCGACGACTGTCGAAGGGGCGTCGGGCCCGGGACCCCTGCGCCAGTGGAGCTCGCTGAGTGGATCGACCTCCGGCTTACCGTCGCGAACGCAGAGTCGGTACCCTTCACCGAGTGGTTCTGACCGCGGCCCCTCCACGCTCCCGGACGCGAGCCTTCGTCGCCCTGACCAAGCCACGGATCATCGAGCTGCTGCTGATCACGACGGTCCCGACGATGGTGCTGGCCGCCGGCGGCCTGCCGTCGTTGTGGCTGATCGTCGCGACGGTCATCGGCGGCACCTTCGCCGCTGGCGGAGCCAACGCCTACAACATGTACGTCGACCGCGACATCGACGCGCTGATGGAACGGACCAAGGGCCGGCCCCTCGTCACGGGTGAGGTCACCCCGGCGGAGGCGCTGGTCTTCGCCACCGCGCTCGAAGCCGCCGCCTTTGCCTGGTTGTGGCTGCTGGTCAACCCGCTGTCGGCCGTCCTCGCCCTTTTGGCGTGTGCGTTCTACGTGCTGGTGTACACGATCTGGCTGAAGCGAACGTCTACCCAGAACATCGTCATCGGGGGGGCGGCCGGCGCCGTTCCGGTTCTTATCGGATGGTCGTCGGTGACGAACTCCCTCGGGTGGCCGGCGCTGATCCTCTTCGGTGTCATCTTCTTCTGGACTCCGCCGCACTTCTGGGCGCTGGCGATCAAGTACGAGGACGACTACTCCGCAGCATCGGTCCCGATGATGCCGGTCGTCGAGGGCCACCGGAGGACGGCGCGTCAGATCGTCGCCTACTCGCTCGTGGTGTGGGTGCTGACGTTGGCGCTCTGGCTCGTGGCCCCGGTCGGTTGGCTCTACCTCGGCGTGGCGATGGTGCTCGGTGCTGCCTTCACCGGCGGCGCGGTGCGTTTGGCGGCCGAGACCGACCCCGAGAACCAGGCTCGGCAGTCGATCCGGTACTTCGCGTTCTCCATCACCCACCTCACGGTTCTGTTCGTCTCCCTGGCCATCGACCAAGTAGTTGGCTGGGGAATATGACAGTTTCGATTTCCGGTCGCTGAGCCGGTTACAGTACGTGGCCGCACGACCCGGAAGTGACACGATGGTCCCCATCGTGGCTGCGTCTTGCCCGGGAACGAAAACGAACGACAACCGATAACCAGCCGTCAGGCCCAACCTGCCTCGTCGCGAGGTCCCTCGATTCATGGCACTCACAGAAACCCGACCCGAGACCGATGCGTCACCGACTGCTCAGGAGGCACCGACGACGACCTTGGACGGGCTGCTCGGGTCGGCTGATCACAAGACGATCGGCCGGCTGTGGATCGGTTCCGGCCTGCTCATGCTCGTCGTCTCGCTGGTCGTGTCGGTCGTTGCCGGCTTCGAAGCCGCCGACTTGGGCGGGTTCGCCATCGTGGCCGATGCCAACGAGTTCACCCAGCTCTGGTCGTTCGGCCGGGAGCTGCTGCTGCTCGGAGGGATCGTGCCGATCCTGGTCGGTCTCGCCACCTACCTCGTCCCGCTCCAGATCGGGGCGCCGGCGATGGCCTTCGCCCGCGGCGCGGCCGGTGCCTTCTGGACGTGGTTCCTCGCCACCGACCTCTTGATCGCGTCCTATCTGCTCAACGGCGGACCGGGTGGCGGTCGGGCCGACTTCGTCGTGCTGTGGGCGGTGGCCCTGGGGGCGATGGCGGGTGCGATCTCGTGGGCCTTGCTGATCATCGCCACGACCGTTCTCGGTGCCCGAACCAGCGGCATGACGCTCGAACGGGTGCCGCTCACGACCTGGTCGTTCTTCGTCTTCTCCCTCATCGGCCTGCTCAGCCTCCCGATCGTCATGGCCGAGCTGGTGCTCGTCTATGTCAGGGTGCGACACGGGTTCGTGCCGATCGACGCCCGCCAGGGACTCATCGGTGTCATGACACCGTCCAACTTGCCGCCGCCGCTCTACTGGGTCGGTGTCCCCGTGCTCGGTATGGCCGCCGACGTGATCGCTGTGCACACCGGCCGGCCCATCAAGGCCCACAAGTCGGTGATGGTCGCCCTCGGGCTCCTCGGGATCTTGTCCTATGGCTCCCACTTCTTCGGCTTCGCCAGCGTTCGCCCTCTCGTGTTCGACAACGGCCTGCTGGTGGTGACGATCGCCGCCGCATTGCTCCCGATCCTCGGTGTGCTCGCCCTCACCGGCGACAGCATCCGGAAGGGGACCCCGAAGCTCACCGCGGCGTTGGCCGGGGCGCTGCTGTCGGGTGTGGTGTTCCTGCTCGGTGCGGCCACCGCGATACTCGGGCTGATCGAGCCCGTCGCCGTGTTCCTCGAGCGTGAGACCCCGATCGGGGTCGATCTCAACCGCCTGCTGATCCTCAACGGCACTGTCTTCCACGACGGCGTCCGGGGCCTCGTCCTCGGCTCAGCCGTGCTCGCCATCATCGGGGCGCTGCACCACTGGGCTCCGAAGATCTGGGGCCGGCGGATGGCCGAGCCGATCGGCTTTCTGAGCGTGCTCGCCGCCGCCGGTGGTTCGGTGCTCTGGGGCTTCGGTGCGGTGCTGGCCGGGATCGACGATCAGCCGGCCTACCCTGCCGCCACCCTCGGCGGTGGCGACGCCGTCGAGTTCTTCAACCTGCTCGCCGCGATCGGCATGGCGGTGCTCACCGTCGGCGCCGGGCTCGCGGCGTTGAGCGCCGCCCAGGCGGCGTTCGGTCGAGGAGACCAGGGCGATGATCCCTGGACCGGCGCCACGCTCGAGTGGGCGACCTCGTCACCGCCGTCGTTCGGCAACTTCGACAAGCCGCCGACGGTGCGGTCGGCGACGCCGCTCGCCGACACGATCGACGCCATCGACGAATCCGAGGTGATCCTCGACGACGCCGCCCGGGCCGAAGCCGCCGATGCAAGCGCGGAGGGTTCGCAATGACCGACATCAGCCCCTACGAACCGATCCCGGTCGACGTCGCCGCCCGGCCGCCGGTTCGGCCCCGGCTGCTCCTCATAGGCACAGCGCTGGCCTGCGCCGCCACGATCGTCGGCTACATGGGTCTTGTTGGCTACTACGCATCCCGGCGGGCTGAGGTCGTGGCCACCGGCGAGCCCTGGCTGCCGGAAGGGGTCACGATCCCCCTGACCCAGCCGAACTTCATGCTCCTCACCCTCTCGTTCTCGGTGGTATCGATGCTCTGGGCCGTGTCGGCCGTGCGGGCCGACGACAAGGCCAACGCCTATATCGCGTTCGGGCTGACGATCGTGTTCGGGTTCGCCCAAATCGTTCAGACCGCCTACCTCCTCAGCCTGATGGAGATGCCGGCATCGGCCGGTGAGCAGGCAGCGATGATCTACGCCCTCATCGGCCTGCAGCTCGTGCTGACCGGACTCGGCATGGGCTACATCGCCGTGACGGCGCTGCGAACCCTCGGTGGTGGGTACTCGGCCAAGGATTACGAAGGGGTGCTCAGCGCTGCCATTTTCTGGATCATGACCGTTGGCGTCTACATGGCCCTGTGGTACGCCGTCTACATCACGAAGTAGGTCGAGATGTTCACCTGGGGTTCCAAGTATCTCTTCACCGTGGCGGTGGCCTCGCTGCTCGGAGCGGCCGTGTACGGGCTGGTCACCGGGGGCGGGGTGATCGGTATCATCAGCATGGGCTACAAGGGCGCCGTCGGCGAACACACCGGGTACACGATCCTGGTCACGATCGCGATCGTGTCGGCGCTGCTCGGCGTGCTCGACGTCGTCATCCGAGACGGCGACGCCGATGACGCGGCGGCCGCAGTCGGCGTCGATCAGGCCTTGACGGTGGCCACCCCACGGGCACCGAGCTTCTGGGGACCACTCGCCGCCTTCGGGGTGGCGTGCCTGGCGGTCGGTCTGGCGGTGAGCCAGGTGTTCGTGATCCTCGGCATCGTTGTGCTGTCGGTGGTGGTGCTCGAATGGGTTGTCCTGGCCTGGTCCGACCGGGCGACGGGCGATCCCGAGGTCAATACGGTGATCAAGAACCGGATGCTCGGACCGGTCGAGGTCCCGATGCTGTCGATGCTGGGCATCGCCGTGGTCGTGATCGGTCTGTCACGTGTCCTGCTGGCTGTCTCGGAGGCGGGGGCGACCGCGGTCGCGGCGCTGGTTGCTGCGTTCATCTTCTTTGCAGCGGTGGCGATCGCCAAGTCCGACGCCCCCCGCCCGATCATCAGTGGCGTCGTCGCGTTCGCCGCGATCGCCGTCCTCGCCGGCGGCATCGTCGGTGCCGTGGTCGGCGAGCGGGACATCGCTCATCACGAGGAGTCGGAGACCCATGACGAGGATGGGCCCGAAGGAGAAGGCGAGTGACGAACGACACACACGATCCCGGTGCTCCGAATTGGCGCGACGACGCTGCCGACGCCACAGTTGATCCCGTCATGACTAACTCTGTCGGCTCCGCGGCCCGCTCCCGGCGTCGGCTCGCTGGCCTGGTGGCGCTCATCGCCCTCGGTGCCGCGGCCTGTGCCGATGACAAGCCCCTCAACATCTTCGAGCCGGCCGGCCCGAAGGCCGAGGACATCGACAACCTGATGACGTTCATCTGGCCGATCGTGGCAATCATCTTCGTGCTCGTCGTCGGTGGCGGCATCTGGCTTGCGATCAGGAACCGGGTCAAGCCCGAGGACTTCGACTACGACGACTTGCCCGAGCAGGTGCACGGCAACTTCCGGTTGGAGATGCTCTGGACCATCCTCCCCGGTGTCCTCCTGGCTGTGATCTCGATTCCCACGGTGCAGGGCATCTGGAACCTGGAGGTCAAGAACGAGGCGGCTGAGCTCGACGTGATGGTCATCGGGCAGCAGTGGTGGTGGGAGTATCGCTACGACATCGACGGTGACGGGTTCTTCATCGACGCCAATGGGGATGGGGCCGTCGACGAGGCCGACCGTGAATGGCCGCTCAACCTCGTCCTCGACCCGGACGACGTGATCACCGCCAACGAGCTGGTGATCCCGGCAGGCCAGCAAATCGATCTGATCCTGACCTCGCGAGACGTCATCCACTCCTTCTGGATCCCTCGCCTCAACGGAAAGCGCGACACCGTGCCGGGGCGTTGGCATACCTGGTCGCTGGAGGCGTTCGAGCCCGGCAAGTACACCGGCTGGTGCACCGAGTTCTGCGGCTTGTCGCACGCCCGGATGCGGATGTCGACCATCGCGCTCGAGCCTGCCGACTTCGATGCCTGGCTGGCCAATCAAGCCCAGCTCGCGGAGGTCCCTACCGATGAGCAGGCGCTGCGAGGCCGCGATATTTTCGCCAATCAGTGCATGAGCTGCCATGTGATCACCGACGGTGAGTTCGAGTACCCCGAGCCCTTTGAGCCGCCGCTCACATCGGGGGCGGCGCCGAACCTGACGCATCTCGCCACCCGGACAACCTTCGCCGGCGGCATCTTCGCCACCTACCTCGGCCCAGGGACCGAGCCCAACGACGACGCCTTCGACGTCGCCAACTACGTCGACCTGGCCACCCTGGCCCAGGCGCCGGACAGTCCCGACGACTTCCGCTGGAACACGCCGCAGCTGAAGCGTTGGGTCAGCAACGCCCCCGCGCTGAAGGACATGGCTCCCGACGACGGCCGGGGCATGCTGCCGTTCCCCCAACTGACGGATGAACAACTCGACGACGTGGTCGCCTACCTGGCGACGCTCGACTGATCAGGAGATCGATCGATGGCGATCATTGAAGAGCCGCTTGCGCTCCCCGCAGGGGAACCGGGTCCCGCCGTCAAGCCGCTCGGCGTGTTCACCAGGCCCAGGGAGACGACCGGACTGACCACGTGGCTGACGACCGTCGACCACAAGCGCATCGGCATCATGTACGGAGCCGCTGCGATGTTCTTCCTCGTGATCGGTGGGGTCGCAGCGTTGCTGATTCGGATCCAGCTGGCCACCCCAAACAACACCTTCCTCTCCGGTGACGCCTACAACCGGATCTTCACCATGCACGGCACGGTGATGGTGTTCCTCGTCGTGATGCCGATCGGTGCCGCCTTCGCCAACTACATGATGCCGATCCAGGTCGGGGCCCGTGATGTCGCATTCCCCCGGATCAACGCGTTCAGCTTCTGGGTCTTCTTCCTGGGTGGCCTGATGCTGAACACCAGCTGGTTCCTCGGCGGCGGAGCCAACGGTGGCTGGTTCAACTACGCCCCCAACAACGGCATCGCGTTCTCCCCCTCCACCGGCATCGACTACTGGAGCATCGGACTCCTGATCGTTGGTTTCGGCTCGCTGACCGGTGCGATCAACCTGATCACGACCGTGATCAATCTCCGGGCACCGGGGATGTCGCTGATGAAGATGCCGGTCTTCGTGTGGATGACCCTCGTCACCCAGTTCCTGCTGCTGTTCGCGATCCCGGTATTGACCGTGGCCCAGCTGCTGTTGATCTTCGACCGGATCTTCGACGCCAACTTCTTCAACGTGGCCCAGGGAGCCGATCCCCTCCTGTGGCAGCACCTTTTCTGGGTGTTCGGTCACCCCGAGGTGTACCTGATGATCCTCCCGGCGTTCGGGATCGTCTCCGAGGTCATTCCGACGTTCGCCCGTAAGCCGATCTTCGGCTACCCCTTCATGGTGTTCTCCGGCGTTGCGATCGGGTTCATGGGCTGGGGGGTGTGGGCCCACCACATGTTCGTGGCCGGAATCGGGCCGTTGTCGGTGACGGCGTTCAGCGTGGCCACGATGTTCATCGCCGTCCCGACCGGGGTGAAGATCCTCAACTGGATGGCCACCCTGTGGGGCGGGCGGCTCATCCTCAACACTGCGATGCTGTTCGCCATCGGGTTGGTCACGCAGTTCACGATCGGGGGGTTGTCTGGCGTGTCGCATGCGATCGCCCCGTCCGACACCCAGCAGACCGACACCTACTACATCGTCGCTCACTTCCACTACGTCCTGTTTGGCGGGGCCTTGTTCGGGTTCATGTCGGGCCTCTACTTCTGGTGGCCAAAGGTGTTCGGCCACAAGCTCGACGAGAAGATCGGGAAGTGGAACTTCTGGTTGATGGTGGTCGGCTTCAACGTGACGTTCGGGCCGATGCACATCCTGGGCCTCCAGGGGATGCCCCGCCGCATGCAGACCTACGACACGGTCATGGGTTTCAACTTCTGGAACATGATCGCCACGATCGGCTCGTTCGTCCTGGCGGTCGGCACGGTGCTGGTTCTGTGGAATGCGCTCGTGTCGTACCGGCGGTGGAAGGCAGCCGGCTCGCCCAATGTCGGGCCCGACCCGTGGGATGGCCGGACGCTCGAGTGGTCGGTCCAGTCGCCGACGCCGGAGCACAACTTCGACGAAAGCCCGGCCGTCACCTCGCTCGACGACTTCTGGCACCGTAAGTACGTCGAGGACGAGAATGGCCAGGTTCGGCGGGTTGCGACCGGAGACGAGCTGGCCCAGCCAGGCAACCCGGAGGGCGTGCACCTTCCAGCCCCGTCGTACTGGCCGTTCGTGCTCGCAGCAGCGTTGCCGATCATCGGCTACGGCCTGATCTACAACCTCTGGCTCATCATCCCCGGGGCGTTGCTGGTGATGACGGCTCTCTACGGCTGGGCGCTCGAACCGGCCGACGACCTCGACCTCCCCGATGATCACGGGCACGGTGGGGATGACGATGACCACGACGACGGCGGGCCCCCAGGCGGCGCGGCAGAGGAATTGGAGACCGTCCAATGACCGACGTAGCCGTTCCGGCCGAGGTGGTTGCTGGCCACGACGCCCACGACGACGGCCACCACACCAGCCTCGGACTGTCGAACACGAAGCTCGCGATGTGGCTGTTCCTCGGGTCTGAGTGCCTGCTGTTCGGTGCCTTGATCTCCACCTACCTGTTGTCGACGGCGAACTTCATCGGCGAGGTGGTGGCCGGCAACCCGACGGTGCTCGCCACGATCCCGGAGGCGCTGGCCGAGGAGTTCGCGGCCGAGGGCTCGGTCTCCCCGATCTTCGACATCCCCTTCACCTCGGCCAGCTCGTTCATCCTGCTGATGTCGTCGCTGACGATGGTCCTGGCCCACAAGGCGATCAGCGAAGGGAACTACAAGAACCTCCGCATCTTCCTGGCGACGACGGCCGCTCTGGGTGCGAGCTTCATCGCCGGCCAGGTCTATGAGTTCACCGTCTTCTTCCGTGAGGGAATCACCTACGACGGCAATCTGTTCGGCTCGGCCTTCTTCACGCTGACCGGGTTCCACGGCGTGCACGTGACCGGTGGCATCCTCATGCTGATCTCGTTGCTGATCGTCTCGTTCCGGGGGAAGCTCCAGCAGGACCGAGCCGAGACCGTCGAGATCGTCGGCTTGTACTGGCACTTCGTCGACATCGTGTGGGTGCTCATCTTCACGATCGTCTACCTGATTCCGTGAGGTTCGATCGATGACCGAGCTGGCAGCCCACACCGAAGCTCACGACGAGCACGACCATCACCCGACCGAGGGCCAGTACTGGCTGGTGTTCGTAGCGCTGGTCGTCCTCACCGCGATCGAGGTGGCGTGGTCGTTCATCGGGCTGGAGGGCGTCGCCCTCGTCGCCCCGCTGATCGTCATGATGATCTTGAAGTTCTTCCTGGTGGCCGGGGCGTTCATGCACTTGTACTTCGACTTGAAGATTCTCAACGGTCGGTTGTTCTCCTGGGCGTTCTTCGGGGCCCTGCTCTTGGCCATCGGCGTGTACTTCGTCGTCTTCGCCGCCTTCCGGTGGGAGATCTAGGTGAGAGATCTCCGGTCGTGATGGTGCCCGTCAGCAACCACGACGGAGGCTGAGCCGGTGCGGATCACGCTGGCCGACGTCGGGTGGCAGGCCCACCCCGAGGTGTGGCTGCTGGTGGTCGGGATCGCTGGGCTGGCGTGGTACGTGACCAGGGTTCTTCAGCCAAAGGCGGTGGCGGCCGGCCACGGATCGATCTCCCGCCGCCACAAGACATGGTTCCTGCTGGCGGTCGCCGGGCTGTGGGCGGCGTCGGACTGGCCGGTGCACGACGTCGCCGAGGAGCACTTGTACGCGGTGCACATGGCGCAGCACCTGTTGATCTCGATGATCGTGCCGGCGATGTTCCTCCTGGCGATGCCGAGATGGCTCTTCGATTTGCTCCTGCCAGCCGACGGCCGGGCCTACCGGCTCCTGGCCACCGGGTCCCGCCCGATCGTGGCCGGGCTGACGTTCAACGCGCTGACGATGCTCCTCCACTGGTCGAAGCTCGTGCAGTGGTCGTTCGAGAGCGGCGCCCTCCACTTCGGGCTGCACCTGCTCGTGTTCTGCTCGGGGCTGCTGATGTGGATGCCGGTCATCGGCCCTGTCGAGCAGTGGCGGCTCCCCCCGATCGGTCAGTGCATCTACCTGTTCATGATGTCGATCGTGCCGACCGTCCCCGGCGGCTGGCTCGTGTTCGCCGAGGGCGTGGTCTACCGCCACTACGACACCGCTGAACGGCTGTGGGGCATCGGGGTGCTCACGGATCAGCAGGCGGCGGGCGTGGTCATGAAGCTCGTCGGCGGGTTCTTCCTATGGGCCGTGATCGTCACGATCTTCGGTCGGTGGGCTGCGGCCGAGGCCGCCAAGGACGAGGCCGACCGGAAGGCCCGGCGTCGGGCCGGGACCTCGCCGCTCACCTACGAGCAGGTAACCAAGACCTTTGCGAGAACGCCGGCTCCGACCGAGCCGTCGACCAACTGAGCGCCTGCACGGGCCCGGGTCAAGGAGGACCGGAGTGGATCTCTCCCGCACCCGCCTGGAATACGAGACACAAGGGATCGACGCCGCCGACTTCGCCCCGGAGCCGATCGCCCAGTTCCAGCAGTGGCTGGCGATCGCCGTCGATGCCGAGCTGGAGGAGCCGAACGCAATGGTGGTCGCAACCGTCGACGATATCGGGCAACCGTGGAGCCGGTTCGTGCTGCTCAAGGGTGTGGGTGACGCTGGCTTCGAGTTCTACACCAACTACGAGTCGAACAAGTCTCGGCAGCTCGACGCCAATCCGAAGGTGTCACTGACGTTCGGGTGGACGGCCCTGCGTCGCCAGGTCAACGTGGCCGGAACGGCGACCAGGGTGTCGGCGAAGGAATCGGATGCTTACTGGGCCGTGCGACCTCGGGGGTCGCAGCTCGGCGGCTGGTCCTCGGCCCAGAGCCGCACGCTCGCCGACCGGGCGGAGCTGCTCGAGCGGTACGCCGAGACCGACGCGGCCTACCCGGACGCAGTACCCCGACCCCCGCACTGGGGAGGGTGGCGCGTATCCCCTCACACGGTGGAGTTCTGGCAGGGCCGCCTGAACCGGCTCCACGATCGCCTGCGGTACGTTGCGATCGAAGGCGGCGGGTGGGAGCTGGAGCGACTCGCGCCGTAGGCCGGAGTGGATGCGGCTGTCTACTGATGCAGCCGGTAGAAGCGGAAGAAGTCGTTCTCGATCGGCAGGATCTCGACCGACGTGTAGCCAGCCTGGTCGGCGTATCGCTCGAGGGTGGGTGGCCGCATGACCGTGCCAGTCCCGACCGAGCCGTCGTGGGCTAACCCGTCGGCGAGGCAGCAGGTCAGTGAGAAGCCGTACATCATTCGCTCGACGTCGTCATGCTCGCCGGTGAAGTGCTCGCCGACGTTCTCGTCCATGACGACCACGGCGCCGTCGGGTCCGGCGAGCCGGCGCATCGTCGCGAGCACCGTGACGGGGTCCGGCAGATCGTGGATGCACTCGAGGGCCATGACGAGGTCGTACTCACCTTCCCGCTGGACCGTGCCAGCGTCGGCGCGCGTGGCGGTCACCCGGTCGGTGAGGCCGGCTTCGGCGATGTTCCGCCGTGCCATCTCGATAGACGGCCCGTCGAGGTCGTAGGCGTCGACCGTCACCCCGGGGTAGGCGTTGGCGAGGCCGATCGCAGCCCAGCCATACCCGGCACCAATGTCGGCGACCCGACCGCCGCCGGTAAGCACGGCTTGCAGATCGGGGATCGACGCGAGGTACTCCGGCCCGAGCTGGTGGAGGAACATCGGGCGGTTCATGGCGGCTTGGGCCTCACGTGGGTCTTCCCCCAGCTCGGCCCACGACACGCCACCACCGGTCCGGTAGGCGTCGACGAGGGCATCGAGGTGCTTGCCAAGACCGCATACGAAGCGGGCGAGCGGGAGCACGTGGGCGAGACTATCGGGCTTGGTGAGCACCTCAGCGTGGACGGCTGGGAGCTCGAACCTTCGTTCGCCAGCGGCAGCATCGGGGTTGGCGCAGGTGAGGTAGCCGGCGACGGTCTGCTGTTCCAGCCACTCGCGGGCGTAGCGGGGCGCCGTGCTGGTTCGGTCGGCGAGGTCGTTGGCGGTGACCGGTCCGTCGGCGAAGGCTCGGTAGTAGCCAAGCATGTCGCCCAGGTAGGCGGCCTGCAGTTCCTGGGCAGCGAGGGCGGTGCCGAAGATCTTCTCGGCGAAGGCGTCCACCTTGGCGTCGAACTCGCCGGCGGCCGTGGTGTCGAGGGGTTCGGTGGTGGTCATTGCGCTCCTTGCTCGTGGTCGTGACCGCGGTTGCGGTCGGTAGCTCCTCCGACCATGAGCGGGCGGCATGTCTTCGTTCTGTCGGTTCGCTTTCAGGTCACCGTCAGGGCCCGGAGGCGGCGATCAGAGATCGGCGACGGCGGGGATGAGCTCTGAGGCGGCGAGGGCGACGTGGTCGAGGTCGGCGAGGTCGAGTACCTGCAGGTAGACGCGAGCGCAGCCGGCCTCGCCGTAGGCGGCGAGCTTGGCGGCGACCTCGTCGACGGTGCCGGCAGCACCGTTGGCTCGGAGTTCGGGGACCTCCCGGCCGATGGCGGCGGCCCGTCGCTCGACGGAGGCCTCGGTCTCTCCGAGGCAGAGCACAAGGGCGGCCGAATTGACGATGTCGTCGGGGTCGCGCTCTCGCTCCTCGCAGGCCGCTCGAACCCGGTCGATCGCTTGCCTCAACTGGTCGGCGGCGACGAATGCCTGGTTGTACTCGGACGCGTACGTTGCGACGAGGGCCGGAGTTCTCCGCAGGCCCCGACCGCCGATCACGATCGGCGGTCCCGGCCGCTGGTGGGGTTTGGGCAGGGCGGGGGAGGCGACGAAGCGGTGGAAGACTCCGTCGTGGGTGAACGTCGATCCTTCGGGTGTTGCCCACAGACCGGTCATCTGTTCCAGGTACTCCTCCATGAGGTCGAACCGGCGGCCGAGCGACGGGAAGTCGAACCCGTAGGCATCGTGCTCGGCCTCGTACCAGCCAGCGCCGAACCCGAAGTCGACGCGGCCACCGCTCATGGCGTCGACCTGGGCGACCGAGATCGCAAGAGCCCCGGGATGGTAGAACGTCGCCGGGCTGACGAGCGTACCGAGGCGGATCGTGGAGGTCTCCCGAGCCAACCCGGCCAGTGTCACCCACGCATGGGTCGGTCCCGGCAGCCCGCTCACGTCGCCCATCTTCAGGTAGTGATCGGAGCGGAAGAAGCCGCCGAACCCGCCGGCTTCGGCCGCTCTGGCAACGGCCAGCAGCTCGTCGTAGGTCGCACCCTGCTGGGGCTCGGTGAAGATGCGGAGTTCCACGGTGCTGTCTCCTGGGGTTCGGCGAGCCCGGCTGGCGGGCCTGCGAGGGGTCGACTGCGGACACTATCGCTGTCACAGGCCTTGGCGACACTGATGGTGACGCTCCTTCGTGCTCGATCACCATCGAGTCTCGATCGTCCTGGAGGAGCCCACTTGCCAGGTCGCCCTGGCCGATCCGATGGGAGCACCATGCCGAACACCGCCGCAACCGCCGCCGCTTCCGCGACCGAGGTCATCGATCCCTCCCCGCCGGGGCCGATCTCGATGACCCAGTTCTACCCGTTCGTTCTTGCCGATCCTGTGGCCAAGGGCACCGAGCTGCGAACGATCAAGCTGTCCCAGGGCAGGTACACGCCCGCGGTCGACTACTGGCGACTGCTACGCCTCCAGATCATGGCCCACCACCGGTTCGACCCCGGCCCCGGCTTGGACGCGCTCGACACCGCGATCGAGCTGGCCCACCCTTCCCGCAAGGCCAACTACCGCATCGCGGTGGCCCACTACCGGCGCTTCGTCGGACGGAAGCAAGTCGAGTGGCTCGGTCGAGCGGCGCCCGGCATCTGGGAAGCCGAGGATCTCCAGGTGCGCGTCAATCCCGAGCTCTGGGTCTCGATCGACGGCGAGCCGCACGTCATCAAGCTCTTCCTGCGCAGCGAGCCGAAATGGGCATTGGATCAGCGCCTGGCGAACCCGCTGGTCCACCTGTTGCAGTGCTGTCACGGCGGGTTGGGTACGGCGCTGGTGCTCGACCTGATGCGGGGCCGGGCGTTTCGCCTGAGCCGTTGCGGCGTCGACTACGACCGCCTGCTCCGAGCCCAGGCGGCGGCGTTCCTGTCGCTCTGGAACAGCGAGCTCGTTCCCGCCGCCTGAGCTCGGACCGCCCCGTACCGGGTCCGGAGCGACCTGCGGTAGGGTTCGGCCATGACGGACCCGGTGCTGCGGGTTGGGTGCGCGATGTGGGCCGATCGGCGATGGATCGGCCGCTATTTCCCGCAGGACACACCGCCAGGGCGGGAGCTGGTGCCCTACAGCACATGGTGTACGGCGGTCGAGGGGAACACGACCTTCTACGGGCTTCCTGCAGAGCGGACGGTGAACCGCTGGGCCGAGGACGCGCCCAATGGGTTTCGCTTCATGTTCAAACTCCCTCGAGCCATCACCCACGAGCGGCGCCTCCGGGACGCCGACCGTGAGGTAGCGGACACCCTCGAGCGGCTGGAACCGCTCGGCGAGCGAGCCGCTCCGTTGTCGATCCAGCTCCCGAGCTCGTTCAGCCCCGACGACCTCGGGATTCTCGCCCGCTTCCTCGGCGGCCTCCCCGGCGACTGGCGTTGGGCGGTGGAGGTCCGTCACGACGACTTCTGCACCGGCGGGCCGTCGGAGCGGGCGCTCAATGATCTCCTGGCGGAGCATCGAGCCGAGCGAATCATCATCGACACCCGGGCCGTGTTCGCTGGCCCCCGTGTGACCCGGGCCGAGCGGGAGGCGGTCGAGCGCAAGCCGGAGTTGACGGTGAGGCCGGTGGCGATCGGACCCGATCCGGTCGTCCGCTTCATCGGTCAGACAAGGGCCGACGCCAACCCGAACTGGTGGGCCAAGTGGGTGCCGAAGGTCGCTCAGTGGCTGGAGGAGGGACGGTCGCCGACCGTGTTCGTCCACACCCCGGACAACGAGGTCGCGCCGCCGCTGGCCCGCCGATTCCACGCCGAGGTGCGGGCGCTGGTTCCGACCTTGCCGCCGCTCCCGGAGCCGGTCACGGCGGCAGCCCAGCAGCGCCTCCTGCCCTGACGGTGGGCCTCCGCCGGGTCAGGGACTGATCGGCAGGCTGACCGTCGGTCGTGGGTCGATCACGGTCGTTGGCACGGTGATGATCGTGATGGTGCTCAACACCGACGATGAGCTGGTCGAGGACGTTGTGTCGGTGGTCTCCGTTGTCGTGCTCGTCGTGGTGGCGGTGGTGTCGGTCGTCGAGCTGCTGGTCGAGGTCGTCGTGTTGGACGAGGATGGCGAGGTCGTCGTCGTGGTCCTGTGACGAGCCGTCGACGGCCGGACCGTGGCGGTAGCCACCGGAGTCTCGCCGGTGGTCGAGGGATCCTCGCTCGACGTAGTGCTCGAGACCACGCTCGACGACGTCGACCGATCCAGGCCCGAGCCGTCGGTCTCGGCCGTTTCGGGCGCGGTCGAGGTCGTGACCACCTCGCTGTTGGCGGCCCCGGTCTTGGGCCCGCCCGGGCGTAGGACCGCGAAACCACCGAGGGCGGCGAGCAGTGCGATGGCGACGACGGCCAGGATGAGGCTCGTCCGGCTCGGTCCGGTTGGACCTTGTCCGGACCCGTCACCGTCCGAGTGGCTCTCTACTCGCCTCGCCATCTCGTCCCCCCGCCGTTTCGCCACCACTACTTTGCTCACACAACCTTGAGCGCGCAAGGGCCCCGGTGATACCGGGGCCCTTCGCAACCGCTCAGTTGGTTCTCGAGCCGGATCGGACTACTCGTAGCCCACTTCCTCCGTCTCGTACTCGTTGTAGGACTCGTCGACGTCGTGGTGATCGTCGTCGGTGTTGTACGACTCGCTCACATCGGCGTCGAGGTGGGCATCAACCGTGAGCGACGCCTCCTCGCTGCTGGTGTAGTTGTCGGAGTCGGTCACGTTGCCCGAGTACTCGGTGTTGTAGGACTCCTCGGTGTTGCCGGAGTAATTCGTCGAGTGATCGACCACGTCGTCGGCCTGGTTGGTGGCGTCGGCACCGTCGCCGAAGGCGATGGCCGAGTCGTCGATCCAGCCTTCGTTGTTGAAGTTGCCGTCACCGGTGGTGATGTCATCGGCGTGGGCTTCGTAGCCGGCCTGCTGGCCGCTGTTGTCGCCCTGGTTCACGACACCTTCGTTGTGGTCGCCGACCTGGACGCCGTCGCCGGTCTGGAACTGACCTTCCTGATCACGACCGGCGATCGAGTCCTCGCCGGTGGCGTTGGCGACGTTCGTGGTGTTGGCCTGATGGATGTCGCCGTGGACCTCGGCGCCGTGCTCGACGGTGAGGCTGTTGTCGATCTCGTTGTGGATGTCGTTGTCGTTGATGACCACCGTGAGGTTCTCGATGTAGCCCTCGGGGGTGTACTCGCCTTGGGCGTCGAGCTGCTCGTAGACCTGCTCGCGCATGGG
>Ga0224508_10001483_pt1 | contig 21040 bp, 16 predicted proteins | sample SF_Jan12_sed_USG_4_FD_170157 | JGI IMG/M metagenome (GOLD analysis project Ga0224508, IMG submission 170157) | Sediment microbial communities from San Francisco Bay, California, United States - SF_Jan12_sed_USGS_21 | ecosystem: Environmental > Aquatic > Marine > Sediment | place: USA... | reverse complement strand
TCGTGCTGCGGATTGGTGACACTAGGATCGGGGTCCAGATACTTCAGGTACTGATAGCCGACGCCGGTCTGAAAATCCCAAAAGCCGTTCGCCTTGTCGATCATGTGTATACCAATGGCGGCAAACGGTGTGGCTCGGAACTTGATGTTTTGGAACCTATCATTGAGAAGCTGGGCCCCAATCGGCACGACGTACACGATCTCGTGGACGAAAACGCTGAGGTTGAGGGAGCCGAGGTTTCGGTTGACCGTCTGAGTGCCGTCGTTCTTGCCGAACGTGCCGTTGTAGTTGAGCATCAGGCGCGTGAGCTGATCTTCGCGAAGGATATCCCAGTTGATGTTGAAGGTGAGCTGGTCGGCGTTGCCTCGGTTGAACGTGAGACCAAAGAGCAGCTTGGTCGACCACCAGTTGCGCTCCTTCGCGGCGCCCTCGACGATCCCGTGCAGCTCCGCCTTGGGAAATACTTTGACGCCCTCTTCGGTTTCGATGATCAGATGCTCGCCGATCAGGACAGCGCGGCCACTCTCGTCGCTCCGATCTTTGAACACGTAGGTGTTGACCTGCGGAGAGTGAATCGCCGCGACGTCCTTGAGCTCGATGACCAGGGTGTCGAACTCCTGGCTATCGAACTCGAGGTTGTCCTCGCGCATGCGCTCGATATTGCCTCTGATCCATTCACCGGAGCCCGTGCGAATCCAGTCGAAGGTGTCACCGAAAACCAAGACCACCGATGCGGGATCGGTCTTCGCTTGGTCCGCCATGGCGTCCATCGCGGCGACCACCTTGACCGCCGCCGTCCCTGCTTCGGCCGCCGACTGCGGCACTTTGATGCCGCCGCCTAGCTCTTTTACAGCGCCCACGATGCCTTCGTCGGCCGCCGCGGCCCCCGTGGCTGCTTCGGCTTCGGCAGCTTGCGCACTTTTCTCCGCATCTTTCGCGGCGTCTACCGGTGGCTCCGCCGGTGGTGCCTGCGCCAAAACCCAAGCCGGACAGCACATCAGTACGCCGGCGATGAGCAGTGGTATCCCACCGCCACCCCTCACGCGGACCCCGGCTCGCTTTGCAACCCATCCCTGCATGATGCTTCTAACCACATGCTCGGGCCTTCTCCTTAGCCCGACGAGCAGCAACGGGCAGCATATATGCGGGGCTTCGGCACGAGTAAAGCGCGATCTTCGGAGCCTAGCAAAAACAAACGCCCTCTCCGCGCGACCCCCAACGCGACATAACATTCAGTACCGCGCAATTCGGCGCTCATCTTGCGCCCGATGGGCTAAGAGAGCCTGAAACCGCCGCCCTGCGCGATGCCTATCGACGCCCTCTCAAGCCATCCGCCTCCTGCCCCACGCCGACGGCGCTGCCAGGACGCGCTCGTGCGGATGAAAGTAATCTGTGGACAGCGAATAGGAACCAAGCGGTCGATCAGTCCCGTTCACGCTCGAACTTCATTCCGGCTTTGCGACCTTCTTTGAGAAAGGCCATTTCATCGCCACGCGCCTGGATGATCTCTTCCACTTTTTCGTCGGTGTGACGCTCATTGACCGCAAGGTCGACGTACATTTCCATGCCGAATGCACCGTCCAGATCGTCCACGATGCGCTGCTTCCACCGTCGACGGAACACTTGCGTCGTCATGCGACGGGTGTGACGCGGCTTGCTCATGAGACGATCGGCGATTTCATAGGCCCGCTCTATCAATTTCTCCTTCGGTACGGTCTCACTGATCATGCCCCAGTCCAGCGCCGTTTTTGCATCGATCATTTTGCCCATCCACATGGCGTAAGTACCGCGGCGCAGACCCGCCAGCTCCATGAAGCAACTGTGGATGCCATCACCCGGTACCAGGCCGTAGCCATAGTGGTCATCAATGATGATCGCATCATCAGAGGCGATGGCGATATCCATCATTAGACCAATTTCCGCATGGAATCCGAAGCCTGGGAACGCGCAGATTGTCGGGAACTCGACGTCGTGAATCAGAGAGATCAGCATGTTGCGGCCGTCGTAGAACATGTTTTCGTAGGTCGCACGCTTCTGATCGCCACCAGCAGCGGGCTCTTCTATCTCAGCCCAGCTTTCGGTATCGAAGCCGCGCATCCAGTGACCGCCTTTCGCCGTGAAGATCAGCACCTCGTTCTCCGGATCAGAGCCGATGGTCCGGAACAGCTGCCAGATCGCGCGGTGCAGTTGAGCATTCCATTGCACTTCACCGCCAAGGGTGTGCATGCAGACAAAGAGCACGCCATCTTCGCGGCGCTCCATCTCGAAGTGCTCCTTGAAGAACTCCTTGTAGTCCTCGAATTTCGGTGTCGGTAACCAGTTCGTGAGTGCCATGTCACTTCCTCCTTGAGATCGGGTCGCGGTTGAGGCCGGGTCGAAACGGTCATGGCCACGACTTCTCACCAGTTGTTCAAACGACTTATTACATGGACCTATACTTGTCAATCGAATAAATTGTACACCGTGCAGCTCCGCCGAACAGGGGAAAAAGCGCGCAGAACGTGGCGGTGACGCCTACTTGGCGCGTGGCTCGGTGATCGTGACCCTGACGCGTCCTATGCCCTCGCCACGGACGATGACCTCATCGCCTGCTTTCAAGAAGCGCGATTGATCCTTGCCGAGGCTTACCTCGAGCTTCTTGAAGCGGTCGAACCCAAGGAGATTGGCGAGCCGCACGAGCCAGCGAGGCGTCGCCATCGCCACGCCCCCCGGCGTGCCGGTGAGTACCATGTCGCCACGGTGAAGTGGCTGGGTGGGGTACTTGGCGTGAATGAATCGGAGCATCTCACGCGGCGTGTAGATCAGATCGCTGGTGTTCTGCCGCTGGCGGAGCTCGCCGTTCACCGTTGTCTCGATATCCACACATGGAAGACCGTTTGGCTGGTGCTCGTTCGGTACCCAGACCTTCGAGGCGGTCGGTAGGAAGCCTGGGAAGCTCTTCGAAAGACCCCAGTAGTCATAGCGGTTCGGTTGGCCCTCACCGAGGAGCCCAACGGCCCGCGCGGACAGATCGTTTGCGATCAAGAACCCGAGCTTGGGCGAGAAGTCATCACGGGCGAGCGCCTCGGGCGCGATGTCTTCGAGAAGCACGAACGCAAGCTCGGTTTCGTAGTCGAGAAGCGGTGCGATCGATCCGAAGTCGCTTCGCAACCGAGCCCCGAGACCCGGCTCGATCGAGTCGGCCGCCGCGAAGATCGCTTCGCTGTCAGGAAGAGCGACTGCGCTGCCATCCGTCGTGAGTGCCTGCGGCGCCTTCCGAAAAATCGGCGGCGGTGCGCCCGGCTCGAAGTCCGAGGCGGTTTCATTGATGTGACCAGCGTACGCGAGACCTATGCCGTAGATCGTCGACGGCGGCTCCAATGGAACATACGAGCCTTGGGCGATGTCCAAACACGAGAAGGACGCGGGTGTAGGCGGGTGTCGAAGCGGACGCAGTAGGTAGTAGGCAAGCCCGCCGACGGTGACGAGGAGCACCGCCAGAATCACTAGTACCCATCTCATGCCAACCCCACTTCCGCAGCGGCGTCCCTTAGAGCAGTCGCGGGGTTTTCGGCACCGTCCTTCCGACGCCACGCAACGTGCCCGTCCGGGCGCAGCAGCAGCGCGCCATCGCTTCCGATTTCGCACGTCGATTCGAGACACGCGCGCGCGTCGGGGTCGATGCTCGCTTCATGGACCGACACTGCGCGGACTTCGGTCTTGAGGGATGCGTCGAGCGACTGTGCCGCCTCGCGCCAGTTGGCCCCATCGCCGCCAAGCAAGAGGGTGTATCGGTCATAGCTCATCAGGTCGTGACTAGAACGTCCTTCGGGCTTGCCATTCAGCTGTACGTGCGGGAAACGGGCCCCGGGCCTGGTCGACGGGGTGTAGTCGGTGACTTGTTGCTCGTACGGCGTACTGCCGCCGGGCTCCGTAGCAACCGCGCCTCTTTCATAGATGTAGCCAATGTCGAGGCCGATCCGATCGAAGTGACCGGTTTGGTCGACGATCGAGTGCAACACGCGCGAACGAACCCGCTTACTCAACCAGAAACGCTTCAAGAGAAAGTGGACTGGAAGTCGCAGCAGCCACAGAAACGCGTTTCGGAGAAACGCAGGCAGCGCCTTCAAAACGGCGTTGTTCTTGATCTTGGCGAGGGTCTCCGGGCCGTCACGCTTCAGTCCGAATGCCTCGATGACCTCGAACATCTTGTTGTAGTTCCTGAGGCTCTCGGCGCCGTTTCGCTCCGCGACGGGCTTTCGTTCCGACTCATAACTGTCGAGCAACGACTCGGGAGCCTGCCCGCGCATGACGGCCGCGAGCTTCCAGCAAAGGTTGTGCGCGTCCGGAATGCCGGTGTTCAAACCGAGCCCACCGGTCGGCGGAAAGCGGTGGGCCGAATCGCCGACGAGGAAGACGCGCCCGCTACGGTAGCGGTCGGCGACCTGGCAGGTCATGCGCCAATTCGAAACCGATTTGATGTGGATATCGCGGTCCGCACCAAGCGCCTTCTTGATGCGCTGTTTCAGAACTTCTTCGGTGAAGTCGTCAAGGCGTTCGTAGGGCGAAGCGATCGGGAAATTGTACGTCCAACGCTTGTCGACGTGATGCGCGATGAAGGCGCCGTATCCTTCCGGATGGAGAATCCAGTAGAGCTTCGCGGGTGTCTCGATGAAGTCCCGGAGGTTTTCTTCGAAGTACACATTGACGAAGTCTTCAATCTTCTCCGGGCCGATCATCTCGATGCCGAGAGACTTCCGCACCCGGCTTCCAGCGCCGTCAGCGCCGATCAAGTATCGGCTCCGAACGCGAAATGCATCGCCGTTCGCGAGAGACCGTACCTCCGACTCGGTCGCGGCGCCGTCATCTACGACCGACTGCCACTCGTGCAGGAGCAGTAGCTCGATGTGGGGATCCGCGCTGAGGTGACGTCGAATCACACGCTCAAACTCGGTTTGAGAGAGATTGAGGTAGGGCTTCTTCGAACGGAGGTGGCTTGCGTATTTCTGGGCGCTGCTTCCATCGGCCAGAAGATCGATCCGGCCGAACTCCTCGTTGATCGTCCGGCAGAACAAGATGCGCGAGCCGTCGCTGTCCGGCGACGCTTCTTCGGCGAGCTCGTCGGTGCTGATGCCGAGCTCATTCAAGATCTCGATCGTACGCGTGTTGATCTCATGCCCCTTCGGATGCTCATCGAGCCCAGGTTGGCGCTCGATGACGATCGAACGAAGCCCGAGACGTGCAAGGCAAAGAGCACTCACCATGCCCGCCGGGCCGGCGCCGACGATCAAGACATCGGTTTGTTTGTCGTCCATGGCTACACCGCCTGCGCCTCGTGCTTCGACGCCGAGTAGACCAATGCGATCGCGGCGACGAGAATCGCGGTCAGCACCGAGAACGCAAACGTGTTCTCTTCGATGCCGAAGATGTGCATGTGGTACAGGGGATCGATCATCGCGCCCTCGTACGCGCCGACGAACACGACCGCGATCCAGAAGCCGACGATGTTGCAGCCCTGCCAGAGACAGGAGAGCTTCAAGTCGGGGACCTTCGGCATTCGCCTTCGCCAGATGAAGTAGAGGTTGCAGACGCCCGAGCACACCATGAAGCCGAGAAGCCAGGCGAGGTGCACGCGGGCGTGGCCGACCCATGCGGGGTTCAGCAGATGCGACACGCCGGTGTCCCGGAGTGCAGGACCGAAGAATTCGGCGCACGAAATGGTCAGGAGGACCCGAGCTGTTCGGATTGCCTTGGCCGGCTCCATCATCACCTCCAGCAGCTACGGAGCGATTTATTCGCCTGACATAACTGGAAGGAATACCCTTGTCAACCGAATAAAACGTGCTACGAAGCCGAGACAGAAGCGCGGAGCGATGAATGGAGCCTGAACCAGGAGCAACCGAAATCAAGAATGAAAAGCCGCGGCCGCGTAGGTCGCAGGAGACGCGTGATCGGATCATTCGGGCCGCGGTAAAGGCCTTCTCTGAATCGGGCTTCGAGGGCGCGTCCACTCGCCAGATCGCTACGCTCGCTGGCGAGAACCAAGGGCTGATCACGTATCATTTCTCGACCAAAGAAAATCTCTGGAAAGCAGCCATCGACTCGCTCTTCGTCCCTTTTGCCACTGATTTGGCAGACCGCGCTCAGGTGCTGGCGGACGCGGACATCCGGACGCGGCTTCGATTGATCGTCATCTTTCTTGTCCGGCAAGCCGCGGAGCGACCAGAGCAAATGCGCTTGATGGTGCATGAGGGCCGCGAGGAGAGCCCCCGCATCAAGTGGCTCGTCGAGCGTCACATCGAGGCTCAGTACGAGTACGCGTGCACCATCATCCGCGATGCGATCGATGCCGGCTTGATGCCACCCGCTCCGTATATTCACTACTTCTACATCATCGTCGGGGCGGCTTCCCTGTTCTTCACGGCAAGGACCGAGTGCAAGCACCTGACGGGCATTGACACGACCGACCCGGCGACGATCGAGGCACATGCCGAGACGCTGGTGAATCTCCTTCTGCGTTGAAGTCAGCGCCACGGGTACGAGAAGTGACCAAAGATGCCGAGCCTGAAAAGAATGATACGGATCGACCGATAAGGCGGCTCCTGACGCGTGTCGCCATCGGAGCGCTCGTCCTATCGTTGATTCTTGCCATCACGGGCTGGGCCGTGTTCCGTTTTACCAATGCAACGGACATGCTCATGCGTAGTACCGTTAAGAATCTAGCTCTCAGTCAGCGTCACGACCTGTTCACCGATGGTCAGATACACGTCATCCTACTGGGCACGGGTTCGCCCCAGCCGGGCTCCGAACGCCTGCCCGCCGCCAACGCGGTCATCGCGGGCGACGAGCTCATCATCGTCGACGCCGGCGAAGGCGCAAGCCGCACCATGAGCGCACTTCGTCTCCCCACGCAGCGCATCTCAACCGTGCTGCTGACACATCTTCACTCCGATCATATCGGTGGCCTCGGCCAAGTGCTGAATGAATCGTGGAACGCAGGTCGCCCCCACGAGGTTACCGTATATGGTCCGGTGGGAAGCCAATCCATTGTCGACGGGCTTGCGCTTCAATACCAAGCCGACATCGATTACCGGAGCTCGGGCCACGTCGAAAAGCACGATCCGACGCTTGCGCTCGCCAATGCCGAGGAACTGGTTGTCGCCCCCGAGGACGGCCTAGTGCGCGTATTCGAACGAAACGGTGTCACGGTCGACGTGTTCCATGTGGACCATGGCCACGTCGTACCCGCATTCGGATATCGCATCGAATATCAAGGTCGATCCGTCGTTTTCAGTGGGGACACAGCCGCGACACCGCTCATGGTCGACGCGGCCAAGAACGCGGACGTATTGATCCACGAAGCCATGAACATGCGCATGATGCGTAACGCTGCACAGGCGCTTGGCGAGATCGACATGCCCGATGTCGCGAATCAAGCCGCGGCGATCATGGGGTACCACACGGACACCCTCGAGCTCGCCAAGATCGCGTCCGATGCCAACGTGTCGAAACTCGTCCTTACCCATCTAATCCCGGCCCCACCAAACGTTATCGCTGCGCGCATGTTTAAGTCCGGCATGGGCCAGCATTATTCGGGACCGATTATAGTCGCAGAAGACCGGATGATGTTGAGCTGGTAATCTGGCCGTGATGGACGGCGTAAGTCCTTCCTGAAGCATGCCGGCGCTCGTACTCCGCTGGGCTCAGATGCCCGAGACACGAGTGTCGGTGTACCCGTTCGGTTCGCGACCCTCGGGTCTTCTGCCCGAAGGTCGCAGAACTCGCGGATATCAACTCCACTTAGAAACCCGTCGCTGCCCACCGCGGGCAGCGCTCTACGCGGATCCCAGCCCTACTTTGCCAAGGGTTTCGATCTGCAATTGGGATTGGTCCCGGCGTTACTGCCTCTTCACGAAACCGCTAACTCGTTGAAATCGTTGCGGACGCGGAGGGATTCGAACCCACGACTTCTGCCTCCGGAGCCCAAATCTCCAGCACGAATCGCCCGGTTTTCCTGCGGTTTTGGGGGAGGAGCCAGGCGCCACTGAGCGCGACGAGGCTCCTCTAACCCCCTTTTGGGGACCAGTGGTCCCGAAAGACATCGAGCTCTCAGCTCGACGCGCATTGGCCGATCCAAATGCATCACACCGTGAGCTGACCCTTGCCCAGTGGATCCTCGACGCCCTTGGTCGGCTGAGCGAGCCTGGGGCAACAGGGTCAGTGCAGCTTGGAGGGGCCTGACGTACACTACGGACATGAGTTGGCCTGTCGAAAAGGTTCTCGAGGAAGCGCTCAAGCTCGACCCCAAAGACCGCGCTTTGATCGTGGCCGAGCTTTCGCACCCGGACGCCAATGCGACGCCTGAAGAGGTAGAAGCGGCCTGGCGCGAGGAGATCGCTCGCCGTCTTCGGAGCATCGAGGACGGGACCGCGGAGCTGGTCGACGGGCATGAGGTGTCCCAGCGCATTCGCGCTGAGTACGAATCCTGATGCTTTCCTTTCAGCTGCTTCGGGAGGCCGAGCGAGAGCTCGAACTTGCTCGAAGATGGTACGACGAGCAGCGTCATGGCCTCGGTCTCGTCTTCTTCGATGCCTACGAGGATGCCGTTCGGCACGCTCGAGAGTTTCCGGACGCCGGCGCGGTTGTCTTGGAGTCCACGCACACCGTTCGGAAGTTCCCGTTTGAGGGATTTCCGTTTCATATCGTCACGAGCGTAATCGACGATACGCTCGTCGTAGTCGCAGTGGCGCATGTCAAGCGAAAGCCTGGATACTGGGTCGAGCGCGTGAAGTAGAGCTGACTGCGCTCGGATCACCAAATCGCTCCAAGAATTTGGCCAGCTCCAGGCGGACCAAAGATCCGACACGTACCAATAGCATTCACCTACTCAGGTCACAACGAACTGTTTATGGGACCAGCCCTACTTTGCCAATGGTTTCGATCTGCAACTGGGATTAGTCCCGGCCTTACTGTCCATAACTCACGCTTGTGCGTGGTGGACTCCGATCCGGGCCCACGCTAGTTTCGTCTTCGGCGGGAAACCTGGCGGGTCGTGTGAGGTTTGCCTCGGTGGATCGCGGCGGATTCGACGAACAGTACGACGCGTTCGGATTCGCGCTCGCGATTTGGCGTTTGTACTGTCAATAGTGTAAGAAGGCAAGCCGCGAGGAGGAGACCATGAAGACCCATTCGGCAGGAAACTCAGCCACCAACGGCCTTGCGCTCATCGTCTCGCTCACCCTGATCTCGTTGTTCTTGGTGGCTTGCGACGAGTCGGGCAGCTCCGGCGCCTGCTCGGACGACCTGCTGCCGCTCGCCGAAACGCCACCGGCGCCCCCGGCGGAATGCCCGAGCCCGCCCACGCCGGTGTCGTCTACCATCGAGGCGCAGATATCCGCCATCCAAGCGACCGCCGCCGAGGTAACAGACACGCTGCTCGACCCTGACGTGATCACGGTCGTGACCTGCGGTACCGCGTCACCGATCCCGCCGCGAACCCGTGCGCAGTCCTGCACCGCAGTCTTCGTCAACGGCCAGTTTCTGTTGTTCGACGCGGGCGACGGAGCTGTGCCCTCGATGGAGAATCTGAACTTCCCGCTCCCAGACCTGACGGCGGTCTTCCTCACGCACTATCACTCCGACCACATCGCCGACGTGGGTGAAGCAATCAGCCGCAGTTGGATTCTCGGGCGTCGAACGCCGCTTCCGGTGTACGGAGGGCAAGCCGTCGAACGCGTGGTCGATGGTTTCAATCGCATCTACGCGCTCGACTACAACTACCGAACGGCGCATCACGGCGAATCTCTTTTTCCGCCAGAGACCACGGGCGCCGACGCACGGCTCATCCCGGACCCGGGACCCATCGGCTCGGTCGTGTACGAGGAGAACGGCGTCACGGTCAGCGCCTACACCGTGGACCACTCGCCAATCCTGCCTGCCCTCGGCTACCGGATCGACTACGAGGGCAAGTCGGTCGCGATTAGCGGCGACACCATCGACACCGAAGGGCTTCGCAACATGAGCCAAGGCGCCGACGTGCTCGTGAGTGAGGTCATGAACAAGTCGTTCGTTGAAGACGCGGAGTGCGCGTTCGGTCGACTTGGCAACGAGGACAACGCCGCAATCTTCAGGGACATACGCACGTATCACATCGATGTCGAGGAGCTCGCGGAGCTCGCCGAAGACGCGGACGTTGGCACGCTCGTTCTCACACACCAGGTCCCTACCCTCGACGACGAAGCGCAAATCGGGCTCGTGTTTCGCGCGCCGATCTCGGCGATCTATGGGGGCGAGCTCGTGGTTGCCGTTGACGGCACGAGCGTGACCGTACCCGTGAACTGAGCCGTGTCACGTCACGTGTCCTCTTGCAGGGAGTAGGAAGCGGGAACCGGGCCCATTCCGGGCCCATGGTTCGATGCTGCTTCGTTTTCGCAGCGGACGCGGAGGGATTCGAACCCACGACTTCTGCCTCCGGAGGGGGCGGAGCAGAATCACGAAAGCAAGGCTATCCCGCTTTTTCCCGGGCGAAGTGGATCGGCTGAAGTGCCGAAAGGCGCGGCTAGGGACAGCAAAGCGCAGACAAACCCGGCACGGTGCCGGGTTCGTCCGGACGCCGAAGCACTAGCGCTCGCGCTCCTGCGCGCCATCGCGGTGGTGTGAGCCGACCGCAGTCGGCGCCGCGACCTAGCCAATGCGCTCGCCACCCGACCTTCGGGTTATGAGTTCACAAAGCCCGGTGTCCGCAATCGCTACAAAACCACAACGAAGACCAGGCGTTAGTCCCTTCGCCATGTTCACGGGTCGTCACTTCATATCATTCGATTTCACATCGTTAAGGCACCGTCAGGTCACCGGGCGCGCTGTGGCAGGCAGGGACGCCGCTACCACCGAACCGCGGCAGTCACTGCGCGCGAATCGGCACGAAGACCCCGTTTGCTGGGTCGGTATCCGTAGTTACCGAGAAGAACGCAAAGAAGTCGTTTCCCGCCGACGTGAGCCCTACGTAGTCGCCCAAGAAGAGCCCCGAATTGGTGCCACTCGTCAATGGCGCGAGCGCGTAGTCGAACGATGCCGGTGTCAGGCGCACTGCGGCGCCCCAGCCTGACGATTGGGCGCAGTCGGCCAGTTTTGGATGGCAAGAGACGAACCAGTAGTCCGAGAAGGAGGGAACCGCGCCAGCAACGTCGTTTTCGAAGTTGTAGTACGTGACTCCGATCGTCCCATCGTCCGAAACTTCGACGGAGGGGATGAACGCCTGCTCGAGCGTGAAAGGCGCATTGGGGGGGGTGTCGTCGATTCTCACCGGTGGTGACCAAGTGAGCCCTCCGTCGCTCGAGGACGAAAGCGCAACCTGCAGAGCTACGTCAAATGCGAGTTCCCAAACGGCGTAGAGTTCCCCACTGCGTCGATTCACGGCAACGTCGAGACTGAAGGCCCTGACGAGCGCGCCGTCGGGTGAAAAGACCCCAGACAGGAAGGTGTCCGCGATGACGACTGGGTCGCCAGGCCAAGTCAGTCCGCCGTCTGTGGACCGTTTCACGTAGTTTGGCGTCGTGTTCGTGCGCGTACTGTCTTTGAAGAACGCCAACAAAGCCCCGTCTGGAAGCACCACGATCTGTGCAGCGATCCCCGCAGGGTCGACCGAGTGCACGATCGTCGGGGCCGCCCATGTCGCGCCGCAGTCGGTGGTTCGACTAAATAACACGTCCCCAGGGGCTGGGGGGTTTGAGGCAAAGCGGGTCCACGTCACGTAGATCGTACACGGGTCCACCGGGTCCGCGGTCATCGTCTCCCTGTCGTTGTAGAGCGGTTCGGTCGTCTCGTCGACGACCACCGGATCGCCCCAGGTCAGCCCCCCGTCGGTCGATCGATTGACCACGATGGCGCCGCCGGTGTTGAGGTAGCTGGACGACAGCGCGGCGGCGTACAAGTCACCATTGGCCGCGAAGGCAAGCCATGGATCCGTCGTGCGGTCCCACGCGCCCCCTGAGCAACGCGTGAGCCCCGGAATGGTGGAAGGCGCCCACGTACCCCCGCCGTCAAAGCTGACGGAAACGATGTGACCGCGACAGCCGCCGCCTGAAAGATATCGGTCCTGTTGCCAGGCCACGGCGAGGTGGTCTGGGTCGGTCGGGTTCACCGCGATCCACGGCTCCACTTCGGAGTCGGCCGCAAACGTTCCAGTCACGGGGGAGTCGGCTGTGCACTGGGCGAAAACGCTATCCCCAGAGACCGTCACGGGCGCCCCGGCGAGGAAGTCGACGGCGCATCGATTGACGTGCACGTCGTAGTGGCCTAGCGACCCACCGGGCGATTGGACATTGATTTGCAGCGTGCTCCGGCACGACGACCAGTCGAGCGTCGCCTGACCACCCCCTACCCCAAACTGGCCGTCCTCGACCGGGGCAGTATCGGTCCACACCCAGTAGGTGACGCGCGCCGCTGGGTCGGCGGCCTGAACAGTGACGACCGCAGTATCGACGAAGGTCTGGACATCATAGTTTCGCTGCCCTGAGGTGAAGGCCAACTGCTCTTCTCCCTCGACTTCGAAACTGAGCACCGCTAGCGTCGTGTCCCCTGAACAGGAAAATGTCGTCTGCATGAACGCTGGGGACAGGACGACCGCAAAGGCGAACGCATATGTCCTCAGCGAAACGAAACTTCGTGAATCCCTCATGAGGCACCTCCTCGAGCCCGATCCGTCAGCCAGTTGACCGGGGTCGTGGCTGGGTCGGTGCTGGTGAGCAGTGCACGCGATGTGCCAACGAGATAACCAGGGAAACCAGCGTTCCACCTCCCACGACGGGGCACAATTGCCGACGATTCGTCATCAAGATTGACGAGGTCTCGTCAGCGAGGGGCGATTGTTGCCTCCGGCGGGTTGAGCCTAGATAGTACGCGCGATGCGGTTGCTCGTGCTGACTTCGGTCCTGTGCGCTTGCTTCGTCCCGAGGGCGGCGGGTCAGGCAGGGGATCCGTGGCTGATTATCGCGACGACATCGACGAGCGATGACGACTGGATGGCGCCGGCAGCGTTGAGGGTTCGCACCGAGCTCTTGGAGCGGGGCATCGAGGTCTGGTCACCGGCCAGCGCGTCTAGGCGCTTCGAGGAAGAGGCCTCCACACGCGCGGGGGAGATCACGGAGGCCGAGCTCCAAGCGTGGGCCGCCCAATCGAAGGCAGGGCTTTGGCACTTGGTCATGGGCGAGCCCCAGGCCGCGCTCGGCGAGTTGAACGAAGCACAAGCGCTCACGCAACGCGCAGTGGAAGCGCTCAGTCGGTCGGAGGGAGGGCCACAGAACGTGCTCGACACATGCCTTTACTTGTTCCGTGCACTGACCGAGACCGGGTTCAAGTCCGAGGCCACTGCGCTAGTGCGAGAGTGCCGTGTACTGGTCCCGCGGGGCGAGCCGAGCCCCAACATGCACCCTGCGTTCGTTTCGCAAGCGCTCGAGCAGGTCGACGCCCGCCGCGCCGAGCAGCCCACCGCGCTCCGCGTCGAAAGCAGGCCGTCCGGATGCAAGGTCCGCGTCAACGGATTGATGTGGGGCGAGACGCCCATCGAGATTGGCGACTTGCTTCCCGCCCAGTATCGCGTCCAGGTCGAGTGCAGCCCCGACCGGCGCGGACGCGTCCACGTGGCGGACTTGGCCACTGGCCCCGCCGAAGTCTTCGTGGACTTTCGTTTCGAGCGTGCAGTCGAAGCGCAACCGCTGTTGCACCTCCGTTACGCGAACGGCGTCGATGAACGAGAGCACCGCGTCGACGACACAGGGCAGATCGCGAAAGCGGTGCCTTCAGACGCTCTCTTGCTGCTGTCCGCGCCTGCTCCGGGAGTTTTAGAGCTCGAGCTCCTCAGTGGCGTGACTCTGCAAGAGAAGGGTCTCGCCCGAATTGCCATGGGAGCTCACGGGCCAAGCCGAGGGGACATCGCCCTAGCCGCTCGCGCGCTCGTCGACGGCAAGTGCATCGACTTCACCAAAACGCAGGCAACCCGGCTTCCCTGTGACGTCCCTGCCGAGATACCGTCCGAAGGAGGGCGGCTCGTCGATCGTAGGCCGCGCGGCCAGTTCATTGCTGGACTCACGCTCGCCGGAGTTGGTTCGGCAGCCCTCATCACCGGCTACGTGCTGCTCGCTCCGCGCGCGCGGGCGGGCGAAGACTGGGTCGCCCAACTCGACTCGGGCTCACCGCCGGACGGCGTGGCGCAACAACAATGGCTCAGCGTGGGCACCGCCGTCGTCGTCACCTCGTCGGTCGGCGCTGCTGCCCTCGTGGCGGCGATGCCCCTTGCGCTGCCGAAGCGCGCAAAGACGCCGTGGTGGGCTTGGCTTTCTGGCGGCGTTGGCGTCGGCCTTGCAGCCTTCTCCGTGGCTTACGGCGTAACCGCCGAAGCTACGCCAGCCACGTCGTGCTCGAACCTAAGAATCACGTCGCCCGATGCCCAAACCTGCGTCCGACGCGGCGAGCAGGTCAGCGTCTCAATCCTGACCGGCGTCACCGCGGCGCCCTTGCTCACGATACCCCTCGTGTACTTGTTCAGGCGCGGCGACGCCCGGCTCACGCCCGGTGTCGAGGTGAGTCGGGCGGGGGGCTACGTCAGTCTCCGTGGCGAGTTCTGAATCGTCGCCGCAGCCAGAGCCAAGTTGGGGGGCCAGCGGCACCACTACGGAGCAGGCGCGAGCGGATCGACAATTGTTGGCACGGCGTCGTCCGCGGCGGAGCGTAGGAAACTGACGCGCTGCTGGTATGCTGTCGGCACGCCCTGCGCGCAGGAGTGGCCTTCGGTCACGAATTCGCAACCGGGACTGGGGGGTATGCCGGGGATTCCGGCCGGTACGAATTGATAGAATGCAGCCGTGGTCTCAGAGTCGATGTTGCCGGTGACCGGGCCAGCAATCGACTGGAGAATCGGCGTCGCTTGCTGCACGGGTTCCAAGTGGGGAATAGCCCCCATCGTCCACGCGAGCGACCGGGTCGCGTTGTTGGGGATGATCGTATCGCCAACGCCCTCCGTGATCAGCACGCTGGCCTTGCGCGTCGTACCCGCAACCTCGATCGGGTTGTCATAGAAGAACGCCGCGTGGTTGTGAGGGTCCTGATGATCGAAGATCATCTGCATGATCCCGAGGCTCACCCAGTAGTCCACGGGCTTCAAATTCGGGATCAATGCACGGAGGTCGGGGGGGAATATGTCGATGAACGCTCCCCCGCCGAAGTAGCTCTCGGCTTCTCGCTTGGCGCCCACCGCAAGCGCGGCCGCACGGATCTCCGGCGCGTACGGCAAGAAGCCTGAGCCGTGGACCGATCCCATGCTGATGCCGACGTAGTTGAGTGAAGCGCCGAGATCGAGGTCCGGAATGCCATCACCGTTCGGCAGAGGCACGACGTCCAGAGTATCGAGTTGCTCGATGACTCTGAGGAAAGCCATCTGCTCACCATAGGTTTGCATTGCGAAGTTTGGGTAGCGCCACTCGGCCAGCAGGGTCAGGAACAAGAGCCTGTTATGGTCAGCGGTCGAAGCGGAGCCAGCCTCGCGGTTGAGCGTGTCGGTGAACCCAATCACGGCGAAGCCGGCTTCTGCGAGTCCACCCAGCGCCTGGGAGATCGCCTCGTCGGAGCTGCCTGGACTGCCATGCTGATACATCACGACCGGAACGGGTCCGCTCAAAGCGGCGTCCGGCAGCGCGAGCACGAAGTCAATCGTTTGCGTTCCGGTGACGACCGGATCGCCGTTCGCATCCCGAGAGAGGAAGTAGCCGTCTCTCCAGTTTGGCGCCTCCCACGTCCCACGGACATCAGCCGCAAGAGGGTATCCAGTCGGCGTGATGCTCGTGATTTGATAGGCTGGAGGCGGCGCCTGAAGCACATAGTTCTTCATCGCGAGCGGCGTGAGAGGAATATCGTCGGTGCTGCGTACGCTGATGCGGAGCGCGAGTGCAATCTCGTCCGCGGTGATCGGAGGAGACACGACCTGCGGATCCGACAAGACGTCCAGCAACCCGTCTTCCAGCACGCCCCGTGCTTTCGTGATCGCCGAGTCCTCGCCCACACTCGCGGGCAAGAGTACCGCCTTCAGGAAGGCTGACGGCCCGAACGCAACCCCGTCGCTGCCGAGAGCTCCTCGTGTCACCACCATCCCATAACGCCCACTTGGGCTGAGCGGGATCGAAGGATACAGCACGAGCGAGTGACTGATCGATTGTCCGGGTAAGGTCCTAGAGACCGGGCTGAGCTGAAAAGGCACGCGATCACCCAAGCTCGGGCTGCCGGGTGTTAGGTCGAAGAGGCCCATGCTAGCGGACGGATCGAGCGACGCCGCTGGTGTCATCGGAAGTGAGTTAGCATCCGGGGCCTCCGGCAACTCGATGACGATTCCACCAATGGGGCTGAATCCATCCAAGGAATACGTCTCGTTTAGGAGCGCTAGGAAAAGAGCCTGAACGTCGGTCTCCTGCGCGGGGACCGGGATTTCCACCCTAAAGCCGGTGGCTGTCGAGGCGTCGGGCATGAGCCAGTAGTCGTCGGGGAAGGGAGCGGTACGACTGGGATCGGTCCGGTCATACGGGATCGGGTGCGGGCCAACGAAGAGATCGATGGTGTAGTAGCCAGACCCGCCTGGTGGCATGACGACCACCTCGATCGTGTTGAGTCCAGGTTCCAGGGGCGTGATAGCCTCCCCGCCTCCGTAGACGGCCACCATTGTCTGAACACTGCCAAGGTCGTGGTAGACTCTGACCGTGACCCGCGTATGAAGATCCGATGGAATTGCGCGAACCAATGCGCTGTCGGCGCTCTCAGGCAGCCAGATGTCGTCGTAGGCCCTCTGACTGCTATCGAACGCAATTCGATCTAGCTCGTCCACGATGACCGCCAACTCAGACAGCCTGGTGTCAACGGGCGGGGGTGTGCAGCCAGAGTCCCGGTCGTGGTACTGCATCAACGCGGGCGACAGCACGATCGCAAAGGCCAGACCGAAGGTTCCCATTGATACCGAATGCCGTGAATCCCTCATCACGCACCTCCTCGAGCCTCCAGCCCGGCGACCCTGCTCGCGACTGGGTCCATGCCACTGAGCAGTGCATTGGCCGTGCCAGGCAGAAAACCGACGAATTTGGTGCTTTCTGATGCACTCGTGGCGAAAATTGCCGACGATTCGTCATCGAAATTGACGAAGGCTGGTCAAATGAGCGGCGGTTGGGCCCGACGCGCTCGCTCAGGGTTCTTGAATAGGAAACGAGATGAGCATGTGGTCGGGCGCGGGGGCTGACCGCTGGTCTCGGCTGCCTTCTACGACGGGATTCCAGCTGGAAATGGCCATCGTACACTCCAGAGCTATCTCAACGTCGCCTACTTTGCTGCGCATGCCGTTGGGACCCACCTCTTCGCCGAAAACCGCAGGAGGTAGGATCCACGTTCCGTGGTTTGGACCGTTCGTTTCATCGAGCTCCGCCCCGGTGCTTACGTCGTCCCATCCGAAGAGCACATGTCCGGAGTCGGCCGCCACGTAACCCTCTTTCTCCCCACGCAGCTCCACCTCAACCGGCCCCACCACGCAGAACCCGTTTGTTTCGCACAACTCGAGCGGCGAGAGCTCGAGCCCAGGAAATGGATTGCCCTGAACGTCGCATGCCCCGCCAGGCTCACAATCGGTACTGGTTGGGATCTTTTGGAATTGCCCGCATGGGTTGTCCGGCTGAGCCAATCCGCCGAGGCCCGTGCAATCGTCGTTCGAGTCATCGGGGTTCAGTTTCCCAGGCGAGCATGACGGGAAATCACCCGAGTGCCCCGCATTGCCGTTGTTGTCGTATCGGCAGGTCCACGGGATGGACTGCGAGTCGAGCGTCAGCGCTATCGGCTCGGGATCTTTCGCCCCGCGACGTACGCGGACTGTCGCCTGAAGCTCGAGTACGTTGACCCGGCTCACCCCACCGGGCACAAGGTGCTGCGCGACGTTTAGAAAAAATTCGTCAAAGCCAGCGAACGCCGTCAAGCCAAAACCAAACTCCGTTCCGCTGGGGATGGGCGAGGGACTCACGGAGAGCTCCCACGCGAGTAGCGAAAAGCCTGGTGCGTTGGGGCGTGGTGGAAGATTGTCGCTGCATGCCAGCTGGATGCGTCGCGCCTTCGGATCTGGGATGACCAAGCCCATCTCGGCCAACCGGCACACACCGTCGACCCGTACTTGGCCACCAGGACAATCAAAGTCCGAGCACCCAGGAAGAAGCATCACCGAAGCAATCAAGAAACAGATGCGCATCGCGTCACCTTTCGAGCCCGACACTCCGCGATTGACCAGACGCTAACATACCCGTGACGACCAGTGTACTGGGTGTCAAGTAGACTCGCGTCGACTGCAGATGGACCCATTGCTTGACATGGACTCCGATGCACGTCTTGATAGAAGTTCGCCGGGCAAGCGCCGGAGCAAGAGCCGTGATTAGAAATCGATGTTCGAACCTTGCACGGGGGATGCCACTGCTCGGCTTCTTGCTCAGCTGCACAACGGTGACCGATGATGGGAGGGCCTGGACCCCACCCAAGCGCCTCGATGACGGAAACCGCGTAGATGCGTTGTTCGGAGTGGGTCTGGACGCGAACGGCACCGCGATGGCGCTTTGGTCCGAGAATGACGGCGTCTTGTCCAAGCGCCAGATGCGCGACGGCGGATGGAGCTCTAGGCAACGGATCGATGATGTTGTTGCGCCGGAAGAGGCATTTTGGCCCAGTGTGGCCGTGGATCGCGAAGGCAATGCGGTAGGGGCATGGAGACAGGAACCTCGCATCGCTGATCAACTCGGCGTTAGCGTTTGGTCCAACCGCTACACGGCGGGCAGCGACTGGCACGGTGCAGCGCGGCTCCACTCCCTGGGCGGTGAAGATGCATCGAACTATCAGGTGGCGATGGATTCCGATGCCAACGCCATCGTCATCTGGCAGCAGTCCAGCGGCACATGTGATGATCACCCCTGCGAGAGCATTTGGGGAAACTACTCGACGTCAGATGGTGACTGGGGCACGGCTGAGCTCATCGAGTACGACAACCGGGGTCACGCGGGGGAGCCTCGAGTGGCCATGGATTCCGATGGCAACGCCATCGCGGTCTGGCATCAATCCGACGGCACGCGCGTGAGCATCTGGGCCAACCGCTTTACGCCGAGCCAGGGTTGGGAAAGTGCCCGCCACATCGGGAGCGACGATCAGAGCGAGGCACGAATGCCGGACGTAGCGATGGACATCGATGGCAACGCCATCGTGGTTTGGCAACAGTCCGATGGCGCGCGCGTGAGCATCTGGGCCAACCGCTTTACGCGGATTGGCAAATGGGATGACGCGAAGCCAATCGAAACCAACGACGACGGTGACGCGACCAACCCCAGACTTGGGATGGACGCCAACGGCCACGCCATCACGGTGTGGAACCAATTCAATGGGACCACCGTCGACGTCTGGTCGAACCACTATACGCCAGGTAATGACTGGGGCACGGCTGAGCTCATTGAGCGCAACGACGATGGCGACGCGCTGCGCCCCCGCGTGGCGGTAAGCGCGAGCGGCGACGCCGTAGCCGTTTGGCCGCAGTTTGACGGTTTTCGCTATGACCTTTGGGCCAATGCCTACTCGCCGAGCAAGGGCTGGCGCACTGCCGAGCTCGTCGATCCAAGCGACCAAGGCCTCGGACAACCGCTCAGCGCGGAAGTGGCAATAGACCCTGATGGCAACGCGGTGGCCGTTTGGCTGCTCAGGGATCCCGGGGATCATACTGCAAGCTTGCTTAGCCCGTCGGAGCTCTGGGCCGCTCGCTTCGAATAACCGCCCGCAAAATCTTCGCCGACAATCCCCTACCCTCGGCGATCGCGAACCTGTAGGCTCTACGGCGCGTGATGGGAAAACCTATGAATCTATGGCCGCGCATGCGCGAGGTCACGACGGCGGTTGTCACTGGTCTCCGAAGCGGCCGTTTCATCGAGGAAACGCTGGAGTCTTTGTGCGTGCAGCTCGGTGCGAGCTCGGCCTGGAGCACGCTCGAGACCCAAGCTGGCGGGCCGCCGATGCACCGCTCGCGGTCCGCCAGCTTTCACGGCGTTCCTCCGGGTGTGCTCGCCAAGCACGTCACCGAGGTATTGGGCGAGGAGTTGTGAGATTCAGCGAAATGGAGCGAAAATTCAGTTCGGCGATCCGAACGCGGGACGAAGTGCGCTGCAAGTCGACATGATGAGCTAGTACCGCGTAATTCGTCTCTCACAATGCTCCCCATGGGCCAAGAGAGCCTGAGCCGAGAACCGTAATCGAATTGCACGCCAGCATCGGCGAAATCTCATCGAACGAACGCCGGATGTCCTCTCGCGTCTCCCTAGTAGTGCGTTTGAGGTGGTCCCTGACGAGAATCGCAAGGGCGAGTGGCTCTCCAAGCTGCTCGTAGCGTTCGCGGACACGAGCCATGGCTTCGGAACTCCCGCCGGTCATGTTCTGAGCCACGGCGACTGCGACGCGTTGCCGTGCGTCATCCGGCTTGGCATGACGTCCCGTGGCCGACGTTCAACTGGGAAAGAGGGACAGGCGCCCATGGCATGGACTTTGAGCAACCGGCAGTTGTATGCCGCGATCGTGATTTCCGGCTTCTCCGCATTGATCTATCAATTGATCTGGGTCCGGTTGCTGGGCCTGGTCTTTGGCGTCAGCAGCTTCGCAGTGGCGACGGTCGTGGCCGTGTTCCTGCTGGGGCTCGGCCTGGGGAGCTACTTCTTCGGCAAGTGGTCGGAACGCAGCAGCAACCCACTGCGAATCTACATGTACGTCGAACTGTGCATCGCGATTGCGTCACTCGCATCCTATGTGATCATCGAATACCTGCCCGTCTACCGTTTGCTGTACGAGGCCGCGTACAACAATCTCGGCCTGTACGGCATGTCCGTCGTCCGGCTGCTGCTGTCGGTCGCGGTGCTCCTACCGCCCGTATTCCTGATCGGCGGCACCTTGCCGCTGATCGCCAAGTATTTCCTGACGGCCTCGACGACCTTCGGCTCAGGGTTCAGCCGAATCTACTATCTCAATACGCTGG
>Ga0224508_10001482_pt1 | contig 21043 bp, 20 predicted proteins | sample SF_Jan12_sed_USG_4_FD_170157 | JGI IMG/M metagenome (GOLD analysis project Ga0224508, IMG submission 170157) | Sediment microbial communities from San Francisco Bay, California, United States - SF_Jan12_sed_USGS_21 | ecosystem: Environmental > Aquatic > Marine > Sediment | place: USA... | reverse complement strand
ATCCTGAATGTCGCGCAGTAACTCGGTATGCCCGCGGGCACGGACGCTGGCGTAACCGAATTCGGACTTGCCGACATTTTCGACTTCTCCACCCAGCTGCAGGGCCATAGCCTGCATGCCGTAACATATCCCCAGTATCGGCACGCCTAGCTCGAACAATTCCATCGGTACTTCGGGCCTGACCGAGTCGAGTGTCGACTCGGGTCCCCCGGAGAGAATAAAGCCGCGCGCACCAAAATCACGTACCTGCTCGAAATCGGCATCCCAGGGATAGATTTCACAGTAAACACCAGCCTCTCGTACGCGTCGGGCAATTAACTGGGTGTACTGCGAGCCGAAATCCAGGATCAGGATTCTATCGTCGTGCAGATCTGACATCTGGAGTTATACCTGATAGTTGGGGGCTTCCTTGGTAATCGTCACGTCGTGAACGTGCGATTCGCGCATCCCGGCATTGGTTACCTGCACGAATTCAGGACGGGTACGCAACTCTTCGATGGTGGCGCAACCCACGTAGCCCATGCTGGAACGCACTCCGCCGAGTAGCTGGTGAATCGTATTCGTCAGCGGCCCCTTGAAAGGTACGCGCCCCTCGACACCTTCAGGTACGAGCTTTTCGTCGGCACTGTCGGCCTGGAAATAACGATCACTGGAGCCTTTCTGCATCGCCGAAATCGAACCCATGCCGCGGTAGGACTTGTAGGAACGTCCCTGGAACAGCTCGACTTCGCCCGGCGCTTCTTCGGTGCCAGCAAACATGCTGCCGATCATGACCGCGTGCGCACCGGCGACCATAGCCTTGGCAACGTCTCCCGAAAAGCGGATGCCACCGTCGGCGATGACGGGCACCCCGGTTCCCTCGAGCGCCCCGGCGACGTTACTGATCGCCGAAATTTGCGGCACACCAACGCCAGCGACGATACGCGTGGTACAAATCGAACCCGGGCCAATGCCGACCTTGACCGCATCCGCACCTGCATCCGCCAGGTCGCGCGCTGCCTCCGCGGTGGCGATATTGCCACCAATCACCTGGATCTCTGGGAAGCTTTGTTTTATCCACGCGACCCGGTCGAGTACGCCCCGTGAATGACCGTGCGCGGTATCCACGACCAGCACGTCCGCCTCGGCTTCGACCAGGGCATGCACGCGGTCATCGGTGTCGGCACCGGTACCGACGGCCGCGCCGACTCGAAGGCGATCCCATTCGTCGGTGCAGGCCAGCGGATGAACGCTCGACTTGGTAATATCCTTGACCGTAATCATACCCTTCATCTGGCCTTTTTCATCGACCACGAGAACGCGCTCGATACGATGGCGATGCAACAGTTCTATCACCTCGGATTTTTCAGCACCCTCGCCAACCGTGACCAGTTTTTCGCGGGCCGTCATGATCGATGAGACAGGCTGATCGAGTTGTGTTTCAAAACGCAGATCACGCTTGGTCACGATACCGACCAGGCCTTCGCTGCCGATCACGGGCAAGCCCGAGATTTTGCGTTCCTGGGTTAGCTTGATCACATCTCGAACCGGAGTGTCCGGGCTAATCGTAATGGGATCCTTGATGACCCCGCTTTCGTACTTTTTCACCCCGGCGACTTCGGCGGCCTGCTGATCGATCGAAAGATTCTTGTGGACGATACCAATGCCGCCTTCCTGCGCGATGGCAATCGCCAGGCCCGATTCGGTTACCGTGTCCATCGCGGCAGAAACTAATGGAATATTGAGATCAATGCTGCGGGTCAGGCGGGTCTTCAGCACTGTATCGTTCGGCAGCACTTCGGATTTAGCGGGCACCAGCAATACATCGTCGAAAGTGAGGGCTTCCTGGCTGATTCGCATGATGACTCCGACGGGCTGTTGCAAAGCGCGATTATAAATTAATGCGCGCGCGAGCGTAAGTGAGATTATTGGAATCGACGCGACTAAGTTAGAATGGGCGCTGATTTCACAAAGTTTCAGTTACATGCAGCCAGCGCAACCCACCACCGAAGCTATCTGGACCATCTCCGCGCTAAATTTCGAAGTCAAAACCCTGCTCAACCAGGGCATCGGTACGCTCTGGATCGAGGGCGAGATTTCGAATTTTGCATGCCCGGCATCGGGGCACTGGTATTTCACGCTGAAAGATGAAAAGGCGCAGTGTCGCGCGGCCATGTTTCGTGGGCGCAACAGCCGCGTTGGCTTTCAACCTCAAAATGGCCAGAAGGTTCTGGTCAGAGCCCAGGTCACCCTGTACGAGGCGCGTGGTGAATTTCAACTCGTGGTCGACCACCTGGAAGATTCCGGAGTTGGCGAGTTGATGCGGCGCTATGAACAACTCAAGGCCCAGTTGGGGCAGGAAGGCCTGTTCGATGCCGCGTTAAAGAAACCGCTTCCCGGGCATCCGCAAAAGATCGCACTGGTCACGTCGACCACCGGTGCGGCCATCCGTGACGTATTGTCGGTCATCGAACGACGCGCGCCCCACATACCCATCGTCGTGTTCGCCACGCCGGTGCAGGGGGAGACTGCAGCCGCCCAGATTCGCCAGGCCCTGGCACAGGTTACCGAATACGGGGAATGCGACGTGGTCCTGCTGGTGCGCGGTGGCGGCTCGCTCGAGGATCTGTGGAGCTTTAATGACGAGGGACTGGCGCGCGACATTGCCGCGTTCCCAATTCCTGTGGTCACCGGAGTCGGACACGAAATCGATTTCACGATCGCCGACTTTGTCTCGGACTTTCGCGCACCGACACCGTCGGTTGCGGCTGAAACCATAACCCCCGACATTAATGAATTGATGCAGGCCCTGGACGATCGGGTTGCACGCCTGCTCGGGCAACTCGAATTGCAACTCGGACAATATCGGGAGCGCCTTAAATACCTGGTTAAGGCGCTTGACCAGCAACACCCGACGCGTCAGTTTGCACAATTGAAACTACGCCTCGATCACGCTTACCTGTCGTTGCTCGAACGCCAGCGCAGCAAGCTCACCGAAGACCGTCACCGTCTGCGCCTGTGCCAGTCGAGCCTGGTGCGGGTGAGCCCAAAGATAAAGATCAGCCAGCACCGTGAAAAGCTCGCTCGCCTGCAGCACAACCATAAGGTCGCGATGCGGCAAAAATTGCTCCTAGCACGCCACCAACTTTCACTGCAAAGTCGATCGCTTGACACGCTAAGCCCGCTTAAAACACTGGCACGTGGTTTCGCGACTGTCAGTAAAAATGACAAGCTGGTTACATCGGTGCAGCAGCTCACGACAGGGGATAACATCGAGATCACCCTGACTGACGGCAGCAAACCGGCGAAAGTGGAATAGCTCGTAAGGAATAGCTCGTTAGCGGAATTTTATTTCTGGTGGCTGGCTACCAGTAACACATTCAATTTGCTATCCCTCGCGTTAACGACCGCCTCGCCCGCGCCAAAATCAAACACCCAGGCATCGGTGTCTGCGACAAATTGATCGCAGGCGGCAAAGGCGGATGCAATCGGCACCAACAAGCCAAGCAACATACTCAGGAGGTACAAGATTTTCACGGTGTCAATACTTCGACAGCAGGCTTCCATATCCCGAAAACTGGTCGTCGATACCGGCCAGTCGCAGGCAATCCCAGATCATCGCCTGGTTGCTGCAGATCGCGGGCTTACCCGCGCGGGATTCGATGTCACCGATAACATCCAGCGTGCGCAATGCGCCACAGGAAATGAAGATCGCGTCCGCATCGGGATGATCCTGCGCGAGCGCAAACTCGGCGATGTAGTCCGGGGCAACACGCACCATGTCGCTGTCCTTTTCGAGATTCAGGCCGCACAGCGATATGACTTCAAACCCGGCCTGCTCGAGGTAGTCGACCTCGCGCTGATTAACTTCATCCAGGTACGGTGTTGCAACGACGATACTGCGTGCCCCGACCTGCTTCAGGGCACGAATCACACCGGTAATCAGAGAGGTGGCGGTTGCATTCGGTGCGCCCCGTTTTAGTTCCGCAAAAACGCGTTCTTCGCCAATCACCAGGCTACCCGAGGTACAGGCGTAACATACCACGTCGAGACTGCCATCGGGCAGCAGGCTGGCGGCGCAATCGGCGAGCAAATCGACCTGCGCAGCTAGTGATTCATTGGTAATCGAATCAGGGATCGCGGCCCGTGTAAAGTGGATACCCACACCTGGTGGCTGCAGCCTTATGACATCGTCCTGCACGGTCTGTTCGGTCGCAAGCAACACGTAACCAATCTTGGCACGATGATGGACGCCCTTGTCGAATCGAACGTCGACAGGTGCGGGCGCAAGCACAGCCTGGGATCGCATAGGTAAAAATTCCTTTAGGGCAGACGGTATGATATATACACCCGACTGTTTGCGCTATCCAGGAATTTTCAATGCTCGACCAGGCACGCCAGAGAACAACCGAATTCCAGTCCCGCCTTAAACAGGCCGGAATCGATCTTGCCATCATCACCGACGAAAGTTCGATCGCCTACCTCGCGGGGTTCTGGGGGTATCTGTCGGTCGAATTTGGTCGGCCGACATTTCTGCTGATTCGCCCCGAGGCGCCACCGCAGGTCATCACCCCGCTAATGGAAAGCGAAATGGTCGGCGCGATGACCTGGGTTGAAAACGTTTCCACCTGGGAAGACACCGGTGCGAAGCGCTGGGAAAATGTACTTGCCGACGCGATCGGCAAGAACCCGGGGAATATCGGTGTCGAAATTGCAGCGCTGCCACCGATTGTACGCAACTGGTTTGACGATCAAATGCCCGGGACTAAACTGCATGACATCGCGCCGCTACTCGGGGAAATGCGCATGATCAAGTCACCCGAGGAAATCCAGGTAATGAAGCAGGCCGGTGAAATTGCCGGCGCGATGATGCAGGCCGCCGAGGATGCGCTGGGTGAAGGACGCCCCGAGTACGAGGCCGCGCTCGCCGTGATCAACGCCGGCACCCGCAAGGCGGCCGGATTCCTGACCGCCAGAGGCTGGGAGGCGTTCATTTCGCCGATGATTCATAACCTGCAGATCATGCAGTCGGGGCGCGATACCTCAATGGTGCACCGCCGTGCCAGCGTAAAGGCACTCGAAAAGGGGGATCCGGTTTATTTCTGTTTCTGCAACATGGCTCAGTTCAAGCAATACAAACTCGGCTTTGACCGCATGTTTTTCATCAAGGAAGTCTCCGATGACGCTGCCGAGGTGCAGCAGGCCGCAATCGATGCACAGCAGGCGGCCATCGCCGCGATACGCCCCGGTGTTACCGCCGAATCGATTGCCGAGGCAGCCGACGAGATTTACCGCGAACGCGGTTTTGCTACCGGGTATCGTACCGGACGTTCGATCGGCATGGCTTACCTCGAATCTCCCGAGCTCAAGCATGGTGACGAGACCGTACTTCAGGCCGGCATGACTTTCGCGGTGGACGGTGGTATCAGCGTCGACGGCAAACTGGGCGGGCGCATCGGCGATTCGATTGCCGTCACCGAGACCGGTTGCGAGTACATCACCGAGTATCCTCGAAAAATTATTACCGTTAATCGCTAATCCCAGGAGTCCGACATGAGCATCACCCGCCATCACACCAACCAACGCATGAGCCAGATCGTTATTCACGATGACACCGTTTACCTTGCCGGCCAGGTCGCCGAAGACGCGAAGGCTGATATTACGACCCAGACCCGGCAAGTGCTGCATAAAATCGATACTTTACTGACCGAGGCCGGCTCCGACCGGACAAAAATCCTTTCCGCGCAGATCTGGCTTACAAGCATGGGGCATTTCGCCGCAATGAACGAAGTCTGGGATGCCTGGGTACCCGAGGGTCACGCGCCGGCCCGCGCCTGCATCGAGGCCCGTCTGGCAAGCCCTGACTTACTGGTCGAAGTCGGGATTATCGCGGCCTGCTAGTTGAAATCTTTCGGCTGTTCCAGCCCCCCGAAATTGAAATCCTGAAAAGCGTCGCGTGGATTACAGATACCTCTCAAATTAGACATCGATCCACATTGGGTTTATCCTGCCCCCAATAAAATCTATGCACCAACCTGGCTTCGACACGCTGCCTGGTTGCATAAATAACAATTGCCCGCGCCATACCGGGCATGATCGAGGGGGCCCTTTCTATGAATACCGTAATGCTTGTTTCACTGGTTTTATGTGCCGCTATTGCCATCTGGGGAGTCGCCGATCCCGATTCGATGACGGGTGCGGCACAGTGGCTGGTTAACTACTCACTCACCGCGCTCGACTGGTATTTTTTGGCCTTATGTACGGCTTTCCTGGTCATCATGGGCTTCATGGCGGCTACCAAGTTCGGTGATATCAAGCTAGGCGCCGACGATGAGGAACCCGAATTCAGCACGCCTTCGTGGATCGCAATGCTGTTCGCCGCCGGCATGGGCTCGGGGCTTCTATTCTGGGGCGTGGCCGAACCGATTTACCATTTCATGACCCCGCCGGTCGGCGAGGGCGAAACTGCAATCGCGGCACGCAATGCGATGGTTATTACCAACCTGCACTGGGGATTACACGCCTGGTCGATCTACGGCTGTTGTGCCCTGACGGTGGCCTATTTCACTTTCAGACTAGGTCTGCCTTCGATGGTATCGACGCCCATCAGGGTTGGATTCAAGAATGTTTTCGGTCCAAAGACCCTGAATGGCATCGGTAACACCGCCGACATTCTCGCGGTTATCGCGGTCGTATTCGGTCTCGCGGGTTCGCTGGCGATGGGTACGCTGATGGTACGCTCCGGCATGAGCGCGGTCTTCGGCACCGACCAGGATGTCACCATGAGCATGATCATCATCGCCGTCATGACCGTCTGCTTCCTGTTGTCGGCCTGCACCGGTGTCGACAAGGGCATCAAGATTCTGAGTAACATCAATATGATTGTCGCCATCCTGATTTTACTGGTGGTGCTGTTCGGTGGACCCACTGCCTACCTGTTTCAATCCTTCATCTATGCCATTGGCGACTACCTGATCCAGTTGATTCCAATGTCGTTCAAGACCTACGCTTATACCCCCGCGGGCTCGTGGAACTGGTTTCATGGCTGGACTCTGACTTACCTGATCTGGTGGCTGGCCTGGGGACCCTTTGTCGGTATCTTTATCGCGCGCATCAGCCGCGGCAGAACCATCCGTCAATTTGTCATCTACGTTGTAGGCGTTCCCACTATCGTTTCTATGCTGTGGTTTGCCGCTTTCGGTGGCGCCGCGATTCACATCGAAATGTTCGGCGCCGGTGGCATCGCCGATAAAGTATTTGCCGATGTGGCCGGCGCGTTGTTCGGCTTCTTCGAGTACTTCCCCGGCACCACGCTGCTCAATTTCCTCGCGGTCTGCCTGATCTTCATCTTCCTCGTGACGAGCGCGGACTCGGGCACTTTTGTTATCAGCATGATGACCAGCAAGGGCGATTTGAACCCGCAGACCAGGTTAAAACTGGTCTGGGGACTCATCATGGCCGGAATTACCATTGCCACCATCGTCACCGAGAGTGTCAAGGTTGCCAAGGTCATGGCGATCACGGGGGCAATACCCTTCACCTTTGTCATCATTTTGCAGCTCGCCGCATTTTTCAGGATCGTACGCGAGGACCCGATCGTGCGTGAAAAGCACACCGTGGTGCGGCATGTCGGTAGTGACAGTCAATCCGATGAAAGCGCGGCTTAGGGGGAAACGACAATGATAAATAAATACTTAAAACAAGTTGTAGCGGTCCTGTTATGTACGGTACTGGTCGCCTGCGGTGGAGAAGATCGCAAGAGTTTGCGGGTCGGCGCCAAGCCTTTCGCGGAGAGCATGATCCTGGCAGAAATGATTGCCCAGATGGCCGAAAACGCGGGTATACAGGTAGAACGTAGTATTCCGTTCGGACTCACGCCGAAAATCATGGAGGCGGTCAAGCAGGACGTGCTGGACGTCTACCCCGAGTACAACGGCACCAGCCTGACCTTCCTCGGTCAGGCGCCTACCAGTGACGGTGAAGCGTCGACCGCCAAGGTGTCGGCACTGTTCAAGCCACTTGGGCTGGAACTGACCGGCAAGTTTGGATTTTCCAACGACTATGCCATGGTGATGACGAAAGAACGGGCCTCGGATCTCGGCATCAAAACGCTACAGGATCTGACCAAGCTTGCCAGCGTCAGTTATGCCGTGGACGAGGATTTTGTGCAACGTCCGGCGGATGGTCTGCAGCAAATGAACCGCCGTTACGGTATCACCGGATCTAAAACCACCACCTTCCCGGTTGGAACCGAAGGCAAGGACAAGATTGTCTCGGCGTTGCTGGACGGAACGGTCGACGTTGGTGAATTGTTCATGACCGATGGTCAAATAGCCGAGTATGACCTGGTCGTACTGAGCGATAACCTGAATTTCTTCCCGGTCTACGAAGTGGCGCCATTGGTGCGCTCGGACGCCTTGGCGAGTCTCAAGGGACTACGCGAAGTGCTGGAAAAACTGTCGGGTAAAATCACGCCCGCCGATATGCAGGCGATGAACAAGGCAGTTGACCTGGACGCCCAGTCTGCCGCCACTGTGGCCGCGACCTTTCTGGCCTCCAAGGGATTGCTGCCGGAGGGTTCCAAGGGCAGCGGCGCGGCAAAAATAGCCGTGGTTGCAGATCCCGGCGTCAAACGTGACACCGATACCGCGCGTGCCCTCCGGGCAATTCGTAGCGGTTACGCCGGTAGTGATCTTGATCTGTTCAATGATGTGGATCCGCTGGGCAAGCTCGCCAGTGGCGAGGCTCGCGTCGCGATTGTCGGCGCCGAATCCTTCTACTCGCTAGGTGCACAAGGCCCAGTTAGCAAGGGTAACGCAGAGGCGTTTGCAGTTGTGGGTTATAAAACTGGCCACCTGGTAGGTGTCAACAAAGGAACCAGCTCGCTCGAAGGAATGACCAAGATTGCAACTGGCCCGAAAGGTTCGGGGGCCTCGATTGTATTGAACATGCTGCTCAATTCCATCGGTAAGGCCGACAGTATCGAAGTCATCAACTCCGACAGCACTACTCACAACCTGCTGTTGGGATTGACGGCGGTGGGTGCTGGCGATCACGACGGTGTCTTTTTGATGGCGCCGACGAAGGATCGTGAATTCGCTGGCCTCATGCGCACTGGTTTTTACAAGCTAATCGATCTGACTGAATGGGCAGAAGGCGGTCATACCGCTCGCTTCAGCTTCATTCGTCCGGCGACTATCCCGGCGAATACCTATCACTCCCAGGGTAGCCCGATCACCACCGTGAGTACTCAGTTTGTGCTCGCCAGCCCAGCAAAAACGATTCAGGCTGCAGGCGAGGTGGGACCAGGAACAGCCGGTATCGATTCGAGCGCGGCGATTCCGGTCAGCGCGAGTGCGGTGAAGGCGATACGGGAAGCACTGGGCGCCATGGATGTGATCGATCCGGCTATCCCGGTGCATGGTTCACTGGCACCCGAAATCACGGTCGTGGATAAATCGTTACCCTTCAGCGCAGATATCTCGATAATCAACATCCTGATGATTCTGTTTACAGTATGGGTGCTTTACCTGGTAGGCCTGCCCAGCCCGCGCGATTTCAAAATGCCCGACGACCTTTAACCAGCCAGGATAATTAGGAGATTTGACGATGGTAAATTATTTAGCACCCATAGATCTGGAAGACGAGCACCTTTCGGCTGGTGTCATAGAAAAAACGGTACAGATGGCAACCGGTGTGAAGGGTGCCCAGATATATCTGATGACCGTCATCCCGGGTATCACACCGGGCATCGATCAGCGTTATGCGATCCGTGGCGAAATGCACGGTTCTACCGAGTATCCATTACAGGAATGGAAGGATGATGCGGCGAAACAACTGCAGGAAATAGCCGATAAAAGCGTGCCCAAGAAAATGCAGGCGGGGGTCGTGGTTGAAAACGGCACCGTCTACCGCGAGATTGTCGAGGCTGCCAAGGATTTGAAGATCGATCATATCGTAATGGGCGCGCATCGACCCTCGCTGGCGGATTTCCTGCTGGGTCCGAACTCGGCAAGGGTGGCTCGCCATGCAGGTTGTTCGGTAACGGTCGTTCGCGAGACATAAATCACTGTCACTTTCAGCAGGTAATTTCTATTCCTGTCTAGGTCGGTCGAAATCCACAGCCGGTATCGATGAAACCCGTTGACGTTTTACTGGCGATTTCGGTCGCCGTTCTTTGGGGTATGGGTTTCATCGTCGCCAAGGCCGGGATGTCGCATTTTTCGCCCATCCTGTTGATGGCTTTGAGATTTACCCTGACTGCATCAATCCTGGTCTGGTTTTTCCGACCCCCGCCCGGGCTGTTCAAACAGCTGTTCTTGATTTCGCTGGTCAGTGCCGCACTGCAGTACAGCCTGACCTTTAACGGCCTGCGCGGTATCGATGCGTCAACTGCGGCCCTGCTGGTGCAACTCGAAGTACCCTTCGGATTGATACTTGCATGGCTAGTCTTCGGCGACCGTATCAGACCCCTGCAGGCGCTTGGTATCGTGATCGCGTTTAGCGGAGCAGTATTGATCATCGGCGAACCCAAGCTTTCAGGGGACCTGGTTTATGCGTTCATGGTGATCGGGGGGGCGTTCACCTGGGCAGTCGGACAGATCATGATCAAGAAACTCGGCAATCTCGGTGGCTTTCGCCTGATCAGCGGGGTATCGCTGTTCGCCGCGCCGCAGCTTTTTGTCGCCTCGTTCTTGCTGGAACAGGATCAACTGTTGCAGATTCAAAGCGCCTCGTTCGCGGCCTGGGGCGCCGTGATTTATCTCGGGATCATCATGACTGCACTTGCTTACGGTATCTGGTACCGGCTGCTGGGTCATTACAGTGTCAACCAGGTCATGCCATTTTTATTATTGCTGCCGGTTACTTCGGTGATTGGTGGTATATTCTTTCTCGGTGAAACACTGACGATCAAGATTGCGTCGGGCGGTTGCCTGGCGATTATCGGGGTGGCGATGATTACGATTCAACGCCGGCCCTGGCGCGCACAAATTGCGAAAGATGGAAGCAGCATTTAACAAGATTGACGACACAGCCTGTACCGCGTACGCGAGCCTCGGTGCGGTGTGCCTGAGAGGTCTGTTCAGTGACTGGATCGATGTGCTGCGCGCCGGGGTGGCCCGTAACCATGAAGAACCTGGACCTTATTATTCCGAAAATGAAAGCGCGGACAATAGCGGTAGTTTCTGGGATGACTACTGCAACTGGGAGCGTATTCCCGAGTTTCATGACTTCATTCTGAAATCGGACGCGGCTGAACTGGCCGCCAGCATCATGCGCTCGAAAACCGCGCAGTTTTTTCATGACCATGTGCTGGTCAAGGAACCAAACACGCCAAAACCCACGCCCTGGCACCAGGATGCACCCTACTACTTTGCCGACGGCACACAAACGGTCAGTTTCTGGCTACCGCTCGACCCGGTAGGCAAAACCGAAACGTTGAGACTGGTAGCAGGCTCGCATCGCTGGCCGAAGTTGGTGCTGCCGGTAAAATGGCTCGACGATGCCGAGTTTTACGCTGCCGAAAACGATCAATACATGACGTTGCCGGAGCTCGACGCCACTGAAACCATTCTCGAATGGGAAATGCAACCCGGCGATGCCGTGGCGTTTGATTTTCGTACCGTGCATGGCGCCCGTGGCAATTTGCAAAACCGGCCCCGTCGAGCCTTCTCGATGCGTTGGGTAGGAGACGACGGACATTATTGTGAACGCCCCGGAAGAACCTCTCCACCCTTCCCCGGGCATAATATGCGAGACGGGCAGAAATTGCGCACCGACTGGTTTCCGGTGCTGTGGCCGAGGGAAGATTCAAAATGAGTAATCCAGTGCTGGTTAATGTCCTGCGCGGCGAAGTCATTGAAAATCGACACCGTGGCGCCATCGCCGTCTGTGATCCGCAAGGACGCCTGGTGCATGCCTGGGGCGACATCGATGCACTGGTGTATCCGCGCTCGGCAATCAAGCCGCTACAAGCCTTACCGCTGGTCGAATCGGGTGCCGCAGGCCATTTTCAGCTGAGTGACGCTGAGCTCGCGCTGGCCTGCTCCTCACATAATGCCGAGCCCGAGCATACCGATACGGTACAAAGCTGGCTGGCACGCATAAAGCTCGACGAAGATGCTCTGGAGTGCGGTGCGCATGCGCCATTACATGTCAAAACCGCCGAGTCTTTACTGATCGACGGCGTAAAGCCGGGTAAAATTCATAACAACTGCTCCGGAAAACATACCGGGATGTTGACCACGTCTCTATTCATGGCAGAAGAGACCCGGGGTTACATCGAACGCGAACATCCTGCCCAACAACGCTGGTTCGATGTTCTGGGCGAGATGTCGGGCGTCGATATGCGTGTCTTACCCTGGAATTACGATGGCTGCGGAATACCGGTGATCGCAATGCCACTCAAGGCAATAGCCACCGCGTTCGCGCGGGTTGCAGTGCCGGACGATTTGCCGGCCACACGCGGCGAGGCGCTCGATCGCATTACCGGCGCCATTGCCTCGAATCCCTTCATGGTTGCCGGCACCGGCAGACTTTGCACCGAGATCATGACGTTAACCGGTCGCAAAGTCCTGGTTAAAACCGGTGCAGATGGCGTCTATACCGCGGTGCTGCAAGAACAGGGGCTTGGCGTTGCGTTAAAAATCGAAGATGGCACTGGAACGGCGGCTGAAGTGGCAATACTTGCGCTTTTGCAGCACCTGCAGGCGCTGCATCCCGATGACCGGGAACAACTCGAGCAACGCTGTCGCGTACCCATCCAAAATACCCGCGGTGTTTTAACCGGTTATCGTGAACCTGCCCCGCTCTAGCAGGAACTAGACCTCAATCACAAAATCGCGGCGATTTCGCCCGATCAATAGTGTCAATCATATATATTTACGCATTTGAAGTGACTTATTTACGCCCTCGTACAACTGCCCGATAGCCGAAATCAGCTAAAATTCATAGTCATGATACGGGGTATATAATAAATGGAAAAAATCTCTTCCTTACCCAACATTTCAAGGGTTGGTAACCTGTTTTCTTCATTTGCGAAGAAAAAGGCTGGTGTACTTGGCAAATATGTTCCCGGGTGGACCAACGACAAAATCGACTCCATGCTGTTTGTCCCGAAGGCAACTGATACCAAGGCGGTCCGTTTGCCGCGTGGCTTCGAACAGATTGTCATGAAAACAGGTGATGGCAACATTCAAGCCTATCAAACTGGCAGGGGTCCGATGGTCCTGTTCGTTCATGGTTGGGGCGGCGGTGCGCACCAGTTTTTCCCGTTGATGCACGGGCTCGCCGAATGTGGATTCACGGCCCTGGCCTTTGATCATCTGGGACATGGCAAGAGTGACACGAAACCCGCGACACTGCAGCAATCCATAGCAACCACCAACGAAATCTTGAATACCCTAAAGAGAACTGATCGCGGCCTTTGTGCACTCGTCGGACATTCAACGGGGTGTATTGCGATTGCCAACGCACGTCCGGCGCTGGTCAAGGACCTGGCGCTGTTTCTGATCTCACCCGTCTTTAACTACAAGCTTTACTTCCTCAAGAAGCTGGTCAAACTGAAATTGCACGCCGACCTGGTCAAGCAATACGCGAATCGTTTTGCAAAGATTTATCGTAGCGAGTATCAACGACTGGAACTGTCGACGAACCTGGCCCGCTACGGTGACGTTACCGTTATCGCCCATGATGAATCCGATTCGGAGAGCTCGGTTTCCGAATCTACCCGATTTTGCGCAACCTACCCGCTCACCAAGCTATTGGTTACGAAGAATACCGATCATGTCAGGATCATAAATTCCGAGTCGGTATGGCAGGCGCTCAAATCGCATCTGAATTACGATGACACGACTATTAATTTTACCGCCGAAGTCATTTACGATACCTGAAACGCCGATCATGGGTGAAGCCTCTATCGGTTGATCGAACCGATCTTCATATTTTTTTCAGAAACACCCGGGTCTCGGAACTGCGGTGTCATTCTCCTAACCGCGCTCCATTACCGCTCACCTGGCTCGGTTGCTGGCATATACCTGCATTCCAGAATCAATTTCCGAGCGATATCACAATTAAACCAGCCACAATGAGTTAAACTTGATTCAGTTTCGGATCTTCGGTAAACCCTATGCAATTTTTCCAGGATTTAATGCCCTCACTGCGAATCGGCCAATGGACGCCGGCAGTGCTGCGCAAGCATTTGTTCAAGGAGGAAACCAAATCCATCGAGTCGCTTTGTCGCATGATGATGGAATCCGATGGTGAATATTCAAGCCTGCTGCTGGCCGAACGAATCCTGAACGCATTCGAAAATCTCGACGAACCCGCGCGCCTCGAGTTTTTCGATGTTTTGCTTGTCGATTACGATATCGACCCGGCGGAAATCAGGGCCGCAGTCGAGGCTTACGAGTTGAATCCGGATGCAAAAAACCTGGTAAGGGTAACCGCTGCAGCCGAACCTCGTCGCCAGGAACTCTTGCGCCGTATCAATCTCGCTTTGGGCGGCACCCGGCGCCTGGTCAAGATGAGAGAACACCTGCTGACAGCGATGCGGGACAAGCCGGAATTGAAGAAGATCGACACTGATTTTTACCACCTGTTCAATGCCTGGTTCAATCGCGGTTTCCTGTTGACAGAACCACTCGACTGGACCACACCCGCGCATATCCTGGAAAAAATTATCGCCTATGAGGCAGTGCATGAAATTGAGAGATGGTCGGAACTTCGTAGCCGCCTGGAGCCCGAGGATCGCTATTGCTACGGTTTCTTCCACCCATCAATGGAGGACGAACCACTGGTATTCGTCGAGGTTGCGCTCACCGACCATATCCCTCGCGGCATTGGTGAAATACTGCGTCGTGAACCCACAGGCGAATCACCTGAAAATCTTACCTGCGCGATTTTTTACTCGATATCAAACTGTCACCGCGGTCTAGCCGGGGTTTCATTTGGCAATTTTCTAATCAAGCAAGTTGCAACCAGCTTGAAGCTGCGGTTTCCGCAGTTAAAAACCTTTGCCACAATTTCACCGGTAACGGGTTTTCGTCGTTGGCTCGATTTGCAGGCCGAAGAGAACAATGACATCGCATCCCTGCTTACCCATTTTGATGCAGAAGCCTATGAAGGAAAGCAGAACGAGCTGGATAAGCTCGCGACGCACTACTTCGTCGAGCTGGAAAAGCTTGCGGCGCACTATTTCCTCATTGAGAAGAACGGCCGCAACGAACCACTCGATCCGGTCGCAAGATTTCACCTCAAAAACGGCGCCATGCTCGAACGCATCAACATTCTCGGCAATCCTTCGGATAAAGGTATGGAGCGCTCGCTCGGTACCATGGTTAACTATGTCTACGACCTGTCACGGGTCGAAGAAAATCACGAAGAGTATGTCAGAAATCACAAGATCATTTGCAGTTCTCAGGTTAAGAAACTATTGCAAAAATAAACCAGGTCGATTTAATGGCTGAGATCATACAGGGCCGCGCTTGATATTATGAGAATCGAGCATAATATGGCTGCAATCAGCGGACTGTAGCGGAGATTTCAGCAATGACAGATCAACCACAAAAATTCAGTGCCAACCGGGCCCAGGACGCGAAATACCAACAAGGTTTGCGCGCCTGCTTCGAGTACCGCGATCTCGGCATTGCCGCAGCTACTGACGGCAAGTTTCATGCAGCGATATCGCGCGTCAAAGCCGGCTTCAAGGGTGATCAGCAATTACGCACCACCGGAATGCACCGCCATCTTTGCGACTTCCAGATGTTTTATGTCCTCAAAGGCTGGGTAACCATGTACTACGAGGGTGAAGGTGAAGTCACCCTGCGTGCCGGCGACAATTGCCTGCAGCCCGCTGGAATCGTACACAACGAGATCCAGTGTTCCGAGGACTTCGAGTGCCTGGAGATTTACTCGCCGGCGGTTCACGAAACGGTAGCCATTGATGGCGACCAATCCTGAGCAACTCAACGCGATGCCGGCCGTCGACCAGAAGGACGACGGCATCGTGCTCCACTGGGATACCGATAACGCCAGCTTTTATCACTATTTCTGGCTCCGCAGCGCCTGTCAATGCGACCTGTGTGGTGACAGTTACACCGGCAGCCGGCGCCTGCATCCCAGTGATGTCGCGATCGATGTAAAACCGGCAAGGATTGAAGTCGCGAATCAATTGAAAATCACCTGGCAGCCCGATGACCATATCTCGGAATATGATTTCACGTGGTTACACGAATACGCCTATGACGGCCAACGACAGCGAGTTCCATGGCATCCGCGATTATGGGATGGCTCGCTCGACCCCGAACAGGTTTCGCATGACCTCGATGATGTGAAACAGGATGAACCGGCCTACCTGGAATTCCTGCGAACACTGCGTGACTACGGTATTGCGATCATGCGTCATGGTAAAACCAAACCGCAAGGCATCGAGAAAATGGCTGCATTAATTGGTGAAATCTCCGATGCCGCATACAGTAAAGTATTCGATCTGAAGCCCGACAAAAACGCTCACACTTACGGAAATACAACGCAGGTCATCCCGCCACACACTGACGAGGCTTACCTGCATACGCCGACCGGAATCCTGGTTCTTTACTGCATAAATCCAGCAAGCGATGGTGGCGAATCGGTGCTGGTAGATGGATTCCAGATCGCAACCCGGCTCAGGCAGCAGAATCCCGGAGCCTTCAGGCTGCTATCAGGCTGCCCGCAAACCTACCATCGCATTGTTCCCGATGCAGGCATGGACTTCCGCACCCGGGCGCGCGCGTTGAATGTTGACGAAAGCGGTAACCTGGTCGGATTCCGCTTTCACCCGCGTTCGATGGCACCAATCGATATTCCCGGTGAGCTTGCAGGGCAGCTGCACGCGGCCAATTCAAAACTCAGCGCCCTGATGCTGCTGCAACAAAATCAGTTCTGTTTTCAGCTTGACGCTGGCGACGCGGTTTTTTTCGACAACCACCGTGTCATGCACTCCAGGAAAGGTTTCAAAGATTTGAACCGACACCTGCAAATCTGCAACGTGTCACGCGATCAGTTTCATCAGCAGGTGCGTGTGATCGCAAGGCAGCAAGGATTCATCGACGAGGCCAACCAGTACCTGCCGGCCGGCGTTTCCGGTTAACAGGATATTGACCCCGATACCCTGCTGTTATACTACCATCATCTGGTAAGTGACCCAGTGGGTTTTTTCCGATAGCTTGTCGTATACCGCGCGCCCGCGATAATTGTTTTCCGCGGTAATCCAGCGGATAAAGGGCCAACCCTGTTCCTTGCCAAGCCGGTTTAGCGCCACGTAAAGTTCCTCCACCACGCCCTACCCACGGGCTTCCGGATCCACGAATAAATCGTCGAGAAATCCAACCAGTGCGCCGCGCAGCGGTGACGGCATTTGCCGGCAATGCATCAATCCAAGCGCCTTGTCGTCTGCATTCCTGGCAATCAGGCCAAAGAAGGGATTGTCGGTATCGTGAATCCAATCCCACACGGTGTCCAGAATCTGCTCATTCATCGGCACCTGGTAAAATTCGGCGTAGCCGTGGTACAGCAGCTCCCAATCTCCGCGATCGGCTAATTCGATATTTGTGACCGTAACCATCATCTTTGCTCTTCGGCTTCAAGACAGGTCAATCAGTTTTTCGAGGTTGGTTCTAAACAGTTCTTCCCGGATTTAACCCAGGTCACAGGCAGGCGATATGATCATTTCGGCGCGCCCGACAGTAGCCCTGGACAAGGTTGTTCCAGGTTATCAGGTGCCTTGGCCCGTTCCCGTTTATGCCTGCAAATATCGGTTTAACACGTTTCGCGTGACCCGCTCTACCTGCGCATCGTTGCGGATCAGACCGGCCACCCATTCGACGCTGCCGGCGTGAAAAACCTCGCCCCTCCCCCTCGGAAAAGACACAATCATACCGGAACCGCGGGCCGCGAGCGCCATGGTTTGCCGATTTATCTCGCCATGCAGCATTTCGGCGCGGAAGGCGCAATCCTCGGAACCGAGGAAAAGCGCATCGTCATCGACACCTCGAGCAACCTCAGCGTTGGACGCAAGGCCAAGTGCGAGTATTTCAAGTCCATCGGGTATCTTTTCCCGGTCTACCGGGTATGGTAGGCCGTCACGAATCTCGTAGTCGAGGCCGTCGACCTCGTAGGCAAAGATGCGACTGCCGGCGCCGAGCACGTCGCCGTAACCGAGACCGGTTCCCTCGAAAGCCCAGTGGTCAGGCCGGTAAAGCGGAAAACCGCCGGCGCCAAACGCGACACAACCACCCCAGCCGGCGTAGACGCCGTGCAGTGCGTTGAGGCCGAAAGTCATCGCGCCCGGACGCCCCACTTGCGGCGCTTCCCAGCTTGTCGTGATGCGATTGCTACCGCGGGCGGGGTCCTCGTCGAGGGCGCGGTACTTGTAACAGACCTGCCTGCGGCCGTCGTCCTCGAGCCTGGTCTGCCACATGAAGTTGCCGGCAAAGCGCGCCACGCGACCACCGGATTCGACATAGGCATCAACCGTGTCGCGCATTTCCCAGGACCAGTATTCGTCGTGGCCAATGAAAACCAGGCAGGGATAATCTTCGATAACTTCGGGGCACAGTTGCAGATCATATTGGGACACGATATCCACATCGAAGCCGGCACGTTCGGCCCAGTGCATGAAATGGCGTTCGTAAGAAGCCCAGCCGGCCGAAGCATATTTCTTCGAATGGCCGGTAGCATAGGCCCATTCCATGTGCGGATACGAAACCGGTTCGTCATGTGCCGGCGCGGCGGCCAGAGCCGCCCGGGGTGCGTCGACTGGTAACACGACGAATCCCCTTGGTAACGGTCGATGCAGCGAAAGGATCGGTGAATAGTCGCTACCCGCGGGACCTGTGATGCCCTCGTAATGATTCGACCCGCCCCAGTTGTTATACGCGCACCAGGTACCGGTTGATGAAACCAGCAGCATGCGCTGCGCGCGTTCGGCATGATTCGCGCGCAGCAAAAATAAATGATGCTGTTCGCGAATACCACCAGTCGTCTCGATACGACTGGTGACCCGGTATCCACCCGACGGCCAGTCGTCGGGAATCTTGAATTCGAAGCCGACCGGCCAGCCGCAGCCGACTACCGAGGCATCGGTCGGCGTGTCATGGCGTTTACCGGGTAGCGCATCGCTGTTAAACAGGATTTCGAACGCAATACCGTCACGCGCAATTTCAAGGCGATAGGTTTTGGCCGTGGTTGAGACGTGAAAACCGATCCTGTCACCCGGCGAGTAACACGGGCAGTCGCAGTAACACCAGATTTCATCGACATCAGGAGTGGCCGCAGGGGCTTCGTAGTAGTTGCTGTGAACCGCAGGATCAGGCAACGAAGTTCTCGATGTCCTCGGATTGCACCACGTGGCAGTAGATCAATCCGATTCTGATTATATTACACATACTTACAAAAGTTTTTTTGTGAAAACACCCCGATTTTGCCACATATAAACAACAATTTAGGCGAATTTTTTGTGACAGAGATTTAGCGAGATGGCCAGTAAACGAAAAACAGCAAAAAAACCTAATTCGAATCAAATTAATGTGTATGTTCAGCCTGATGAGAATCAAGGCATGGGCCTAGCACGAGGCGTGCTACGTCCCTCAGTACAAGCAGCAGTTACACTGAAGGCTTATGACAATGCCTTTGGCGATATCGAACTGAATTGTTTAATTGATTCGCTGGTCGAGCAGACCAAAGCCAGTAATGATGGCGATATGAGCCGTGCAGAAGCCATGCTAACCACGCAAGCCCATACCTTGGATGCCATCTTCAACAATCTGGCGTCAAGGGCCATTAAGGCCGAATACATGAACAATCTAGATATATACCTGAAACTGGCCTTACGGGCACAATCTCAATGTAGAGCCACCTGGGAGGCGCTATCAGCTATCAAGAATCCGCCAATAATGGGTTATGTCGGACAAGCAAACATTGCCCAAGGACCTCAACAGGTAAACAATACCCCCGACACCCCTCGCGCGCGGAAAAATCAAAATCAGCAAAACAAACAATTGGAGCAAAAGGATGGCGAACGGTTGGACACAAGAGCGACGGGAACGACAGGCGAAGCTGATCCAGCAATGGCGGCCTTGGGAGAAATCGACGGGGCCGAGAACCAAAGCCGGTAAGGATAAGGTTTCCCAGAACGCGTATAAGGGCGGAGTATGGATGCAGCTACGCGAACTTTCCAGGGCTTTGCGTGAGCAGCAGCGTCGGTTGAATCCTTAAATCACTAGAGGTACAGGGCTTGGCTATGTCAACTATGTGAATCGCGTAACGCCAGCAAAATGTGCTTATGGGAAGATAGCGGAGTCTATCGGAGGAATGAGCATGAAAAGAATTAAACTAATTCTTGGGGCTTCAATTCTATTACTTGTGTCCGCGCAGGCTAATGCGGGAATTATTAGTGACGCGAATCCGCTGGAAGGCGCGGAATTGTGGGAAAACTCCGTTGCAGGTTCAGTCTCTAACCAGGGTGCGGGCAGTATCCTGCCCATTTTCGGCTCAATGCTGATTGACACGACGGTAAGGCGAAGTGGTGCCTACCTACCCCAAACAGAAATCTGTGAATGTCCAGTCTTTCTTGATATTGTGAGCTTCGACCTTAGCATCGGAGGCCTGAGTTTTTTCGGTGGAAATTCTCCAGTACCAATAGGCGACAGTGTACGCAGACATTCGATCGGTTTTGGGGATGATGCGCAGGGTGGCCCGCCGGTTGTTGCCGTTAGTTCATGGGAACTTACAGCAGCCGATGGTTCAGAGGTGCAAGGATCTATGCTTGGAGAAGATTTCAATTTTTATGATTTGGATGGAACAGACACTTTAGTACCGGAGCTTTACGCCGGGAAAGCACCGGCGTTAATAGAGCTACGCGACTGCTGCCGTATTGTTGATCCGGATTGGTTACTCAATGGAAGCATATTCTTGACCCGCGTCGCCCGCGTCCCCGAACCCTCAGCAATCTTGTTATTCGGTATAGGACTGATAGGGTTGGTTGGATTCAGCAAGCGAAGGAAAGTGTCTTAAAAAGCGGGGTTAG
>Ga0224508_10001481_pt1 | contig 21055 bp, 29 predicted proteins | sample SF_Jan12_sed_USG_4_FD_170157 | JGI IMG/M metagenome (GOLD analysis project Ga0224508, IMG submission 170157) | Sediment microbial communities from San Francisco Bay, California, United States - SF_Jan12_sed_USGS_21 | ecosystem: Environmental > Aquatic > Marine > Sediment | place: USA... | reverse complement strand
CACAATAACAGTTATGCGACGTTGGCCCTACTTTTATCTTATTTATCCATTAAGTGGATGGCATTAGGCAATCGGCACACCCCCACCCCCCTCGTGGGAACGTTGAGTCCCGCGCCGCCAAATTATCCCGCAACCCATTTCCCCAAATACACACCCCCCAGCATCCATAATATATAATAAATAAGACTGTACGGGTGTGCGCTGGTGCAACAACCTTGTTGCACTGGTGCAGCATCTTTGAATGTGCTCTCCGGTCTCTCGTTGCTTCCATATAAGTAGTAACACCTAATGGCCACCCCCCCCACATCCACCGCCCTTAGCCAATCCACCCTTGTTAATTCTACGTAAGGTCCTTTACACTCCCACGCATGGCGCCCCTCACCCTCACGATCCTCGGGATAGACGCTGACGTAGTGCAAGTGTTGATGGAGCAGGAGTGCGCCATTAGTGGCGAGGTGCGTCAATTCTTTACGGAACTGAACGTGGGCGAGCGGTTACGATTATATGTAGAGAGGGAGGAAATGTATGGATAAGGTGATGATGACAGGCAAGGGATATTTGACGGTAGTGGGTGTGGTGGTGACGTACGCCGGGCTACTGGCGGAAGCGTTAGGCTGGATAGAGGTTGGCGGAGTAATTAAGGAGTTAGGTATTGCGGTGAGTGGGTTAGGCGCTATACGTAAGGGCGTGGCAGGCGTTTGAATATTGAGTCACCGTTAAAGACGGTGCTTGACGTGTTGAGCGAGTGGGAGAAGACCCGCGTATTAATTATCTCGCTGTTTATTGGCACGCCGTTTTGTTTGATTGTGGTGTTTTATTTGGAGGCGCGAGGCATGATTATTACGCCGTCGTTATGGGAGATGCGCCAGCGAGGGATTGAGCATGCGGGACAGACGGAAGCGCTAAAGCAGCAGGGCAAGGCGTTAGTGGAAATTAGTGAGTCATTCGGCAGGCACTTGACGTTGCTGGAGTCCCATAACACGCAAAGTCTGCGGAAGGATGAGATTATTGCGTATTTGTTATTGGAGCAATGTGCGGGGACAAAAGAGACGAGTCGATGTAAGCGGTTAAAGGAGTTTTTATCTGTAACGGAAGAGCATAAGCATTGAGATGATGTATCTCGTCTGGGTGATTGTGTGTCATGTCGGCATGAGTACAGGCTGTCAGGGGGTGAAGGAAGCCACCCACCAGGAGTATGGGACGTATGAAGCGTGCCAGACGGCGGCACGCACGTTGATTGAGGGGTTAAAGCAGGCGTCGGATGAGGAGGTGCAACAATTACCGACGAAGCCTTGGACGGTGCAAGGGTATTGTCTCATCCCTGTGATTGATGAAACATATTTAGGATGAAGTTTAAGCAGAATACATGCGTGATGTGGAACGCCACTTGTTTAGAGATTAAAGCGGCGTGGGAGGAGGCGTGTCAGCGGACGATTTCCATGGCATACGAGCCGACATTAACGAGCGGAATGGATGGTACGCATAGTCTCACGTCAGGACACTACGAAGCGAGGAGCTTGGACTTTCAGAGTTGTGATGTGCCGTTTGAGTTGCGGAAGAATGTGCAATTGGCGGCGCAAGAGTTGTTAGGGAGTGACTATTTGGTGTTGTTGGAGGCAGATCATTTCCACATTCAAAAGAATCGGGGGGTGAAATGATGTATCCGAAATGGTTTTTCCGGCGCAAACGAGGGGAGAAGTTGTTAGAGCATGGCACATTGGCTCGGTATATGGTGGAAGATTGGGGAATAGCGTGGTGTACGAAGAAGAAATTGGCGGGTGAGGGGGCGGAGACTATGGAGTATTTACCGAAAGCGCAATATGAGCGTGTGTATTACTCGCAAATGGCGGGGGAATGGAAGGCGTATGCAGCGGTTTAAGACGCCACCCAATATTCCGCCGAGTTCCACGCAAGCCTTAGCGACGGCGTTGAGTGAATTACCGATTGATCCAACGAAATTATCGGATGACGAACTGGCTGATTTGGCCGATAAGACGCGGGATTCAGAGCTTTGGGCGAAAGAGATGCCCGACAGTGACGCACGGGCAAAGTATTACGGCAATTTAGGGTTGAGATTGGCGCGAGGCATCACCCGTGAGGAGGTGAAGAAGATGACGGTGCGGGATCGGATGAATGCGGCCCGTCAATGCTTTGATATGCGTCAATTAGAGTTGGATAAACCCACGACCACCGTGAATTTCCAGGGGAGGCAGAAGATTATGGATGTCTTACCGGCGCTCACGGAGGAGTTAGACCGGCGAAAGCGGGAGCGCATGACGATTAATGTAACGCCGGAGGTACAGCATGACACGAGCGGAGCGGGAGCAGATCAAGAAGATTGAACAGCGAGTGCAACGGTTGGAAGTGTCGGCGAAAATGTCGCAATTGACCAAAGTTGAGGAGGAGCTGTATGCCTCTCAAGTGTGGAAAAAGTCGCAAGACGATCAGTAAGAATATCAAAGAGATGGTTAAGGCGGGACACCCACAGAAGCAGGCGGTGGCGGCGTCATTGACGAAGGCAGGCAAAAAAAGGAAGAAACGCAAGTGAGCCTAGCCACCCTTCCACGCGACCTTTCCCTCCTGACTGACGATCAACTCGTCGAACTCACCAACGAAGCGTTAGTTTTCACTCAAAAAGACCGCCAGGAATGGCAGTTATTGTATTACAAGCCTACGTCAGCGAATGCCTGGAAAGTGCATCGATCCACGGCGCATCTGATGGGGATTGGTGGCGGGAATCGGTCGGGCAAGACGGATACGAATTTAGCGGAAGCGGCCATCCAAGCGACGGGCGTGATTCCTGAGTCATTACGTGCCAGTTATCCACGCGAAAAGATTCGTGGGCCGATTTCCGTGCGCGTGGTGTGTGAGTCGCATACGACCACGTTGGCGCCGGTGATTCTCCAGAAATTACGGTACTCCAGTTGGAATGGCTTTGGGGTACAAGGGAGTGAAGCGGGGCATTGGGGGTGGATTCCACGCGATTGTTTACTGAGTGGCAGTTGGGAGAAAAGTTGGAAGGAGTCGAAGCGTCAATTAACGGTGTTGTGCCGTGACCCGGATAATTTAGACCGGGTGTTGGGCCATTCCATTTTCCAGTTTATGAGCCATGACCAAGATCCGGCGAAGTTTGCGTCAGGGGAGTTTCATCTTGTCGTGATTGATGAGCCACCCAGCTATAGCATTTATCGAGAGAACCGTGCGCGAATAATGAGTGTCGGGGGGCGGATGAATTTAGGCATGACGTGGCCGGATGATCCGAGTATTCCTGTTGATTGGATCTTTGATGAGATTTACGACATTGGGCAGGAAGGCCCCAAGAAACATCCCGACGTGGAATGGATCGAATTGGTTACGACGGAAAATCTGAATATCGATCAAGTGAGCGTGCGGCGAGAAGCAGCGGCGATGTCGGAAGTGGAACGAGCGTGCCGCATCCAAGGAAAACCGATTCGGTTCTCTAACTTGGTGCATGCGTTGTTTACGTCGGTGGAGGCGTGGTGGTGTTTTAAATGCAACGAGGAAACCTTGCTAGACGGCGATCATTGCGTGAAGTGTTTATCTGATGATGGCGCCTATTACACGCATGTAGCAGACTTCAAGATTGACCCGTTATGGCCCACCGTCTTTCTCCTTGATCCCCATCCACGCAAGCCGCATATGTTTATGTATGTGCAGGTCAATGGGAACGATGATTACTCGGTGGTGTACGCGGGAGAATGCGCGGATGAACCGTTGGAAGTCGCCAAGCGATGTAAAGAGATCGAACGAGAGCTAGGGCTGTATGTGGCGAAACGAATTATCGACCCCAATATGGGGGCCTCTCCGGCGTCCACGAAACGCGACGTATCGTGGCAGGATGAGTTTGCATCGGCGGGGTTGCCGTGTGATCTAGGCATGGATAGTTCAGTGGGGCGGATGCGGGTGGATGAATATCTCAAGCCAGATGCTCTCACGAAGCGCCCACGCTTACGATTTCACGACGCCCATTGTGCGTTAGCGATTTATCAAATGAAACGCTTCGTGTGGGATGACTATAAGAACAAAGAGACCCGCGATCAAAAACAGACACCCAAGCCGAAGTATGATGATTATCCGGCGCTCTTAAAATACTTAATGAATGACATGCCCACGTTTGCATTACTACGCAATCAAGGGACGATTATCAAGCCGCAAGGAGCCATGCATGAAGGATATTAAGACGTACATTGTGTGTACGAAATGTCAGGCAACATTGTATCTTGGATGCCCTAAAGTGTATTACGGTGATTCGCATTACATGCGCTGGGAACCGTGTGAAGAGGATTTGCCTGAGAAGCCACCGTCAGTTTGCCCGAAGTGCCAAGGATCAATGATACAGGAAGGACGCCATGCCACGTAAAAAAGTTCAACCTATGCGGTCGAGAAAACGTGCCTCACTTAATATTGACGAGAAGACGCTCGCGGGACATATCTGCGATTCATTGACCCGCGATCTTGAAGATCGCGACGAATGGAATAAGATGCGGGTACAGCGATATGCGAAGTATCGAGGATGGCGTGAACCGAAAACGTTTCCGTGGACGAACGCCAGCAACGCCCATTTGCCGATCTTGATGACGGAATGTTTACGCACGCAAGACACCATCCATAACGCGGTGCTGGCACGGCATCCCGTGGTGGAGTCGATGGCGATGAAGAAGGTGGATGTCGAGAAGCAAAAGCATATCGATAACCTGTTGGACTATCAGTTTTTCGTGGAGCAACCTGGCGAAGAAACGGTGGCCGCGTTAGTTCAGCAATTCGTGGTTGATGGGGTCTTCTTAGCGCATGTGCCCTGGGTACGGTACGACGAAGCGGTCAATGATCTGCATATTTTTAATCCCATCCCTGACACAGTGACGATTGCGGATGGGGTGCGTCGTGCGATGGAGCAAATCTTTCAGATCGTGGAACTCACGCAAATTGATACGGAAGGGTTTCGATGGCGCGGCACCATTCTCGATAATGAAGTGGAACGTAAAGTCACAGTAGAAGCGTATATCCAAGAGGAAGGCGGACGCCTGGAATTAAATCTACAACGTGACGTGCGGGCGTATGATGGGCCGGTGGTCATTGCGAAGAGTGTCGATGAATGGGTGGTGCCGTGGCGCTCGGATAATGTGCAAGCACAATCTCCCGCGAACCCCAATGGGGCCGAGCATGTCTTGTTATTGGATTATCCCACTTTAGATGAAATTCGTCGCCTTCAAAAGCAAGGCTATTACGACTTAATGACTGATGAAGATTTAGCGAAAGTCGAAGGCGCCACGCGGGAAGATCCCACGGAAGGCGAAGGGAACTCCGAGCAGAAAGTTTTGAAGGATGAATTTGAAGGCATCCACGGCGGACAAGGGCGAAGCCGACCCGATGAAGTTTCTGGCGCTCAACCTCTCACACGTATCCAGGCATTCTTAGGCTGGGATGTGAATGGGGATGGCCTAGAGGAGCAGCTAGTGGTGTGGATGATTCGTGAGACGCAAACGATTTTACGTGTGCGCTATCTTACAGAAGCCTACCCTTCCGACCCACCGTTACGTCCCTTGGCGTCTGCGTCGTTTCTTCCCGTGGAAGGCCGAGCGTATGGCATTAGTTTATTGGAACTCTTGGAGTCGCTTCACGACTTACAAAAGATTACCTACGATCAAATGGTGGATGCGGCGACGATTAAGAATGTCCCGTGGTTTGCGTATCGTCCAACCAGCGGCGTGAATCCTGAAACCTTACGCATTGCGCCAGGTGAAGGTGTGCCCATGAATGACCCAGAGCGTGATCTGAAGATTATGGCGTTCACGTCGCAGAGTGATTCGTATGGGTTGAATATGTTGTCGCTATTGTCGCAGATCCAAGAGAAGGCATCGATGCAAGGCGATATTCAGTTTGGGCGTGTGCCGAAAGGCAAGGCGTCGGCGTTACGAACCGCGTCGGGCATGCAAAGTATTTTATCGCAAGGTGATGCTCGCCCTGAACGGATTTTACGCCGATTCTTTTCTGGGTTCAAAGATATTTACCGGATCATGCATGAACTGAACCAACGATTCTTACCCCCACAAAAACAGTTTCGATTGATGGAGCCAGACCAGCAAGGTCGGAATGTGTACGAATCGGTGGATGATATCGCCATGATTAGCGGACGAATGCAATTCAAATTTACGGCGGGGTCTTTTAATTCAGATAAAGCCACCGCCCAACAAGTCTTACAAACGTTGATGCAGATGTTGATTAATCCGATGACCTTGCAGATTGGCGTAGTGGGACCGCAACAGATTCATAATCTCTTGACGGACTTTATCAAGCTGGTGCAGCACGAACCGTCACGCTATCTCACGCCGCCACAGGACCCAGAAGGACGGCTGGCGATTACGGCGCAAGAAGCCATTAACGTATTGATGAATGGGCGAATGCCACAGCGCACAGTTCCTACTGAAGGCCCACAGCAACACATCCAACAGATCTTAGCATTCATGCAGCAACCGGAAGCGGAAGAGATTGATAAGTTTGTACAGGCGTTGGTGCAAGTCTATATCACGAACGTCCAAAGTCAAGCGCAAGAGGCCGCGCAACGCCAACAGTTATTACAACAGGTGCAACAATTCCAACAATCATTAGGTGGCGGGGGTGGAACGCCGGGTCCGCAAGCGCAAGGCGAAGCGCCGAATTCAGGCGTGAGCGGGAATCCGCAAGTCCAACAAAATGAATTATTAGATGAAACCTTAACGTAGGAGTTTCTCATGGCGACAGGATATGACTGGCGAATTTCCATTGATTTTGATCTCGTGATGATTCGCGACTAAAAGGAGGGTGTATGTCAATTGACTTAGCAGAGGTTCGCGCGGCTTGGGCGCTTCGAGAGCAGAGGGAACAGCCAGAGTCACAAGTGCGAGTGATAGCATTGTCGGATGCGTGGGTGGATTTGCGTGGCACTATCCACCAGGAAATGGGGGCGATTCAAGCCAAACTTGACGCACATCTGGATAGCATGAAATACTCAGGTGATTATTCGTATGAATATTTAGCTAAACAAAAGTCCCTACTGGATATTATTTCCGCAGAATTATTGCTGATACAACGTCTGGAGCGAACAATCGCCGCGTATCACGAACACGGAGGCGAGCATGGCAAAGAAGACCAACTTACCTAAGGATGTTCCACTAGGGTCTGCGGAAGCACGCCGGATCTTTCGAGATATCGCCAGCAATTTCAGTAAGTTAGCGGGAACGGTTTCAAGCCGTCCTCCCATACAGCAAGAAGCGGCCCCGCCTCCAGCTTCACCCTCTCCTAAGAAAAAACCTAAGCCTTCCACTCTTCCGCCGATTGTCACATCCCCAGCAAGCGTGACGTTCAAGCCTGTGAGAGAACAGCGTCCTTCCGTTAAACAGGAGGGGCCGCCCGTGAAGCGTCAAGCCCTTGAGAAAGAACACCTGACGACAACAGAGACGAAGGTGCGGAAAGAGCAGCCTACGAATTTTGAAAAGATTACGAGCGCGATGTTTGAGTTAGTGAAAAAGATGCCGGCACCGCAACCGAAACCTATTATGCGACCGATTATCGCTTTGAAGAAATTTAAGCCCAAAAAAGTAAAGAGTAAGACGATTGACGATAAGTTTATTTAGGGGGTGTGGATGGGAAATTTCGAGGGCGAACCAAGTAAATCGACATCGCATGTTGAAGGGATCTCCAAGAAGGGCATGAAGCAGGACCCGACGACTGGATCGATTAAAGAGAAGAAGAAGAAGAAAAAGCAGCCACAAGTGATTGGCGCGTAACACAAAGGAGGCAGTGATGGCACGAAAGAAAGGAAGAACAGATGTTGCGGGGAACAAAAAAAGTGAGTCTGGCAAAATTCATATCGGGATGAAGAACCCGAATATCCACCTGATGTTACAAAAGAAAAAGGGGTAAGCATTATGGCTGACGACATCGTTGAGCGCCAAGAAGAAACGTTTCCTGACCCTGAGATTGAGCCTATCATTGAGGAAGCCCAAGTTGAGGAAGTGGTTAAGGAAGCGCCACAAGAAGTGTTGCCGCCAGCAGAGGAGGTGCCACGATTTGTTGAGGCGCCAGTAATGCAAGCAGCGCCAGTCGTGGCAAAGCCGACGTCGGAAGTGAAGTTCTTCACGACACAGCAATTGCGGCAAGCGGTGAATGAAGGCGTCATTACGGAAGACCAAATGGTCGATCAGATGCAACTACAGAACCGTGAGCAAGCCAAGCAAGAAGCGGTGCGTGCGATGCAAACGCAGACGCAAGAGCAACGCATTGTCGATCAATTGAATGAGTATCGCCAGGTTTACCCTGGGTGGGATCAAACAGGGACACAAGCAAATCAACGTGCAACGCCAGAATACCAACGACTATTAAACCTTGGGTTGTCAGACAATAATACCACGAAGCTCTTGGCGCTAGAGAAAACCTTTGGTCCGATGCAACGTATTAAAGATGCAAGAGCGACACAGACGCGCACCGCACAATTACGTGATACCACGCAAGAAGTCGGCGGTCGAAGTGCCCCGTCTTCTAATCAAAGGAAGAAAGACCCACTCGATGTGTTATCAGTTAGCGAGAAGCGATTATATAAAACGTATATCGAGAAGGGGGTCTATCAAGATTGGAATGCAGTACGCAAAGAAGTGAAGGGAGCCGCCACACAAACGGTGAACCCGAAGCTTCGAGAGAAACATTCGGAGTTGTTACGATGAAAAGTACCTCTCCGACTATCCTGACGCCCCAACAATGGTCCTCGCATGATCGACTCAAGGCGCTGGAATTTGGCGGCAGGAAACGCGGCACCTTAGCCGGGTCACTTGTCTCAGATATGGTGAGCTTACAAAAGACCCTCATCTTGTGCGGTGACTGCCAAGGGAAGTTTGATTACCGACGGTGCGGCTATTATTCCGTTTACCGTTATGAACACCAACCCGTACTCGGCCCATGTGATGTTTGTCGTGTGCAAATTACTGGGAACGATGGTCGATTGTTTTTGCATGAAGAAGTGCGTCCTAATGCCTGGGCGACACCTGATGAGCAGAAGCAGCGACGGTCGACCCAACGACACGTTGCAGCAACCCAGTACAGAAGGAGATAAGATGTCACAATTAGCGTATATTCATAGTGGGGCAAAAACTCGCGTACAAAAGATGCGAGTTGGGATTTCTGTTACGACGCCAGGTGTTCCAGTAATTGGAGCCACAGCGAATAATGAAGGCGTGTTGTTGGGGACCACGACGACATCGGCTGATGCCGTGGGTATGGCCATTGACACCGCCACCTATAACACTGCACAACAATCCGACAATAGCGATCCTTCGCAAACCGTGTCGGTGGTGACGAATGCTGATGCGGTGTGGCAATGCCGGTTGTCGGGTGCTGCCACATCTGGGTCTGCGTTGATTCCGTATTTTAATACGGCGGCTTCCGCAACCGGCATTTTGGTAACGCCATCAGCAACCAGCGGTGGATCGACCGTTGATATGTCTGCTGTTGATGATACTGTGATCTTTTGCTATTCCGGTGCGAACGCAGGTGTTTATCGGCGCATGGAGCCAGCCGATGCAACCGATGTTAATCTTACTCAAGCCTTCCCGTTTGCGATTGCGGCTGATGATTTGTTCTTTGTTTGTCCAATCACGGAAGGGGCTATTCAATACGCCACGCTTACGACAACGCTGGATGAGTACGATGCACTTGTAGCGACGGCGTTAAATACGACACCGACCTGGAGGGCTGTGGAATTGGTGTTGAATGACCTCGGTAATAATGGTTTGCTGAATAGTTATGTTAATTTAATTTGTGCCGATCATGCTTTTGCTGGATCAGCCTTAGCATAAAGGAGTAGTGAATTATGGCAGTACCACAAATATCATCGGATTATACTGATCTTCTTGATCGACGGTTTTCAGAGATTTTCGATTCAACCTATAAACGTTTGCCAGACATGAGGAGTTTGCTTTTTAACGTGCAAACCGCAAGGAAGGGCGCCGACGAACGATTTAGTCAACTTGGCGAATTAGGCGACTTGCAACCATTTGCTGGGAATGTGAGTTACGATTCCATTTCTCAAGGTTATGATGTTACGGCGACACATAAAGAGTATGCCTTGGGGATGCAGATTGGACGTACATTGATCGATGACGACCTGTTTAATCAGATGGATCGTCAGCCAGCGAAATTAGCACGTTCCGCGCAGCGGACATTGGAAACGCATGGCGCCAGAGCCTTAACGATGGCGTTCTCGGTAGATAATTTATTCTATAGTCATTCTGAGGGTGTGCCGTTGTGTAGTAATTCGCATACTACAACCAGTGGGGCATCAACAGCGACGGGATTTGACAACTTATCGACCGCCGCTTTGAGCGCCACATCGGTTGCCGCAAACCGTATTCAGATGCGGAACTTTAGTGGTGATCGTGGCGAGCGGATTAATGTGGAGCCGACTGAGATTTGGATTCCACCGAATCTGTACGAAACCTCATATGAGATCGTCAGTTCACTGGGGAAAGTGAACACAGCCGACAATAACGCGAATGTTCATTACGGACAGTACACCATTTACGAATGGAACTACATGACGAGCGCCACCGACTGGTTCATGATGGACGGTGAAGCGCGGCAAGATAATTTGATGTGGTTCAATCGAATCCCTGTTGAGTTTGCCAATACTTCTGACTTCGATTCGTTCGTGCGGAAGTGGCGTGTCTATACGCGCTTTTCGTATGCGTGGATTGACTGGCGGTGGATTCTCGGGAACGATGTCTAAACGACACAAACCTAAACGACGCAGGCGCCTGGAAGGGCGTCTGCGTGAAGGAGCGATACCATGGCTGAATCGCATTTTGGAACAGTAGTGGCAGAAGGTGGGTTTAAGATAGGGACATCGGCGTCGAGTACGACATTTATTACGGGCGTATACGAAGGATCAGAAACGTATGACGCCGGATCAATCGCTGATGGAAATGAAGAAGTTGGAGAGTTGACGATTACGGGCGCGGCGTTAGGCGATTATTGTCTGGTAAGTCTAAGTCTTGATATCGCGGATCTCGCCGCTGATGCGCATGTCACCGCCGCTGACACAGTGACATATCAGTTATTGAACAACACAGGTGGCGCCATTGACCTCGCCTCTACCACCGTGAGCGTACTTGTAATTTCTACCTCGTAATGAAGGAGTGAACTATGGCGAATCGCTATTACTCCGAATTAAAAGAAGTGCCTGTAAAGGCAACATTGCCAACCCCTCCTCCTGGAACTAAAGGCGTAAAAGATCCTGCACCTTCATTTACGCCTGTGACGGAGGAGCCAAAGAAAGGGATATAGCACATGACGCGGACATTGAAGCCATCACAGCGAACGGCGATTGAACAGGATCTTGTGGCATCGGAGGAGTTATTAACGAACCCGAATATGTCGTCGTACATCACAGACAAGAGTGCATTACGGCGGCAAGTAAAGCAAATGAAAGATACGTTGGATACGCAATCGCCACAGCCTTACGAAACATCGACCGAAAAAAATGCGGCGGTGAAGCGTGAGCGTCAATTGCGTGAAGAATTTACGCAAGGAATTCCATCAAAAGAAGAGATGCGTCGCAATCGTGGTGGAGATGGAACTGTCTACAAACATATGAAGTGGGAGAAGGCGAATAAAGCGAAGATTTTAGAATGGCGAGAAATTATTAAACGCTTGGAGTCAGATTCAGACGATCCCGATTTGACTAATTACGAACGGTTCCGCCCTGAGCGTCCATTCGGGTATGACACGACGGCGCAAATTGCCGGACACCATGCGATGTCGATGCAAGCGAAAGAAAATTGGCCAGACGACTTAAAAGGGCCAACGGTAAAATCGAATTAACAAATAAGGGATAAGTTATGGCCGATTATTACGTTGGAAGCGGAACAGATACATCGCCCTTTGATACATGGGCTAAAGCGGCAACATGGCTTGGCAATATTGCCCATCCATTAACGGCGGCTGACACCGTGTACATTGCGTCAAATCATGAGGATGCTCATGATTATAGTGCCAATGAACTTATTTCAGCCGTTGGCGGGGTTTCTACGCCTGTTGTTGTAATTTCTGTGACCGATGCAACTACAAATTATGCTAAAGCGACCGCGAATCAAATCAATACGTATCAAGACGCGGGATCGAATTACATTTTGTTTTCAGAAAATTGGGCTTTTTATGGCGTCCAGATGAGTAGTAAAGGGATTATTTATTTTGATGGGAATACTGATACCAGCCAATATTTTGAAGATTGTACGTTAAAAGTTGGGTCTGGTTCTTCAATCACCTTCCTTGATTCAGGCAAATACAACTTTAAGGATTGTGCGTTCGATTTTACGAATGATTCTGGAGCGTCAGCCAATAAAGCGTTTTCTTTAGGATATGGGAACATCGTCATTGAGGGTGGGTCTATCGCTAATGGATCAAATCGAACAGGAAATATTTTTGCTGATTTTACGACCGGAGGAACGGCGCGTATTAGCGGATTGGATTGTACCAGTTTAACTAACGCGACAACGCCAGAATTATTTGGATATTCGACTGGCGTAAGAAGCCAGATTCTTTTTGAGAATTGTAAAATGGCGGCAACGCATGTGCTGTATGACTATAATACGGTTATTAAGACAGGAAGCGTGACGATGGTAAATTGTAGCGCCGGGGATAATCCTACCCAATTTCTGTACGCCTCCAAGGAAGGACATTTACGTGATTCAACCGTGACACGTACAGGTGGCCCAGAGGTGCAAGGCATTGCATTTTCTTGGGGCGGGGAAACCGCAACGACAGGAATCGTTACGACGGCGGCTTGCTCTGCATCTAGTCCATTGATTACGCCGTGGATTAATACCAATATTGCTACAGCGGGCACTTATGATGTTGCGGTCTATATCCAAAATACGAATTCTGACTTTAATGAACTCCAAGTCTGGCTTGAGGTCCAATACCAAGATGACGCGACAAGTCAGTTTTATACATTGGCTTCAGATCGTGAGCCAACAATTACTGGAACACCCTCATCTCAAACCGATGACACAGGCTCCACCTGGAGCACAAGTTATACTTATCATCAAAAACTAGAAATCCAAGGTTTGACTGTTGGTACGAAAGGGATTATGCGCGGAAGAGTCCTTATTGGATTAGCGAGTATTGCGGGGACTAGACATTTTTATATTTCACCAAAATTGGTTGTGACTGATGGCTGATACATTTTATTTAAATGGCGAGTTGCTAGAAGATCCTGCTGATGGGGATGAGTATTTTATTGACGGAGAAGTGTTTGAATCATCTTCGGCTGGTGGGGCTATTATTGCAATAATAAACTCGAATTTAAGAATGCGTCGGGAATGACTTACTTTTTTGCATTCCTTATTTATGCTCTCCTTTCAGGCTCATTGGTATTCGCTGGATGGGAGGAGCAACCGACAACGGTCCCTAATGACGCGGGGATAAAACCATCAGGAATCAGTCCGTCCGCTTTTGCCGCGAATTGGTTGGCGTTTTCGGGTGGAGTGTACGACGATGTAAATCATAATCTCATCGTTTTGGGTGGTGGGCATGCGGACGGAAATGATAATTCAGTTTATGCCTTTAACGTTGATACACTGACATGGGCGAATCTCAAGCCATGGACAAGCGGGCCTGTCGGTTGGGCGACTAATAGTTGCACGATTATTGAAGACCCTATCGGGCATCCTACTTCACGTCACACCTTCCAAAATCTTGTATATATCCCCCCAGAGAATGGGCGTTCTGACCCCCAAATGCTTTTATATGGCGGATCAATTGCTTGTGCGTCTGGCGGGTTTGGGCAAGACACTTGGATATTTAACTTAACCACGAATACATGGAGCAAGCTCTTTGAGACACATGCCTTTGATCCTGGTCCCTGGGGCGCTACGCTCACATACGATACGACGAATAATGCGGTGTGGTCCTTTACGAATGACAATGGTTCGTTGAGACTTCATAAGTTTGATTTATCCACGAATGCGTGGGTGTCTGTTTCAGCATGGCCATCGACTACGAAAGCGACATTATTCGGGACGGCAAACTCTTGGCGATACTCTGCAACATTTTTACCGACAACCGCAAAACGATATCCTGGCCAAATGTTACTTGTTGGTGGTGGAGAAACTAACGATACCAATAGTAACCCTAAGGCCGTCATTGTTGATGTAAATAATCCAACAACACAGCCTCAAACTATTGCAACAGAATCATCATGCACTGAGGCGTTTCGCGCCAAAGCTCCAGGTGTGGCCTACGATATAACGACAGATAAGGTGGTGATATATAAAGGCGCGGTTCCGACTATCGATACAGATACCACCGATGAAGTCTGGACGTTTGATCTTTTGACGTTACATTGCAAGAAGATCGATGATACTGGAGGGCCAGCCTTTCATTCACAACTAGCAGGCGTATTTGGTCGATTTGCGTATATTCCTCATCTTGATAAATTTGTGACATCTCCTGATAAAGACCAGAACGTGTATCTATACACAAACCCAGATACGACGCAAGTTTATATTCCAGACAATACCTGGCATCGGAATGATCTTCCAATTAATCAACCATCGATTGCCCCCGTTGGAACTGGGACCACACAGCCATCGTACACGATGAAACATCTTCGCATGCTTCGTTGGCCTAATGATGGAAAGTTTTATTTATTTGGCGGTGATCATTTAACTGCAACGTTTACGATTGCTGGTGGGAGTGGCGTTAGTGCTGCGTATACCTATGATGTCAAAACAGATACATGGGCGTTAATCCACGATGTATGTCCGACAGAAACAAACCAAGTACGATTGCCAGGGATGGATCAATATCCTGTGGCATTTAGAAATGCTGATGGGAAGTTTTGGTTTTTCCCTGGGTTCCAGTGGACTCATCCAAATCATCCTGGGTGGGAGGTAAATGATTGCCCTGACGGAACATGCATTGAACCTTTAGAAAATAATTCTGGGATTTGTTCTATACAGCCAGATCCCTATTTATGGCAAAACCCTGTAGTGCCAACGGTAGTTACGCCTTTGATTGATTGGGGTTCAAACTATTCATCTATTTCTCCATTTATTTGGAATGCAGGGTTGGGAGCGTTTAATCCGTTAACCGGACTTTATGAAGACCAAAATCTCACGAGAACAGGCCCATGGGCGACTCCGCCAAATGTTCAGACGTGGGGATCAGTATTACACGCTGGGTATGATTTGGCGACTGATACCTTTTGGATGGGGTGCGGTGATAATTCGGCATGTCGGTATGATGCATCAACAGATACATGGGAGAAATTCAAAGATAACTCATTGAGTCCGCCATTTCGCCCTCAGCCTATTTCTCCAATTATGGATGATTCGCGTCGACGTGTGGTTTGGTTAGACCTTCAATCTGGGACGCCTGATGTTGCCCAGATGAAATATATTGATATCGACACGATTGATGCTGAGGCTGGAGGAACCCCATTGGTATGCACTGGCTGTTGGAATGCGTTAGCGACACCGCCATTGCCCCAGGAAAACGATACGAATGGCGCAAGTTATAACGCGGATGCGTTTTTTCATTATGATGTCGGAAATGATAAATATATTTTTGTTGAAAGTATGACGCGAACATTTGCTGAATCCAAATTGCACGTCTATGACCCGGTGTTGGATTCATGGGAGGTTGATAAAGCTATCGTCAAAGATGGGACGGCAACGACCGGGACAAGCCCAGATCCAGAAAGCATTGTCCGTGGGAATATTATGGCGTTTGACCCCGCCCAAAATATTCTTATTGTATTTGGCGGGGCGTTTCCAGAGCCAGATGGGGCGAATCCCAATGTGTGGTGGTATCGATTTGGTCAAAGTATTCCGGCAGAAGAAAGCGGGGTCCCACCTGAAGTGTTAAATCCTAATCCATTAGATCCGTTGAGACCTTTTTGAAGATATTCTTATTAATGTTGTAGGTCGGGGGTGTATAAAATGGGATTTTATGGTGGCGCTATCATTGGAGAATCGACAAATTTAAATGTTTATATTTTATTCCGTGATGCGACAACGCCAACGCAAGGACTTCCAACAATTACGAGAGCGAATATTTCAGGTTCTATACGCCGGATTGGCGACCCATCAAATGATACGACAATTAATGCTGGCGATTTATTGGCGTATACAGATGCGAATGCAAGCCCACATCAAGATTTAGGCTTCTGGGATGATGGGCAAGGTGTCGGCGTTTTGGGTATTCCTGACAGCATTTTAGCGAGAGGGAAAGCCGGTGATAGCGATTTTTTACCAACAGAGATTCTTATCCATTTAGATATTACTGGCACCTCAGAATACCAATTCCATAAGTCGTTTCCTGTTATTGATCCACGCGAAGTATTTTGGGCTGAACAATTGGTGGACTTAACGACACGCGGGACGCAGACGATCCCTGAGCAATGTCAATATATTTCATTACTTTCTCTTGTCCAGCGAATTGATGGAGTGTCAGTCGCTGGGAAACAGACATTATACGACGAATCAGGAACAGCATTGCGGCAGGCTTTGTTAACCGCGTTGCCCACTGATGCTTCGGTTATTGGTGAGCGCAAGCAATTTACAGTTATCCCTTAGAAGGAGAAAGATATGGCAATGTGGCTTAAGCAATCAACCGTAGTAACAATTAAGTTTGGCCCAGGACTTGATAAAACAGATGGTGTAACGCCAGAAACAGGGCTTGCGACTGCAATGGATAATGCGACGACTGGGATTCGAGTATCTAAAAATGGCGGTAATATGGCAGATAGAAATTCTGCAACGGCACCGACACATGATGAAGTTGGGTATTACAATGTTGAGTTGAGTACGACAGATACAAATACGTTGGGAGTCTTACGAATCATGTTCAATGGGGATACGGTGAATATTCCTATTTGGCAGGATTTTATGGTCCTTGAAGCGAGTGCGTATGATGCGTTATTTGCGGCAGCAGGAACCGGACATATTGAGTGTGATGCGGTACAGGTAGGTGGACAGGCAACGAGCGCGTCTGGGACAGTAACGTTCCCTAATGCGACGTTAGCAAGTACAGCAAATATTACGGCCGGTACTATAACGACGGTGACAAATCTCACGAATGCGCCAACCAGTGGCGATCTTACCGCGACGATGAAGACGAGTGTCAATGCGGAAGTCGATAATGCGTTAACAGTGACGACGTATGCGGAGCCATCAAAAGGTGCCCCAGGGGCAACGGTTTCTTTAAAAGACAAGATTGGATTCCTTTATAAAGCCTGGAGGAATAAAGCGACACAGACGGCGACAACATATTCATTATTTAATGATGATGCTTCAACGGTCGATCATGATGCCGCCGTGTCGGATGATACGGCAACCGCAACACGTGGAGAAATGACGGATGGCCCATAATGGCGATTGATAGTGCAGCGAAGCGTTATGCATTTATGAACTTCGGGCAATCATCCCCAAGGGTGGTCTTTGAGCCTGATGGGGCGGTTGATGATGATGATCGTCGGTTTCTTTTGTCGCTTTATCTTGCGTTTGCGACTCCGCCAACGCATTTATATTCAATGCTGGCATTTGGACGTATCCCTTCACCGTTGGTTTTTGAACCCAATGATGGTGTTGTGAACGCAAGCAATCGCGCAATGATGTTGCACCTTTATAGCGGGAATGAATTGGCTGCACCATCTACGCCTGGCCAATTAATTATATTACTCCAACGTAATTTACAAGGTGGGTTGCAATGAATGTTCTCGCAGGCTCCACAAATGTATCGGTGTATTTTTATATTATGCAAGATGCAGGAAGTGGCGCTCCAGGGGAACCTGTGACGGGGCTACTCTTTTCGGATATTGAGACAGGTGGGAGTGCATCATATTTGCGTACAGGCATGGCACGAACAGATTTTACGCTTGTCACATTGGCATCGGCGGATGCTGCACATACCGATGGAGGGTTCATTCTTATTGATGACACGAATATGCCAGGGCTGTACCGTTGCGATGTTCCTGATGCGGCATTTGCGTCAGGCGTCGATCATGCAATCATTCAATTAAAAGTATCGTCAGGCAAGGATGCTGTCGTCCCTCCGCTATTAATTGATTTAGGGGACGCTGGAGCAAGCCTGACCAATCTTGGCGGCATGAGTACAGGGATGAAGGCAGAGGTGTTAGCTGAAATTAATACATCGATTGATACAGCGATTAGTGAATTATCGCAAGCGCAACCAACAGCAACGCCAACGCTTCGTACAGGATTGATGTTGCTATATATGGCTTTACGTAATCAATTAAATGTCTCAACATCTGGAAGCCCTGATGTGATGGCAATCTATAATAACGCCGGGACCGTGGTCGCCAAGAAACAATTAACTGATGTGGGCGGTGATTATTCTGAAGCAAAAATGGAGACAGGGCCTTGATTGATACTCAAGCAAAACGACAATCAATCCCAGGGGTCGGTCGTCCATGGAAGCGAGGACCAGCACCAGACGCCACTAAATCCTTGGGTTGGCGAGTTTCCGTTGGGAACACTTATTTTGCTGGCGTGCTTGAAGGCGTTATTGGATACGCTGGAGCAGGCTTTCGTGTTACGGCGCCATGGGGGTTTGATACGGAGATGGTTGGCGGCTTCCGCGTCTCGAAAGGGATGGCCGCTATTTTACAAAGTCATGCGATGTTGCGACCAAATAAACCATTGCATAGACGGAAAAGAGTGCGTAGGCGGTAAACAATAAAAATTAAGGGGGGCGTTATGGCAGGAAAAGGCGATACATTTGAAAATGATTTCTTGAAGTTAATTTTTAATGCTACAGCGATTGCAAATCTTGCGGACAACGCGGCGTCTAGCCCCGAAACGAATCTGTCAGTCGCATTACATACCGCTGATCCTACGGACGCTGGGACGCAAACATCAAGCGAAACGGCTTACACTGGATATGCCAGGATTAGTGTGGCGCGTACTAGTGGCGGGTGGACTGTTACGGGCAATAGCGTAAGCCCAGTCGCCAATATTGATTTTGGAGAATGTACGGCTTCGCCTGGTGGGGCCATTACGCATTTTAGTGTGGGTCCGACAGGCGGTGGCGCGACGAAGATTTTATATGCGGGAACGGTCACGCCGAACATTACAATGGCGACCGGTGTAATCCCGCGATTGAAAACCACAAGTACGATTACTGAGGATTAATGGAAGTCGTTATTGAATATGAAGATAGTACAGTGGATGTAGGAGGCGCACAAGATTGGACGACTATGCGAAGTGATGGTGTGCAGAGTGTCACGCTAGTGAATGGTCGTTATAAAACGGAATTCGCTGGCGCGTCATTATATTGGCTCTACCCAGAAGGCGAAACGTGGGTTGCTGGGCAAACCGGCGTAAAGTATGACCCAAACCCTATTGTGGAAATTGTGACGTTACCAGATGGGACGCAAATTGAGCGGCGTTGTCCTTATCTCCCAGATCTTCAACATGCAACCGTAAAACTTGGATGGTGGAATGGCGAAGACGTATTATATACATAACGCTAACGGCACGCATTCATTAGGTACGGCGTTCACGCACCAGATTGCGGCATCTGACCCCGCCGATTCGACGGATACAGTAACGGCGGTTTATGGAGGCGGAACGAATGATTGCTTTTACGAAGAGAATGAAGATACTGTTGTTACACGAACCAGCACTGGGACATTTACGTGTGAAGTCGAAGTTAGTACGGCGACGGCTAGCACCACGATTACCGTCGATTGGTATCGTGTGAATAGCAGTGGGACGATTCAGAACGGTCCCATTAATTCAACAGAAGGCGCACAAAGTTCGGCATCTGCCGGCTCACTCTCCTTTAATGTCACGAACCCCTCGTTAGGCACATGGTCAACCACTGACCGTCTCGCTGTTCGTTACACTATTACGAATAATGCACCGCATGGTAGCGCGAAGGGTCCAACCTGGGATACTGGGACGGCGCTTTCTGAAGTCCAGACGCCATTCACCGCCGCAACCGTTGAAGAAGCAGATGCGGATGCTGCGGGTGTAGCGTCCAGCGATATTGATGGGGTTAATCTTTTTACAGCGGCGAGTAGTGCTATTGCCCAAGCGGCAAGTGCGGTTGTAGGGGTTGGATTTGCGTTGACGCTTGCGTCAGCGATTGGGTTGGCGACAGCGGCAGGCATAGGGGCCACCGTCCTTGAAGGGGATGCCAGTTCATCTGGAAGTGCATCGTCGTCAATGTCCGGGGTCGTCGTTGATACTGGCGTGGCGTCGAGTGATGGCGTGGCCGCAACGGCTGGCGTTGGCGTTGGGTTTAATGAAGCGAATGCCGGAGCCACAGGGGCCGCAACATCTTCGGTTGTTGGCGAGGATGCTAATAATAATATTGATAGTGCTGCAAAACGATTCGCGCTTCTAAATTTTGGACGAATACCCTCTCCGCTTGTGTTTGAGCCAGACGGAACGGTTGACGCGGATGATCGGGCGAATCTTTTATATTTATACGGCGGCAACACATTAGAGGGCGGGGCGTCAATTGAAGAGGCGGATGGAAGTAGCGCAGGCGTAGGATCTGCGTCTGGCGTTGGGGTGCACCTTCTCCTTGCTGACGGTTCCAGCGATGGCGTAGGGAATGCAACAGGAGTTAGTAGTAATTTTTCCCAGGCAGAAGCGTCAAGCGATGGCATTGGGAGTGGCGCTGGCGTTGGTGTAGGTTTTAACGAAAGCGAAGCGTCAAGCGATGGCATTGGGAGTGGCGCTGGCGTTGGTGTAGGCTTTAACGAAAGCGAAGCGTCAAGCGATGGCATTGGGAGTGGCGCTGGCGTTGGGGTGCACCTTCTCTTTGCTGACGGTTCCAGCGATGGCGTAGGGAATGCAATAGGAGTTAGTAGTAATTTTTCCCAGGCAGAAGCGTCAAGCGATGGCATTGGAAGTGGCGCTGGTGTTGGCGCAGGCTTTAACGAAAGCGAAGCGTCAAGCGATGGTATTGGAAGTGGCGCTGGCGTTGGCGTTGGTGTAGGTTTTAACGAAAGCGAAGCGGCAAGCGATGGAAT
>Ga0224508_10001480_pt1 | contig 21063 bp, 15 predicted proteins | sample SF_Jan12_sed_USG_4_FD_170157 | JGI IMG/M metagenome (GOLD analysis project Ga0224508, IMG submission 170157) | Sediment microbial communities from San Francisco Bay, California, United States - SF_Jan12_sed_USGS_21 | ecosystem: Environmental > Aquatic > Marine > Sediment | place: USA... | reverse complement strand
ATAGCTGGGCGGCGGATTCCGGGTGCTTAGGAGCCGGTGGATTCTTGTCCAGGTTACCGCCTCAGTACAGCTAAAAGCGGACCACTGTGGTGTCAGAGACGAAGTCAACCACTGCACTGGCTGACTAAGTGGCCGCCCATGGGTCGTAGCTGCCAAAGTTCCATAGGTATCCCTCTGGATCTCGACACGAGTAGTTCTTGCCACCATAGTCCTCCGCGGTTAGAGGCATGACGATTTTCGCTCCGGCTTTAACGGCGTCGCGATAGTGCTCGTCAATCGCCCGAACAATAATGTAGGGGCTCTGACATACAACTGCGTCGGACGAGCTTGGGGGCGCTTGTAGCCTGCCGATATCGTCGTCTCGGGCGGAGCCGAGCATAATCATGCCATCGCCAAAGGTGAGCTGAGCGTGCTCGATTCGACCGCCGTCACCAAGAACGACCAGATGCTCTTTGAAGCCAAACGCGTCGCACAGCCACTTGATGGCTGACTGGGCATCGTGATAACGGAGTGTCGGGATGATGGTTGGCTTCATAGTCTTCCTACTTGTCGCAGACTTTTATTTCTTCTTCGCTCTGAGAATCGTTGAATGCCTGAATGGTCTCGGGCTTCATTCCTTCAACCTAACTATGTTCGTAGATCTTGTCGAGTGCCCGCAGTCAATAGCAGTCATCCTACCTCAAAATACCTGGCCGGCGGCTTGCGGCCAACGAGGAGACACTTTTGAAGCTCCTTACAGGTTCAGCCCTCGGGCCTACAAACACTGAAGTTCCGCCAGGGCCCGGCTGCATTGAGCAGCATCAAGAAACCTGATCGTATGAATCCTCATCAAAGATGCTGCCGCGAGGTTCTCGTGCATATCATCTATGAAGATTGTTTCGGCGGCATCGAGCTCATATTGGCTTAGCAGATGCTCATAGATTTGGGCTTCCGGCTTTACCTTATTGATCCGCGAAGAGATGACGACCCCATCAAACATCTCCCAAATATCGTATTGCTGCTCCAGATGCGTGATGGAGGCTAGATGCATGTTTGACAGAACAAATAGCCTGTTCGTCGTCGTCGATAACTGTCGAATGAGCTGGACTGTTTGTTCGATCGGCGTGAGGAACCGCGGAACCGCATTGAGAAGGCCCTCGACATCTTGCCTGGGAAGACCGGTTCGCGTTACGCCACGATCAATTGCCCGCTCGAACGGGATGGTTCCTCTATCAAGTTCTACCCAGTCCGCGTGCTCAAATATCTCCTTCCTTACCAGCTCCTGAGTGTCCAGATCCTCAAAGACGCTTTTGATAATCGCGTCTGGCTGCCAATTGAATACGACGCCGCCCAAATCAAATACGATGTTCAAGGTGCACCCTGACCTGAATATGGCTCCAGAGGATAGCAGCAAAGCACATTTACCTTCTTTTACTTGTCCGCCGATTATCGGGTCCAGTTCTCCACGCGGAGCCCGGGGACGCGCTTGAATTCGCGCAGGTTGTTCGTTACCAGAATCAATCCAAGCGAACGCGCGTGCCCGGCAATCAAAAGATCGTAAGGGCCAATGGGCTTGCCCTTTTTCACGAGCTCGGCTCGGACCTGGCCGAAATGTGCGGCCGCCTGGTAGTCAAAGGGCAGTACGTCCATGCGAGCCGCCAGACCCTCGATAACCTCGAGGTTGCGTGCGACTTGAGTGGAGTTCTCCGCCCCGTAAACCAATTCTCCGAGCGTAACGGCGGACATGGACAGGTGATCGGCATTCCTCTTGAACGCCAGCCGCACTTTCTTTGGTCGGTTCCTGATCGTGTAGATCAAGATGTTGGTATCCAACATGTACTTGATCATGACAGCGGCGTTCTTTCCTGGTCGCCCGGTTGGTCTCGTTCAGGCATGAAGTCGTCCGAGACGACGTCCTGATCGAACCACACATCCCAACTCTCGCCGGCAGGCGTAATCACTCGTGCCCGGCCGACTTTGACAATGTCTACTTTCTTTACACTGTCTGGCAGCGCAACCGGCTTGGGTAATCGCACAGCTTGACTCTTGTTGTTCATAAAAACTGATGACCTGGCCATTCGAACCTCGGTATATACCTCACGTATATACAAGTATGCGCTGTCAGCAGCCTGTGTCAACCGCCTGTGCCCGGGTTTTCGAGATTCGACTGGATTGCTATTACGCGCACAGGACGGGAATGGTTTCGAGGCGCAAATTCGTCCAATACGGACAGGAAATGTAGATTCAGAACCAGGCCCGCAACCGTTTGAGTTTGACGCGCTGCCCGCTTCGTCTTCCTCAAGGCACCGCGAAGTTCGGGACTCAAGTTCAGGTTTTACCTTGACGCGGAGGATGCTCACCGCCAGCATCCTGTGACGATGCGCGTTCCCCTCCTGTTCCTGTTGCTGCTGCTGGCATCGCTCGGCCGTGCCGAGCTGATCGTTGAAGGCATCAACGACGAATTGCAACGCAATGTGCGCAATTATATTTCCCTCGCGAACGAACCCTGCGATGCGGAAAGCTGGCTAGTGCAGCGGCGCTTTCGAAAGATCGAGGATGAAACACGTACGGCGCTCCAGCCATTCGGGTACTACGACCCGGTCATCGAGACATCGCTCGAGCAGACCGGCGACTGCTGGACCGCAACGGTCAGCGTAAACGTCGGCCCGCCGGTATTGCTGCGCGAACTTAGTGTGACGCTCGATGCCGCCGACGAAGACCGATCAAATTTTGACGACCTGCTCGCGGCGCCGGCGCTGCAACCGAATAATCCGCTGGTACACGCCGACTATGCGGCACTTAAGGAATCGCTACAGGTCCGCGCAGCAGAACGCGGCTACGTCGAAGCAAATTTTCTCGAAAGCTCGATCGACGTCTGGCCCGACGAGCAGGCTGCCGACGTCAATCTTAACTTTCAGACTGGCCCTCGTTATGACTTTGGTGAAATCGCGCTGGAGCAGTCGCTGCTCGATGAGCGTCTCGTCCGCGCATTTCTCGAGTTCGAACCGGGCACGCCATACGACAACCGCCTGCTGACCCGCGCGTATGACGACCTTTCCCGCAGTGGCTACTTCGGGCGCATCGAGCTGATTCCGCAATTCGAGGAAGCCGCTGATCAACGTCTGCCGATGCTGATCAGTCTCGAGCCGGCAGACCGGATCGAATACACCGTCGGTCTCGGTCTGTCAACGGACACGGGGCCGAGGGCGCGCGCCGGTTTCCAGAATCGCCGTGTCAATCGTCACGGCCACAAGCTGAAGACCGACCTGAGCGTATCGTCAGTCTTGCAGGGCCTGTCAGCAGAGTACCGCAAGCCGTTAGCCGATCCACGCAGCGAGTGGCTCAGTTACACCAGCTCGGTCAGTAGCGAGAGCACGGATTCATCGGAAAGCGATATCGCGCGCGTCGGCGTGCGGCGATCGAAACGGTTGCATCCGGAGTGGCTGCGGACGCTGTTTCTCGACCTGAGTTACGAGCGCTACACCATCGGCGACGTGGCAAGCCGCAGTCGACTGGCCATGCCCGGTATCGTCTACGATCACAAGCGGTCAGATCGTGACGTATTTCCGACAAGAGGTCGGCGATTGACGATGGAGCTGCGCGGTACCGCAGAGTTTCTCGGGTCGGACACATCATTCCTGCAGACCATCGTGAGCACGCGGCTGGTGCGTCCGTTGTCGGCGGACAGCCGCCTGCTGGCGCGCGCAACCGTCGGCCTGACCACACAAGCGGAATTCCTCGAGTTGCCGCCGTCTGTACGTTTCTTTGCCGGCGGTGACGAATCCGTGCGCGGCTTCGACTACGAGACGCTGGGCCCGACCGATGATGAGGGCAACGTCATTGGGGGCCGCAGCCTGCTCACGGCCAGCATCGAATATGAGAAGCACCTGCGAGGTAACTTTTTCGGCGCGGTATTTGTCGACGCGGGCAACGCGTTTGACGGCAGCGACATCGACGCGGCTGTTGGCGCCGGTGTCGGTTTGATCTGGCGCTCGCCTGTGGGACCACTGCGATTTTATCTCGCGCACCCGCTGAATAAATCGGATCGCGATGTGCGCGTGCATGTGCAACTGGGTGCGGACCTGTGAACCGGCGCAGCGTACGAATCAGCCTGCTAGTCACCGCGGCACTGCTGTTGCTCATCTGTGGACTGGTAGCCTGGGCCGTCGCGACCCAAAGCGGCACGCGCTGGCTGCTGGGTCAGGCCGAGCCCATGCTGCCGGCCGAGCTTGATGTCGGACAGGTCAGTGGCACGCTGCTCGAAGGCATCACGATAAGCGGAGCGGGTTGGGCTGACGAAGCGCAACGGATCGACGTGGGTCGCCTGACGACGGAAATCGAACTGCTGCCGATACTTCGGCGCACGGTAAGAATCACCCGGCTTGATATTGAGAAAGTCCAGGTTGATGTCCTCGATCGAGCGCCGGCTCCGCCTTCGGATGAGCCCTTTTCGCTTGACCTGCCGATTGCATTGATGGTCGAAGATGCGATCGTCAGAGATGTCCGGTTCACTGCAGGTGAGAATCGGATTGACGTCGATCGTGTCGTGCTAACGGCACGGCTCGCCGGACCAGACCTTGAGGTCGACCGCCTGGTTGTCGAAAGCGAACTCGGCGACCTGACGGCGACGGCATCCGGGCACCTGGCGGATCACTACGACGCGACTGCGAACGTTACCTGGAACCTGCGTTTGCCAGAGCAGCCGACAATGTCCGGGCAGCTGAAGCTGCATGGCGACGCGGCAGGATACGAAGTGACGCACGAACTCAAGGCGCCGTACGCGATAGCAACCGAGGGCGAGGTCTCGATTGTCGATGATAGTCCGGCATTCGATCTGGTGAACAGCTGGCAGCGCGTCGACATCGCCGCCGGCGACGATCGTTCGATCAACCTTGGCAATGGCAGTCTGCGCATCGTCGGTAAAACCGATGAATTCGATTACGAGATTCGCTCCAACGTGTCGACCGACGATGTTCCGCCGCTGGTCGTCACATCGGCCGGCGGTCTCGCCGCGGATTCTGTGAACATCGACGCGCTGTCGGTCTTCAGCGACCACGGCCGATTATCCGCGAGCGGACAAGTCGACCTGTCCGCACAATCGCCGTGGGAGTTCGCATTCGACATTACGGATGCGGATGCGTCTTTGGCCGACACGCGCCTGAGTGGCAGTATCGACGCTCGTGGCACGAGCAGCGGCCGAATCATTGATGGTCGCCCGATCGCGAACGTCACCATCGACGACCTTGCCGGGGACCTCAACGGCCATCCGGTCGATGGTGCAGCGGACCTGGCCTACGCCGACGACAGCCTGCAGGTCGAGAACGCGATTGTCGAAGTTGGCGACAACATCGCGCGGTTCAGCGCTCGCTTCGGCGAGGAGCTCGAACTCGATGCGTCACTGGAATTCGAAGCGCTGGCCCAGCTCGGCCTCGACCTGTCGGGCAGTGCGAGCGGTGACATCCGGGCCGCCACGGATTTCGAGGTGCTCGAAATCGACGGCACGATCGGCGGCGCCGACCTGGCCTGGCGCGAGTATTCGGCGGAACGACTGGATACGACGTTCGCGATACCAAAGAGCGGTCGCGGCACGGCCAGCACGCGTATTGCAAACGCCCGTGTCGGTGACACGATGATCGACAATATCGACCTGAACGCGTCCGGCACCGCGTTGGCACATCAGCTGCGCGCGACTACCGTCGCGCAGGACGTCAGGACGGCTGCGACAGTGGATGCAAGTCTTGCCGATGGGCGCTGGTCAGGATCCATTTCTGCACTCTCGGTCATTGGCGATTTACTCGGCGAATGGCGGTTGCAGGAGTCGGGGAAATTCGCGGCGTCGGACACAGGCCTCAAGCTGGACAAGACCTGCCTTGAGTCCGATGCAGGCAAAGGATTCGCGTGCGTGGAGTTCGAGAGCGACGACTCGGGCGCGCTGCGTTTCGATGTGGCGGTCGATGACATCCCGATGGCGGCACTGCCCGTCGCCTGGCCCGAGGGCGCCATTGTCACGGGCTTCATCGAAGGCGGCGCGAACGGCCAATTGGCAAACGGCCGCCTGACGTCGGGCGCCGAGGTACGGTTGCGAGACCTGAGCCTGCGAACCGACTTCGAAGGCGAAGAGGTCGCGGCAGACTTCGAGCGAGCGATCGCCACTGCCACCATCGACGACAACCGCCTCGACGGTCAGTTCGAGCTGCGGCTTCGGGATTCGATGGACAACCTGGGCGGCAGACTCGTTGTTGCCGATGTCTTCGATCGACAGTCCACAATGAACGGCGCCGGCAGTATCGAACTCAACGAGCTTGCGCTGGTCAGCTTTTTCGTCCCGTCGGTGACGAATCCGGCCGGCCGCATCGCAGGGACGGTAGAGATTGCGGGCTCCCTGGCTGCGCCGGACATCGTTGGCGAGATCGGGCTAAGCGACGGCGCATTCGGTCTTGCCAACGCCGGCATCACGGTGACCGACGTAGCGGTGACATTACGGCAGTCGGAGCCCGGCCGGCTCGCCATCGACGGCCGCGCCAACTCGGGCGACGGCATTCTCGAAATCGCCGGCGCAACATCGTTGAATTCAGGTTCGGGTATTCGCACCGAGCTGACATTGAACGGCGAAAATTTCGTGCTGGTGAAGTTGCCGGACTGGCAGGTAACGGCATCACCGGCCATCGCCGTGACGATTGACGAAAACGAGGCACGCGTCATCGGTGAGCTCGGCATTCCCGCTGCGAATGTGACCTTCAGGGAACTGCCTGCAGGCGTCCAGAAGCCCTCTCCCGATGTAGTTATCCACCGGGGCGAGACGGCGGCCGTACCGCAACGTTTTATTGTGGATCTCGACGTGCGCACCAGCCTGGGCGATGCGGTGTCCCTGTCGGGCTTCGGGTTGACGACCGGGCTCGAGGGCTCGGTGCGGATTGCCGGTCGCAGCGACACGACCTACACGAGTTCCGGCCGCCTCGTGCTCCGCGAAGGACGTTATTCGGCCTACGGACAGGAGCTCAACATCGACAGCGGCGAGCTGTTGTTCAGCGGTCCGCTGGACAACCCGACACTCAACGTCAGGGCGTCACGAACCGCGAGCGACGGCACGGTCGCAGGCATCCATCTGACGGGCACGCCGAAACAGCCCCGTTCCGAGGTCTACAGCGAGCCGGCAACCAGCGACGTGGAGGCATTGTCGTACCTGTTGACGGGTCGGCCGCTGTCGAACGCGACCGGTGATGAGGGCGACACGCTCAACCAGGCAGCGTTCGCACTGGGGCTGACGTCGGCCGGTAGCGTCGTCTCGCGCATACGTAACGAGCTGGGCCTCGAGACACTCGGCGTGCAGGGTAGCGCGGACAGTCGACAGTTCTTCGCCGGCAAGCGTTTCGGGAGTCGGCTCTTCGTCGAGTACGCCTACGGCATCGTCGATAACCTCGGCACGCTGCTGCTCCGCTACCAGCTCAACCGCCGCCTCGTCGTCGAATCCCGCTCCGGCACGGTGCGCACCGTCGACGTCGTCTACAGCGTCAAGAAACCCTGACAGCCGGCGAGCGCGCCGCGGCGATGACTGTCAGTCAGGCCTGAAGTCCGGTGTAGAACACGCCGAGTATTGCGAGCGGTGCGACCACGCGAATCATCCACAACCAGACCCTGAACAACCACGGACTGCCGAACGTCAGGTCCTCTGCCAGTATCTGTGGCTTGATCAGCCAACCGACGAACACCGCCATCAGGATTCCGCCCAGGGGCATTAACAGGTTGGCAGTGAAGTAATCGATCAGGTCGAACAGCGTCTTGCCGGCAAACGTATCGATCGATGCCAGCGGCGTGAATCCCGATAACGCATTAAACGAAAATACGGTAGCCAGGCCGATCGCCCACGCCAGCACGCCGAATACGACACAACCCTTTTTGCGCGGCATATGCCATTTACCTTCGGCATAGGAAACGATGGGTTCGATGATCGCGATGATCGACGTGATGGCGGCGAACGCCAGCAAGATGAAGAAGAGCGTGCCAAACACGGCACCACCCGGCATGCCGACGAACGCCGCGGGCAGCGTCTGGAAAATCAGGCCGGGACCGGAGGCCGGGTCCAGGTTGTTGGCGAACACCAGCGGGAAGATCATCAGCCCGGCGAGCAGGGCCACGAGCGTGTCGGCGCCGGCGATGATCACCGCGGATTTCGTCAGGGACACTTCTTTGGGCACGTACGAGCCGTAGGTCATGATTAACCCCAAGGCGACGCTGATTGAGAAAAACGCCTGGCCGATGGCGGCCAGCACGGTAGCGCCGGTGATCTTGCTGAAGTCGGTGCTGAACAGGAAGTTCAGGCCGGCCTGGAAGTCGCCTGCGACATAGGCGTAGCCGATCATGACCAGCAGCATGACGAACAGCGCCGGCATCAGGAACGATACGGCCCGCTCGATACCGTCACGCAATCCCCTGGCGACGATAAGCAGCGCCGCCGTGATAAAGACCGTATGCCAGGCGATCATCGTGACAGGATCGGCGAGCAGCTCGTCGAACTGCTGTGCCACGTTCTGCGCGCTTGCCCCACCGAAACCGTTGCCGGCCTTGAAGATATAAGCAAGTGTCCAGCCGGCGATGACGCTGTAATACGTGGCGATGAAATAGCCGACGAGCATGCCCATCCAGCCGACGATCGCCCAGACCTTCGGCTGGCCGGCGGCAACGGCGACATTGGCCATTGCGACCGGCGGGCTGTCTCCGCCGCGCCGCCCGATCCAGAGCTCCGCAATCAGTATCGGTACGGCGACAAAAACGACGCAGCCGAGGTAGACGAGCACGAACGCGCCGCCGCCGCTGACGCCGACGACGAACGGGAACTTCCAGATATTGCCGAGACCAACCGCCGCGCCAACGGCGGCGAGGATGAAGGTGAATCCCGACGACCAGGTGCCCCTGCCGTCGGCGGATGCTGTCATTGTCATACCGCCCCCCGCTTTTTGTGCTTATTGTAAACCGATAACACGGTTAGAATATCGCTCTCGCCAGAATATGAAGAGCATTCACCATGTCCGCTCCCGCGACAAACGCCCGCCCAGCCTTCGCTACCGTCGACCCGTTCAACGGCATGAACGTCGAGGACCCCGGCATCGTTCAGAACCTGGTGGCAGGCAGCTGGGCAACCGTCTCAAAGGTTCGCGACGACCTCCCTGACCCTCGTCACGGTGACACGTTCTTGCACGTGCCGGACACGGAAGACCTGTCGCCTTATGTCGCGGGGCTCGGCACCTGTCCGAAAACCGGCCTGCACAATCCGCTGAAGAACACCGAGCGCTACGTCCATCTCGGTCGGGTCTGCGCCCGGGCGGCGGCACTGCTGGCGACGCCGGACGTCGAGCGATATTTCACCGGACTCATTCAGCGGGTGATGCCGAAAAGCTGGCAGCAGTGCCTCAACGAAGTCGTCGTGACGCGCGTCTTCCTCGAAAACTTTGCCGGTGACGGTGTGCGGTTCCTGGGTCGCGGGTTTTCGAACCCGGGAGACCGGACCGGCCAGGAGTCGCGCGGTTATCGGTGGCCCTATGGCCCGGTTGTGGTGGTCGCACCCTTTAACTTCCCTCTAGAGATACCGGCGTTACAAGCGTTGGGTGCCCTGTTCATGGGCAACCGGCCATTGGTCAAAGTTGACTCGAAAGTCAGTGTCGTCTTCGAGCAGTTCCTGCGGCTGTTGATTCACTGTGGCCTCGATGCCTCGGATATCGATTTGCTGCATTGCCGTGGCGAGCGCATGGGCGAACTGATCGAGTCCGCGGCCGACAGGATTCGCATGCTGCAATTCACGGGATCGAGCTCAGTCGCGGAGCGCGTTGCCGCTAACCTCAACGGCCGCGTGAGACTCGAAGATGCCGGCTTCGACTGGAAGGTGATCGGCCCGGATTTCGACGCGGCCTGGCTCGACTACGTCGCGTGGCAGGCGGACGAGGACGCCTACAATGCGGCAGGCCAGAAGTGTTCGGCGCAGAGCATCCTGTTCGTGCACGACAACTGGGCGGATGCGTTGTTGCCGATGCTCGACAAGCTGGCCGCCAGGCGCAGCCTCGAGGATCTGAGCCTTGGTCCGATCCTGACCTGGACGAACGCGCGCATTCAGCAACATGTCGATGCGGTCCTGAAGGTGGCCGGCGCGAAACTGCTGTTCGGCGGCGCGCCGCTTCAGGATCACCAGGTTCCCGATTGCTATGGCGCCTACGCGGCGACCGCGATCGAGGTGCCGCTGGCCGCAGTCTGCGGCGACGAGTTCGAGCTGTTAACGACCGAGCTGTTCGGGCCGTTTCAGATCGTCGTGCGCTATGGCGACAGCGATGTCCCTGCTGCGCTCGAACTGCTGGAGCGCATGTCGCACCACCTGACCGCTGCGGTCGTCAGCGCCGACGTCGAGTTCCAGAACCGGGTGCTCGCGGCAACCGTGAACGGCACAACTTATTGCGGCATGCGTGCACGAACAACGGGCGCCCCGCAAAATCACTGGTTTGGTCCGAGTGGCGATCCGCGCGCCGCCGGCATAGGCACACCTGAGGCCATCATCAGCACATGGAGCGGTCATCGTGAGATCATCTTCGATCAGGGCGAATTGCCTGGTGATTGGTCGGTCCCGCCGCTGGCCTGATACGACAAAATAGGTCAAATCTTGCATGCCCCGGCGCTATAATGATCGGCTAGCCGGAGAAGAATAATGCTGTCGCACCAGGACGTAATCGCCGAAGTAATGGAATTGCCTGACGGGCCACAAGTTGGCGCGTTATTCGACTTTGACGGCACGCTGATATCCGGCTATTCAGCGACGTCCTTTCTTCAGGAGCAGGTCAAGCGCGGTCACTTGTCTCCGCGCGAGCTCGTGGAGCTCGTCGGCACGATGGCCAACTTCGGCTTTGGCAACGTGGGCTTCTCGGCCATGATGATCGCGGCGTCGCAATTCCTGCGTGGCATACGCGAGGACAGCTACGCGAATTTCGGCGAGGAGTTATTTACGTCGCACATAGCCCGGCAAATTTATCCGGAGTCCCGGGCACTGGTCGAAGCGCATCTGAGCAAGGGTCATACGGTCGCAGTCATTTCTTCGGCGACTCCCTACCAGGTCAGGCCGGCCGCGCGCGATCTCGGCATCGAGCATGTGCTGTGCACGGAGCTGGAGGTGAAGAACGAGTACTTCACCGGTGCGGTTGTCAAACCGACCTGTTTCGGCCCGGGGAAGGTCACGGCGGCTGAATCGCTGGCCAGGGAGTTTGGCGTCGACCTCGAGCAGAGTTTCTTTTATTCGGACAGCCACGACGACATTCAACTACTGGAACGCGTCGGCAATCCCAGGCCACTGAATCCCAACAGCAGGCTCATGGCAGTTGCAGAACGCGAAGGCTGGCCCGTACGTCGATTCGGCAGCCGTGGCTACACACATGCTTCCGACTGGGTGCGCTCGCTACTGATGCCCGCGAATTTTGTCGGTTCGTTCCTGGCCGGCTTACCAATCTGGGCACTGACGGGGTCCAAACGCGACGCCCTGAATTTTTCCGTGTCGCTGTTTGCCGATACCGCCAGCGCGCTGATCGGACTGAACCTGAAAGTCACGGGAGAGCATCACCTGTGGTCACATCGACCCGCCGTATTCATCTTCAACCACCAGAGTAATGTCGATCTCGTCATAACCGCGCGGCTGCTGAGGCGCGACATCACCGGCGTCGGCAAGCGCGAGATTGGCGACATGCCGGTCATCGGCCGCATCATGGAGGCCGCAGGCGTCGTGCTGATTGATCGCAAGAATACGACCAGTGCCATCGAGGCAATGAAACCGCTCGTCGACGCCATGCGCGTCGAGGGCAAGTCGGTTTGTCTGTCACCGGAGGGCACCCGGGCCGTGAGTCCGAGGCTCTCTGGGTTCAAGAAAGGTGCGTTCCACCTCGCCATCCAGGCCGGCGTGCCGGTGGTGCCGATCGTGATTCACAATTCCGGCGACGTACAACCGAAGGGTGACTTCCTCTATCACCCGGGCACTGTCGAGGTCGAGGTATTGCCGCCGGTCGATACGTCGGCCTGGTCGGCCACGACCATCGACGAGCATGTTGCGGAAGTCAGGGACATGTACCTGACGGCGTTGGGACAGAAGTCCGCCCCGAAGGCCAAGACCAGGGCCAAGACCAGGGCCAAGACCAAGACCAAGGCCAAGGCCAAGGCTAAGACCACGGCCAAGGCCAAACCGCGCCAGCGCAAAAAGACGAATGGCCAGGCGGCAAAAACGACAGTGAACGACGCTGCTGCGGGTGGGGCGCGTGAGTGAGCGCCAATCCCTGGCCCGCTGATCCAATACAAAGCATCCTTTTCGTGCTTGATGCGTCGCATCAGGCCGAACAGCAACATCTGGAAGCATGGCTGGACCGCCGGCGCGAAAAGATCGACTACCCGGTGCAGGTTGAGCGTGTTGTCGTCCCAATTGCCGACTCACCGGAAACGATTTCCACCGACAACCTGAAGTCTGTGTTGAGTCTCGCCCCGGATACACTGGTTATCCCGGTACGAATCGTCTGGCTAAAAGGTCTGGACGTAAAAAGCACGACGCCCCGGTTTCGCGATCTGGTATTCGGCAACCCACGCCACCCGGGACTGTCGAGAGCACGCCGCTTATTGAAGAAACATCCGATGCGGGCGAAGTGTGTTAGCGGCGCACCGGCGACGCTGAAAGAGTTGTCGGATCGACTGGAGCATCGCCTGGGTACGTTGCCCGACACCGATGAACTGGCCGAGTTCGTCGCCGGACAGGCGAGCATCGCGCTCGATATCGCCGAGCGGCGACTGCGCGGCAGCCGCTACAAGGTGCCGCGACGCGTTGCCAACAATCTGCTTTCCAACCGCAATTTTGTTGCCTCAATGCGCGAACTTGGCGAACAAACAGGCCGTTCGATGAACGACCTGCGCAGTGAGGCCGGCGGAATATTCCGCGAACTGATTTCAATGCCGAAGCCATTTTGGCTCGATGTGTCATACGTGCTGAACCGCTTTATCGCATCCCTGGGCTACGACAAGAAAGTCGTCGTCGACGAAGCAACCCTGCAACGCGTTCGCGACATATCAAAGCAACATCCCACCGCGATATTGTGCACCCACAAAACGCATATCGATTTTCCCGTTTTGAACAAGGTGTTCTTTGATCACGATTTTCCGGCACTGCACACGATGGGCGGTGTCAATATGGCATTCGGTGGCGTCGGCTTCCTTGCGCGTCGCGCCGGCGTCATTTTCATCCGGCGCAGCTTTCAGGACGACCTGTTATACAAGCTGATTTTGCGGCATTACATCGGTTACCTGATGGAGAAGCACTTTCCGCTGAGCTGGGCCTTTGAAGGAACTCGATCCCGCGTCGGCAAGTTGATGCCGCCCAAGTACGGCATCCTGAAATACGTAATTGAAGCGGCACATGCGAACGGCTCTAGCAATCTGCACATCATTCCAATCGCGATCAATTACGACCTTATTAATGACGTGCGCGACTACGCGAAGGAACAGGCGGGCACCAAGAAGCGGCCTGAAAGCCTTAGCTGGTTCATCGGTTATCTCCGCAGCCTGAGACGGCCCATGGGCCAGATTTACATGGACTTTGGCAAGCCGGTGATTCTGGGCGACGTTCCGTCGGGCGACGACCGGATCGCGTTGTCGAAGATCGCGCTGCAGGTTGGGGTTGCGGCCAACCAGGTAACACCGATTACGCTGGCGTCCGTAGCGACGATGATTCTTCTGGGCTCTGCGCCACGAGCGCTGACGCGCAAAGAGCTGACTCGGGAAATTGCCCGCGTGATCTTCTGGGCGCAGGCACGCGATATCAAGATTACCAGTCATTTCGAGGTCGAGAACGAGGCTGAGCTGACTGCGTTGGCAGATGTGCTTGTCGGAGGCAGGCTTGTAACACGTTATGACGACGGTCCGGAAACGGTTTACGGCATTACTCCCAAACAGGAGGCCGTCGCCAGCTACTATCGCAATACGACGATCCATCATTTTGTCGCCAAGGCGATCGCAGAATTAGCGCTGTTCAGCGCCGCACATGAAGACGGATCACGACCGCAGGCCTTCTGGAATGAGGTCGACCGGCTTCGCGATTTGTTCAAGTTCGAGTTCTTTTACTCGCCGACACAGGAATTTCATGACGAGATCCGATCCGAATTAGTAAGGTACGATACGGACTGGGAGGATCGGCTTGAGCAGGGCACTGACTACGGCATGCAACTCCTGAGGGATTTTCGGCCCCTGATTGCACATGCGACACTGACGCAGTTTGTCGAAGCGTATTATGTGGTCGCCGATGTTATGGCGATGACACCGCATGGAGAAGACCTGCCGGCGGATGAGTATCTCAAGCGGTGCTTCAGCTATGGGCGACAGGCCTACCTGCAGCGGCGAATCAGCAGTCAGGCGTCGATCGGCAAACTGCTATTTCAGAACGGCTACAAATGGATGGAAAATAGAGGGCTGACCGCGGCGGGCGACGCCGGTCTCGGTCAACAACGAAAACAGTTAAGTCAGGACCTGCGCGAACTGACACATCGCCTGCATAAGTTACAGGCGCTCGCGCTCCCGACCTGACGTCGGAGTAAGACTCATGGACCAGTTGAACCCACAAGACGCCCAGTTCCTGTACCTGGAATCGGATGACAATCTAACGCATCTGACTTCGATATCGATCTTTGATCAGTCGACAGTGCGGGGCGATGGCATCGTTCGTTTCAAGGACATTCTGACGCATGTTCAAAGTCGTCTGCACATGAGCCCGCTGTTCAGGCGGCGCCTCGTGCGCGTGCCGCTGGAACTTGATTTCCCATACTGGGTTGATGACGAGCATTTTGACCTCGAATATCATGTGCGTCACGGTCGTCTTCCCGAGCCGGGAGACTGGCGGCAGTTTTGCATCCACATGGCTCGGTATCATTCCCGGCCGCTCGACATGAAACGGCCATTATGGGAGATGTATGTCGTCGAGGGCCTCGACAACGTCGACTGGTTGCCGAAAGGCAGCTATGCACTGGCGACCAAGATTCATCATGCAGCTGTTGATGGCAAAGCCATCATGGATTTCTTCGGCGCCATGGCCGACATCGATAACAAGGGTACGCCGGCGATGCCTCTGAATATGGCGCCGTTGCACCGCAGCCCGCGGCCCGGTTTGCTCGACATGGCCGTTCGCGCAGCCTGGCACACGGTCAGATCGCCCATCGGAATGACCGACGCCGTGATGCGGGCCCTGCCCAGCGTATATCACATAGCAAGCAAAGCACTGACCGCCCAGAAAGAAGACAAACACGAGGTACCGGACACGCGTTTCAACGGCGAGGTCTCGCCGCAAAAAATGTTCGACGCCAGGGCCTTTCCACTGGCCGATCTCAAAGCTGTACGTGAAGGTGTGCCGGGCTGCACGATCAACGATGTCGTGCTTGCAATTTGTGGCGGCGCCCTGCGGCGTTACCTCGAGCATCACGGTGAGTTGCCGGACGACTCCCTGGTTGCCTGGGTACCGATTAATGCCCGCAAGGGATCCGGGTCGAGGCACGACATGCCCGGAAATAATGTGACGTCGATGACGGCACCTGTATTTACCGACATCGAAGACGATCTGGAACGACTGAGCCACGTCCACAACGCCACGCAGCAAAGCAAAGAGGCCAAGGCTGGCGTATCGGCGCGACTGATGACGGACCTTAGCAAGCATGTGCCTGCCGCCACCCAGGTCGTCGCAAGTCGGCTGGTACTGCGCGCCGGTATGACATCGCGCGTCTGTAACCTGTTTATTTCCAACGTGCCCGGACCGCAGCTACCGCTGTTTATGAATGGCGCCAGGCAGGTCGGCGCATTTGGGCTGGCGCCCCTGGTGAACGGTATGGGTCTGTTTATCGCGACGCCCAGTTACAACGGCGCGATGAGCTTCAACGTGACATCGACCCGCGAGATCATGCCGGACATCGACTTCTTCGTGGACTGCCTGGAAGAAACGCTGAGCGCACTAAAGGCTGCTGTCAAGCCGGCCAGAAAAGCGCGCGCCAGAAAGAAGATGCGCGTTGTTAATTCCTAGTCGCGCGAAATCTCCACAAATGCTCAAGAACTGCCGCCGTCAACCGAATTAACTGGCTCGGCGTGATGACGCTCGCTTTCGCCTGATCTTCGGCAAACGATGTTCGAAGTCTTCGAGGATGCTATCGAGCCTGCGGCTGATCTTGGTCTGGATTCGGATCATTTCGACTTTTGGCCACGTCGCGCGCTCGCCCATTTCGATTAGCTCAACGATCTCGTGTACCGAGCGATGGGCCAGCAGCTTCAGCGGATTGAATATACGCATACCCGGAAGAATGTTGATATCACCAACGTAGTCCTGATTGATGACGCTAAGCCCGACGTTGGTGAGCCGGCTGATCGCCGGATTCCATGAAAGTGGCTTTTCCAGAAGCGTGGCACTGGCATTGAGCCACTCCCGCGCCGTGCGACCGCTGGCCGTCTTGATCGTCGAGATCAGTCCTGTGTCTCGCCGCGTATCCGTAACAAAAGGAAATACATGCGGATTGACCTGGCTGACAATGAAGTGGTTGACGCCATAGATACGCGTCAGGCGCTTCGCAGGCAGATCATCGCTCAAGGACCCATCGACCCATTTTCGCGACGGCAGGTATGGCTGTCTCTCGCCTTTGTCATTCTTGGCAGCCAGCGCGACGGGCGGGAAGAAGCCGGGAACCGCCGCGGAAGCCATGATCGCCTCGCGCACGTATACGTTAGGCGTCGTAATCGCATTTAACAGTCGCGATGTTTGATGTTTTTCCGCCGCGGCGATCGACACGTTGATGTGCCGACCGGTCTTTGCAAGCGCCTCCTGAAATGTCAGATCCGGGAGTAGCCTTTCCAGCACGACACGCACGTCCTCGACTGACGCAACTTCGGGTTTGAAGACCTCAAGATGTCTTAACAATCCCTGGTCTCTTTCGATTTCGTGAACCAGGTTTTCGGGGTCAAAGATATCCTCGAGACCATGATCGCTTTGCGTGCCGACAATTCCACCGACGATGGCACCGCCGCTGCTGCCGGAGAGGATGTTGGGCAATATTCCTTCCAGCCACATCGCTTTCACGACGCCCACGTGAAAAAACAGCAGCGAGCCGGCCCCGCTCATCATGAATGCCGTGCGCCCATAGCAATGCTGCGCGCGGCGGAAGAAATCCAGGCGCTCGTCAAACGGAATGTCATCGGCCTCATCGCTTGCCAGCATCTCGAGAGCACTGACGACCTCATTGACATAGTCGACGATGAGTTTCTTCGTGCCGAATTTGGCTTTACCGTACAGGGCGCGCCGGCCCATACCATCGATATTGCCGTGAATGCCCTCGTTCAGTGCGAACAGAACGCCGGCATTGTCTTCGGCTGCCCGGAGCCTGCGCAGCCGCTTCAGCCTGCGTCGGATGGAAACGTAGTCGAAGTGTTTGGACTCATCGCTCGTTTTCCACCGAACGACTCCGGATTTCTTGTCATGGGCAATGGCCGCGGCTCGCCATTCGTCGTAACTCTCTGCCGCTGCCATATCCGCCTCAAGACGTTTTGTGGCTGACAGGATCATAGGCTCAACGCAACTCCATAAGGGTCAGCGTAGCAGCTTCAGGAGCTCTCGAATACAGCCTGATTCTCACTTTTTGCTGCAGTCTCCTGATCCTGCCATTGCAGGTACAGGCGTCGATGTTAGACAGTCAGGAGCCGCCTGTAATTCCGTAATGTCCACTAGTCTCGTGGACATTTTGGTACGATAGCAGACCCGCTGGGAACAACGAATAAGGACATTAATGGCGGATCAGTCCAACAGAATCAGTCAGTTGAAGATTGACCGCAGCGCGCCTGCCGGGTCCCGACGTAGCTGGCTGTGGCCCGGTTTGGTTACGGCAGCCGTAATCGTCAGCCTGTTGTCGTGGGTATTCTTGCGGCCGGGTGCCGCTGCCGTTCAAGTGGAGACCGACATCGCCCGCAATCCGCCCAGTGCCGCGGCCGCCAGTAGCGTGCTGGATGCCTCCGGATACGTAGTTGCCAGACGTCAGACCACTGTGTCGTCGAAAGTTACCGGCAAGGTTATCGAGGTATTCGTTGAAGAGGGCATGCGCGTGGAGAAGGACCAGGTCGTTGCCGTCCTGGATGACACGACGCAGCAGGCCCAATTGTCACTGGCGAAAGCTCGCGCCGAGGCCTCGCGTGCTGCCTTGCAGGAAATCGAGGCAAGATTGCGTAACGCGCGCCTGGAACGCGACCGATTACGCGACCTGGCGAAACGTGGCCTGACGAGTGCGGCCAGTGTCGATGCGGCGGAAGCCACTTACGATGAACTTGCTGCGCGTCTCGAGACCGGGCGTGAGAATGTAAAAGTCGCTGAACGCAATGTGGCCGTTGCCGCGGACTCGTTATCCAATATGACGATCAAAGCACCGTTCGCCGGCATGGTCGTGTCGAAAAACGCGCAACCCGGCGAGATGATTTCGCCCGTGTCGGCCGGCGGCGGTTTTACGCGCACCGGTATCTGCACCATTATCGACACCGACTCGCTGGAGATCGAAGTAGATGTCAATGAAGCCTATATCCAGCGAGTGCAGCCGGGTCAGCGGGTATCGGCAACGCTGGACGCATATGCCGACTGGCGCATCCCGGCAGAAGTCATTGCGATCATACCGACGGCCGACCGACAAAAAGCGACCGTCAAGGTCCGTATCGCTTTTCTCGAACGCGACGACCGCGTGCTGCGCGACATGGGCGTGAAGGTCGCTTTTCTTGATGCCGATGCGCCGGCTCTGTCGGTAAACGAGGCGCAGGGTGCGCGCGGCGTAATGATCGCCGGTGAAGCACTGCGTTCCGATAGTACGGGCGACTTTGTCTGGCGTATTACTGACGGCACCGTGGAGCGGCGCACCGTGCAGGTTAGCGGACAGCGGGACCGGACGAGAATTCTCGTGACCAGCGGGCTACAGCCTGGCGAGACCATAGTTCGTGCATCCGAGTCACCACTGGTGGCCGGGCAAGCGATAAAAACCGATTAGGCAGGAGCGCAAGATGTCAGACATATTGGCCCGGCTCGAAAACGTCAGCCGCATCTACCAGAAGGGAAAAGAAACCGTTGAGGTGCTGCACGAACTCAACCTGGAAATTCCCAACGGTGACTTTATTGCCATCATGGGACCGTCCGGATCCGGCAAAACTACGCTCCTCAATCTGCTGGGTGGTCTCGATAAACCGACGTCCGGCAAAGTCACCGTCGGTGATGCCGAACTGACGGCGATGTCGAACAGCCAGTTGTCACGCTGGCGTTCCAGCCACATCGGTTTCATTTTCCAGTTCTATAACCTGTTGCCCGTCCTCACAGCGCACAGGAATGTCGAATTACCATTGTTGCTGACTAACTTCAGCGCCAAGGAACGCGCCAAGCGTGCGTCAATTGCGCTGGATATCGTCGGGCTCGCTGATCGCGCCAAACACTACCCGCGCGAATTATCCGGTGGCCAGGAGCAACGTGTCGCTATTGCCCGTGCGATCGTGTCCGACCCGTCACTGCTATTGTGCGACGAGCCCACCGGTGATCTCGACCGCGAGAACGCCGACGAAATCCTGAAACTATTGCAACTTTTGAATCACGAGCATGGCAAGACCATCGTCATGGTGACGCACGACGCCCAGGCCGCCGAGTATGCTAATCGCATATTGCATTGTGACAAGGGCACGCTCGAGGCCATGGCAGCATGAAATATTTCCGCCTTATCTGGAAGAATGTCTGGCGCAAGAAAATACGCACGCTATTGACAATACTCTCGGTATTGGTCGCATTCCTGCTGTTTTCATTGCTTTCCGCGATTGGCTACGCTTTCAAGGGTGGTGAAGATGTCGCCGATGCCGAGCGTCTGATCGTCATTAACAAGATTTCTCTGATAAATCCCATACCCATGAGTTACCTGAACCGCATCCAGGCGACCGAGGGTGTCGCATCAGTGACGCACGCGACCTGGTTTGGCGGTTACTACCAGGAACCGCAGAATCAGTTCGGCCAGTTTCCGATTGATCCGCAGTCCTACATCGATATGTATCCCGAGTTCGAGATGCCAGCCGAGCAAATTGAGGCGTTCAAGCGTAATCGTACCGGTGCCATCATCGGCGAGGAGCTTGCCACAGCCTATGGCTGGAACGTGGGCGATCGCATTCCGATTCAGGCGACGATCTGGACCAAGGCCGACGGCGGTCGTACCTGGGAGTTTGATATCGAAGGTATCTTCACCACAAGCGACCCTCGCGGCAGCTCGGCACTGATGTTATTCCAGTACGACTATTTCGAAGAGTCCCGTGCGTTTGGCAAGGGCACCGTCGGCTGGTACATCTTGCGTGTTTCGCCCGGTGCAGACACGGTGCAGGTCGCCAAAGCGATCGACCTGCAGTTCGAGAATTCACCGAGCGAAACCAAGACCAGTACCGAGGCGGCCTTCGCCAAATCTTTTACTCAACAGTTTGGCAACATCGCGCTGATCGTCACGTTAATTCTTGGTGCCGTATTCTTCACATTGCTGCTGGTTTCGGGCAATACGATGTCGCAATCGGTGCGCGAACGGATATCCGAGCTCGCCGTGTTGAAAACGCTCGGCTTTACCGATCGATCCGTGCTCGGCATCGTCTTGTCCGAGTCAATCCTGATCATGCTGATCGGCGGGCTCCTGGGACTTGGCATCGGCTGGGTACTGGTGCAGGGCATGGCTGAACAAATGGGTGCGTTTCTGCCCGGACTGTTCCTGTCGCCAGGCGCGATTCTTGGCGCTGTCGCCATCATGATCGGCGCGGGCCTGGTAGCCGGCATCTTCCCGGCGCTCAAAGCCATGCGCCTTTCCATCATCGACGCGCTCGCGCGCGCATAGGAGATGTTGAGATGAGCGCACTTAATCAGATATTCGCCGTCACCTGGCTGAACCTTCGCAACCTGCCGCAGCGCATGGGCTCGTCGGTCGTCGCCGTTGTCGGTGTCGCAGCTGTTGTCCTGGTGTTCGCCGCAGTTTTGTCGATGGGCAAGGGTTTTGAGCGCACCATGATTGCCGCCGGTTCCGA
>Ga0224508_10001479_pt1 | contig 21083 bp, 21 predicted proteins | sample SF_Jan12_sed_USG_4_FD_170157 | JGI IMG/M metagenome (GOLD analysis project Ga0224508, IMG submission 170157) | Sediment microbial communities from San Francisco Bay, California, United States - SF_Jan12_sed_USGS_21 | ecosystem: Environmental > Aquatic > Marine > Sediment | place: USA... | reverse complement strand
CACATCGAATGCCGCTTCCGGCATCGGTACGACGCTCGGCACGGTATCTCCCTCCCGCAGCAGGCGACGGGCGCCAGCGTCGCCGCGCAGCTGCCTCGCCTCCGCCCAGAGCTTTCGGGGTAGCACCGCCGGCACGCCGAGCCGCCCCCCGTATTGCGCCGCCGCCACCCGCGTCGGATGTTCGCGCCAGGCGCGCAGGAGGCGTCGCAGGGACCGTGCGTCGACACCGGGTTGATCGGTGAGGAGCAGCAGCGCTGCCTTGGCCCGCGTGGGCAGTGCGGACAGGCCGATCGCCAGGGAGCCGCCCATGCCATCCGGCCAGTCGGGGTTGGTGATCGTGTAGACGTCGGGGTGCCGACGGCGCAGGAGCAGTCGCAGCTTCATGGCATCGGCGCCGAGCACGACGAGGACCCTGTCGGGTGTCACGGCTTGGGCGGCGACGACCGCGTGACTCAGCAGCGGTTGGGCGCGAAGCCGGAGCAGTTGCTTCGGGGTTCCCAGCCGGCTCGAACCGCCCGCCGCCAGGATGACACTCCAGAGAGCACCTGTGTCGTGACGGCCCGAATCGATCATGCGACAACTATAGCGCACGCACGACAGGGCAGACGTTACATAAGTTGCGCGCAATGGTGATGTAAGTATCGAGTTTTACATAGCACCCTGCCTCTCGCGTTACGGTTACCGAATCGGTTAATCTACGCTCGTGTTCCAGGTATCCCATTAAGAAGAAAGGCGGGGACACGGGGATCATGAGTATTCGTTTAGGTCTTGCGCGACGCCGAGACGCGCCGGCGATTGCCGCCATGTCCCGACGGTTGATTGAGCACGGTCTCCCATGGACGTGGAACGAGCGTCGGATTTCCAAGTGCATCTCCAATCCTGATTGCGTCGTTCTGGTGGCGAGAGATGGGCGTCGACTGGCCGGTTTCGCCGTGGCCGAGTTCTGGGACGACCGCACCCACATCAATCTGCTTGCCGTCAGGCCCGCTTACCAGCGCCAGGGAATCGGCGGTAGCCTGCTTGGGTGGTTGGAAGCCACCGCCCAGACGGCGGGAACGTTTCTGATGCACCTGGAAGTGCGAGCAGCCAACGACAGTGCGAGGAACTTCTACAAGAAGCGGGGCTTTCAAGAGACCGGTTTCCGGCGGGGGTACTACGCCGGGCGGGAGGATGCGGTACGTCTCGCTCGCGATCTCAAGGTGACTTCGGCATCTTCGGCTTCGTAACTCGGCACCCCTTACCTTCAATTCAAGTACGGGCTTTGACCATACGAACCCGAGCTTGAGGCGACGAGCCCTTGCGCCCTATTCGACGTCCCGTTGCTCCAGGGCTGGGCAGCAACGCTTCTCAGCGTCCGTTCATTGCGGCACGAATCGTCTCGTGACTTCCGGATCGCAATTGAACTGCGACATCTGCATCTGCGGCGAATAGATGAGCTCCCTCGAATGGGTCATTGGTTCGGTGAGGTACTCGGGGTCCTCAAGCATGAACTCGAGCAAGATACGGGTACCTTCCTCTGTGAGTTGATATCTTTCCACGACGTGTTTCTGCGCGCCGGAGGGGACGCCGATCTGGTATGGGGAGCGATGATCCGCGAAATTCGCGGTGTCCACGACCAGGACATCGCCGTCCCACCGGCCGATCGAATGACCGCCTATCGTGCGCTCGCCGCCAACAGGATGCGCTCGACCGTCCATATAGACAGTGCGCTCGTCATCGTAATACTCACTTCGAAGCAGGACAGTTTCTTCGTCTTCATTGATTTCGATCTCGATCGGGTAGAGGTTAGTAGCGATGATCATGCCGGGTGTCGGCCTGCCGATGCACGTCGACTCCGGGTTCTCATAGGAGAGCTCGTCGAAGGCAGCCTGCGCGGCCCTGGCCTCGTCGGTCAACGTGAGCTCGGCCCTGAAGAAACCGTCGAATCCGCCAGGATAGCTGATGAGCTTCGATACATCCGCCATCCACCGGCCTTCCAGGGTAGACGTGCTGGCAGCGGCGCCTTCGATCGTGAGCACAGGTTCTGCGGAGCCTCTATCGAAGCTGGTCGGTAAGACCACCCCGCCTTCCTTCTCGATGAAATTCAACAGGCCGTACGGACGTCCGTCAATCGCCGCATGCGCCCGGACCGTGACGCGGTCGCCGGGTGACAATGAATCCCGGTCCCAGCCCATGCGCATCACAGTGATCGTCGAACCCAGTTGAAGCGTCCATTCAGTCGCCTCGCCACCCTGGTCGGTGGTCTCGACGTTGATATAGACATGCGGATTACGCCAGCTGAATTCCGTGACCGTGCCTTCTACCGTCACCACCGAACCCATGTCCAGGCCGGCGTCGCTGTGATGGCCGAAAGCAGGCGCGGCAAGCAAAAATCCCGCAGCGAAGGTCGTTGCATATCTCACGAGCACTCTCCCTCAAGGGCGGTTGGTCAGCCGTAATGCCAAGGTATTCTACAGATCCGCGTTCGATCCACCTATGGATAGTAGTGAAACCCGAGGGTGTGCCGCGGCAGGTAACGGAGTTCGATCCCTCGCTCTAGAACAACAATTCAGGCGCGAACAGAAGAAGCACAGCCAGGCTCATGACCGTGATGCCGCTAAGGAGTATGGTTCCGATCAAGACCGCCACAGTGCCAATAACCGCAGCGGCCTGGTTCCGCTATTGGTAGATGTAATCGTAAGGATTAATGTCAGGGATACGAAGTTCGTATCTCGACTGCAAGAACGCAACGAGATCGATGAGCTCCTGAACGGTCATTGCCTCATTGAGGTAGGCAAGAGCCATCAACGATTCACCACCAGCTGTTGAAATCTCCTCGCGGGAAAAACCTTCAGCGAGTCTATGTGACGGGTTGATGACAGATGTCACGAGTTCACCATAGGATCTCACCCGGCTCACTTCACCGCCGAGTGGCACCATCGCGGCGCCCGTACCGACAAACTCGGCGTCCAGACCCTCGACCATGTGACAGGCATGGCATTGCAGCGCGACGAACGCTTCCTGGCCTCTGTCCGCGTCGCCGTCCGGAAGCCGGAATCCCGCGGCCGACTGCGGGGCCGGGGTACAGCCATGCAGCATCCCAAGGCATACCAAGAAAGGCACGAAACTTCGCATAGTGGGCTCTCCTACCATGGTATGGAATCCTAAGTTCTCATTTTGTCGATCAGACAGACGGATCGCCACCGGGTTGTACGCATGAACGCACCGCCACCGAGCGAGAACAAGTGGTATTTCTACCTACCAAACCGACGCGATCATGAATCCCTGTGCATGAGCCGGTAGGCGAGATCCGCCGGTAACAGAACAAGAACGGCGCATGCTGGGCGCGCGCGGCACTTTTTGGTCTTAGAGAGGTCAAATATTCAGCTTAATTTATTGAAACGAAAGCGATCTTTGTGCAAGTCGATCGTTTCTGTCATATTTCGCCGCAGAACAAGAGCGACCCACCCATTCGCCATGTCTGAAATCGAAGCAAAGATGCTGATGAGCCGTCCAGCCCAGCTGGGGGAGGTTCTCGAGGAGCTTGCGGAGCTGGGTCACCGCGTGGAAAAAGGACCCTCCGAGTCCATTGTGGACACCTACTTCGACACGCCGGATTGGCTCATCTCCCGTGCCGGGTGGGCCTATCGCTGCCGCGAAAAAGGTGACGCCAGGACGCTGACCTTGAAGACGCTCAGCCCCGGTGAAGGTGCCGTTTTCGTGCGCGACGAGGTCGACCAGCCGCTCGCAGCCGATGTGCCGCCCGGTGGGCAGCTGCCTTCGGGCCCCGTGCAGGAGCGACTGGATTCCATCGTCAATGGGCATCCCCGTCGCGAGCTCTTTCGAGTACGTAACCGGCGCACATGCTACGAGATCAAAGCAGCGGGCGAGGCGGCCACGTCAATCGAGATGGCCGTCGACCGCGCGGAGATCGTCGCCGATCGTGAGGGATCTGAACCGGTGCGATTCATGGAGCTCGAGCTGGAGCTGAACCAGGGCGATAGCAGCACGGTCTCCGATCTCGCCCGGGTCCTCGGGGAGCGTGTCGGCCTCCTCGACGCCCAGCTCTCCAAGTTCGAGCGGGGCCTCCAGGTGGTGGGGATCGAGCGCCCGGAGGACATGGGCACGCTACCGCCAGTCCAGATCAGCCGCGAATCCGCGATGCTGGATGTCGCCTATGCGCAAATCGCTCGCCAGGTCAGCACGCTCGAGTTGCAGCAGCCTCGCGCGTGGGAGGGGATCGATCCCAGGGGCGTGCACCAGATGCGCATTGCGACTCGACGGCTGCGGGCCGCGCTGCGGGTTTTTCGGGCTCTGCTTCCAACGGACGCGGTGGCGCGTTTTGGCCGCGAGCTCCGGTGGCTCGCTGGGGTCCTCGGTGACGTGCGTGACGCAGACGTGTATGACCAGCATTTCAGCGCGCACGTCGCTACGCTCCCCGAGAAGGACGTTCGGGCGCTGACTTCCTTCCAGCAACGCATGCGGGTGGTTCGGCAGGCGGCTCGGGTTCGTCTGCTCGAAGCATTGGGCGGCCGTCGTTATCAGAGACTGATTGCGGATCTGGAGCACTTCACGAGGGCGGGGCCCACGTCTGGGATGCGGCGTCGTTTCGGTGGGCTGACCGTCGGCTATGGAGCCGATCGCTGTATTCGCGAGGCCATCGTCAAGATGCTCAAGCGGGGCCGAAGAATCCACGCCGGCTCGACGAAGGAGCAGATTCACAAACTGCGCATCCGAGGAAAAAGGCTTCGCTACCTCATGGAGTTCTTCAGCGAGCTCTACTGCGATGAGCTCAGGCGACCCCTTGGCGCCTGCAAAAGGCTGCAGGACGTGCTTGGCGAGTATCACGACGATGTCGTCGCCTGCGCGTACGTCCGCGCCTACGCGGATTCGTTACCCCTCAAAGCATCCAGCCGAAGTGAGCTGCTGGCTCTCGGCCGCTTACTGCAGAATCAGGCCGAGCATTCTGCCGCGGCACTCGCGAGCTTCCCCAAGAGCTGGCAGCGTTTCGAGCGGGCCATGGGGCGCATCTGAGTTTCATGAGCCTCGCTTCTGTGCGCGGTGCGTGCGGCCAACCGTTTCACCGAACCTGTCCAGGAAACGTGCACGGGCCATCATGGCGTCGCGATTCAGATGCACAGGTCGGAAGAAAAGGCTGTGGATACTGTCATGGAAGTGAGGCGTTAAGGGGCAATCCTGCAATCGGATCTAAGCATGGGCGTTCAGCCTCTTGAATTAGATCGACTTTGCACTTTGACGCTTTTTTGACCAATCTAGTGTGGCCCGAAAAGAAACTTGGACTTGGCCGAGAATCCAAACGCTTTTCCACAACCTTATCCACAGATATTGTGGATCAAGGAAGCTGTAGCGACTGCTTTGGCCGTGCGGCGACCGAGAGGCTGTCATCGGCCCGTGCATCGTCTGAAACCGCGAATATCTGAAGGGACGCACCGCCGATGCACCCAGTCGATAATGAACCCGCGCACGCAGGAGCCTCTGGCCTTAGAATTTCAACCGTATCGTCAATCAGGAGAAGCCAATGCGCAGCAGGGCGATGAGCAGAATTTGGGTAGGCATGGTCGGGGCGCTGACGTTTGCATCCCAGGGCTTCGGTCAGATGCCCGAGCTGCGGCGCTCGTCGCCTGCCGAGGCACCGGTCCGGACGATCAGCCACATCAGCGGTGGCGTCTACAGGGCCGCGGCCAATAATCACGGCACCGTGTTCCTCGTCACACCGGAAGGCATCATTCTGGCGGACCCGCTGAGCCTCGAGTTCGCGGGGTGGCTGAAGGAGGAGTTCGACGAGCGTTTCGGGGTTCCGGTCAGGTACGTCGTCTACAGCCACTACCACTGGGACCATGGCTCCGGCGGGGCTGTCTTCGCGGATACGGCGAAGTTTGTGGGTCACGCCAACATGCTCTCGTACCTGGCGATGCCGCCCGCTTCGACCAAGCTGTCCCAGGTAGTCGGGCAGTACGAGCCCGTGGCCGCCTTGGATACCAACGGCAACGGTGTCGTCGATCTGAGCGAGGCGCCCGCGGACTTCCAGCGTTTTCCGGGTTCGACGCAGAGCCAGTTCGAGGGGTTCGATGCGAATGAGGACGGGGTGCTCAGTGGTGCGGAAGTCGTCCGAGGACCGCTGAGCTTCGTACACCCTCCTGATATCACGTACACCGACGAGCTCCAGATCAGCCTTGGTGGCAAACGGGTAAACATGACCTGGGTTGGCGACATGAACCACTCGAGCGATACAAGCCTGATTACCTTTCCGGATGACGATGTGATGCTGATTGTCGACTATGTCTCGCAGCGGCTTCCGAACCGGGAGATGGACTACGAGCTCGGGAAGTTTGACGCGTGGATGGCCGCTATCAGACAGACGGAGGAGTTGGCAAAAGAGTACGAGTTCGTTGCGACGGGCCACGGGCCGGTGGGCGACTGGGAGGACGTCAGAGCGTGGCGAGAGTACCTGGAGAAGCTCCAGGAAGCGGTTGCCGCGGGGATCGCTGCGGGCCAGACGCTTGAAGAGATGCAGCGAAACATCACGATGGATGAGTACAGTGAGTGGGAAGGCTTCGATTGGGTCGACGAGAACGTGTTAGGCATGTATCACTTCCTGACCGATTGACGCGGTCAACATCTGCTTATCTTCTGGTTTATGCTTCGCAGATGGAGTTTTCCGGTTTTAAGAATGAATAGGGGAGACCGCATGAAACGATACATTGGCATGATGATTCTCGGGACGCTGGGCATGGTCGTATCAGGCGGCACGGCCAACGCGCAGACGGATCAGCTAAACGACCCGGACTGGCCCGACTGGGCTTACGGGTTCCTGACACCACTCAAGGAGGGTGACCGAGTCGCCCCGGCGTGCCCACCGACGACCTCGAATCCGCGCGACTGCCGACGCCAGACGCCTCCCGAGCCGGACGACGGCATCAAACGAACATTGCCGGACACGGACAGATCTTTTACGCACGCCGAGGCCAACTACGGCTACGGCCCTGCGGACTGGTACCCGGGCGACCACCCGGAGATGCCGGATATCGTTGCCCACGGCAAGGAGAGCGCAGGCATCCGCGCCTGTTCGCTCTGTCACTACCCCAACGGTCAGGGCAAGATGGAAAACGCGCATGTCGCCGGCCTGCCCGCGGAGTACATCCTCCAGCAGCTCGATGCGTTCGAGCGGGGCGATCGCCGCAATTCCGATAGGCGCAAGGCGAACACCAACGAAATGTCGATCATGCCTAAAGGGCTCACCGACGTAGAAAAGCAGCAGATTGCCGAGTATTTCTCCTCCATACCGTTTCGTCAGTGGGTCCGCGTGGTGGAAGCGCAAGAGGTGCCGCAGGTGCGCCTGACCAACGGCGGGCTGATGGTGCCGATTCCCGATGCCCCGATGATGCCGCTGGGGAACCGCATCATTGAGGTACCGGCACACCCGGAGCGTACGGAGATCATGCGCGATCCCAGGAGTGGGTTCGTTGCGTATGTACCCGTGGGCAGCCTTGCAAAGGGTGAGGAGCTCGTGACCACGGGAGCCGGCAAGACGATCCAGTGCAGTCTGTGTCACGGCGCTGATATGCGAGGCCTCGCTGCGCTCCCTCCCATCGCCGGACGCACCGCAAGCTACACGATGAGACAGCTGTGGGATTTCAAACAGGGCACGCGTGTGAGCCCGCTGATGGCGCCCGTGGTGGCGAACCTGACGGCCGAGGACATGATGCACATCGTTGCCTATCTGGCTTCCCTGGCACCCTCGGACGAATCATTCCCTGCTCATTAGGGCACGGGGAGCGGCGGCCTGTGGCCGCCGGCGAGCGTGCGCGACTCATGGCTGTTGCCTGCGCTCTTGTGCGCTCTGTCCCGGCACGCGCCGCGTCCGGGCGGCACGGGTTCGTTGCGTTTGGCAGGTGTCGCAATCAAGTTTATTACGCTGATGAAAGCCTTAGGGGGGGTAATCATGAACGGAATTGTAGAGAGTGATCTGACAGTCGGGGGTTCTCCAACCAACCTGCAGATCGGGTATTTTTTCTTTCGCCTCATGCTGGGGGTCAACCTTTTTTTCCACGGTTTCATGCGGGTACTAACGGGCGTAAGCGCATGGGAGATTCCCATGGCAGCGACGTTCGAGGACACCTATCTTCCGATGACGCTTGTACATACGTTCCTATACATGATCCCTTACATTGAGATCGTCCTGGGCAGCTTGACACTTCTCGGTCTGTACACGCGTTGGGCGTTGCTGATGGGCGTCTCCTTCTATCTGATTCTGATGTTTGGCCATACTGCGCGACAGAACTGGAGTGGTGTCCATATCGTCATGCACTACGGGCTGTACTACTGGATCCTGCTCGTGCTACAAGGTCAGAACTGGTTGGCATTGGACAACCTCAGAAAAACAGAAACTTAGTCACCCTGCGGGGAGCTGGATCGTTGGCCTTTTTTTAGCTCGAGGTGGGAGTGGATCATCCGAGGAGTCTTCTCTATGGAAATGGAACGCATTAATCCAGACGGCGTCTACAAGCATCCCAACTTCACACGGGTCGTCACGGTCAAGGGTCCGATGAAGCTCGTCTTCATCGCCGGGCAAACTCCTTCGGACGAGAACTACCAGCCCGTGGCACCGGGGGATTACCGTGCGCAATATATCAAGGTGATGGAGAATCTGGAGATACAACTCGAGGCGGCAGGGGCCGGTTGGGACGATGTCGTTTTCAGGCGCATCTTCGTCCTGGACGTCGATGAGTTCAAACGCGAGACTCGCGGGCGCGATGCGCCACAGTTCGGGGACCCGGAGAACCCGCCACCGACGACACTGGTCGGTGTCACGCAACTGGCTGACCCGGATTTCCTGATCGAGGTCGACCTGTTGGCCGTCACGGAACAATGACCGCGTTCGGCCGGCTGGCTAGATCCGTAACAATAAGGAGACCATCATGAAAAGGGGTAGCTTCGTAGTCGTAGGGATACTGATTTTCTCCACAGGACTCATTTCCGGTATACAGATAACGACGTCTTCAGCGCAGACCGGGCGAACCGTCATCAGTCCTGAGAATTACCCTTATTTCGGATTCCCGTACAGTCCCGGGATCCTGGTTGGGGATACGCTATATATCTCCGGACATCTCGGACGCGATCCAGCGACGATCGAGCTGGTTGAAGGCGGTATCGAGGCCGAAACGCGCCAGGCGATAGCCAACATTCAAGAGGTGCTGAGCGCGGCTGGCATGACACTCGAGGACGTCGTGACGGTCACTGCTTTCATCACCGATATCAACAGTTTTCCGGAGTTCAATGCGGTCTATCGCGAGTTTTTCCCTGAGGATCCACCGGCGAGAGCCACCGTACAGGTCGCGGCATTGAACGTCGGCGCTCAGGTCGAACTGCAGATGATCGCCGTCAGGCCGTAGCGTCCGTGCCCCGGTTCGGCGGGAGCGCTGATGGGAAGTCACGGCTCCTTGTTGGTACAATCAAAAGATTAGAACAACGATGCCTGGGCGTAATGCATCAGCGAGACGTAGCGAGCCACGCTATTGGATCTCATTAGGGAGACACCCGTGAAACATGCCCAACTCCTAGTACTCGGACTGGGCTTCTCTCTCAGTGCAGCAGCGCATCATTCTCCGAATCTGCACTTCGACAGAAGCGAAGTGACTGAGATCGCAGGTGAAATCCGCGACGTGGCGTGGCGCAACCCTCACACCGAGCTCACCGTCGCAGTGGTGGATGAGAATGGAGACGAGGTACTTTGGCTGGTCGACGCCAGGGGAGCCAGCCAGTTTCGGCGTGTCGGTCTCGACGAGGACATGTTCCGGGTGGGCGATCAGATTCGGGTTGCCGGCTTTCGAGGCCGCCGCAATCGAAACGCCGTGTTTTCGACCAATATGCTTCTCGCCGACGGGCGAGAGCTGGTATCCGATAATTTCGCTGAACCGCGCTGGACAACGGCCGGGGCTATCAATCTGGTATCACGCGACGTCGCCCCGGTATCCACTGAGGATCTCCCCACGGACGTGGAAGGTATTTTTCGGGTGTGGGGGCGTGATCGCTCGGGCTACGGGATACAGGGGACGGGCCGGTCCCTGTGGAAGGACAGCTACCCGCTGACCGAACGGGCTCGAGCAGCGCAGTCGGGCTGGGACCTCGTTGCCGATAATCCGTACATCCGTTGTGAAACGGGCATGCCCGCGATCATGGACCTGGGTACACCCATGGAATTTCTCCGGGAGGGCGATGAGATCGTCTTGTACCTGGAGGAGCAGGATTCCGTTCGCCGGATCCACATGTCCGCCGATGCTGCGCCCAGCGATGAAGCTGGAACGCCCATGGGCTTTTCGATTGGCCATTGGGAGGACGACGCGCTGGTGGTGACGACGACTCATGTCGACTGGCCCTGGTTCGACCAAAGTGGTGTTCCCCAGACAGACGCGGTCGAGTTTGTCGAGCGCTTCACGCCCAGCGCGGACGGCGGGGTCTTGAGCTATGCGATTACGGTGACCGATCCTGGGACCTTTACGGAACCGGTGTTGTTGGAAAGGCACTGGGTCTGGGAGCCCAACGAAGAGCTGAGGCCTTACAACTGCGTTTGGGAGCGGGACGACCTGTAAAGCGACGCTCCAGGTTCCCGTTCACGTCCTCGAAAGCACCAGCCGTCAGGAGACGTTTTGCCATGAACATCAGCCGGAATCTCGCTAAGGCAGCTTTGGGAATCTCTCTGGGGATCGGTTTTCTTGTCGGCGCATGGGCGCAGGCGCCCGATCCCGCCGTTCCGCCACCGCTGATCGCCCGGGGCGAGGCAAAGAAGGTTTCCGATCACGTTTACGTAATTCTTGACGAGGGCCGCAGGTTCGTACCCAACGTGGGCATCGTCGTCGGGGCTCGGGCCACGTTGGTGATCGACACGGGACTTGGATTGCCGAACGGCGAGATCGTGCTCGGGGAAGCCAACAAGCTGAGCACGAACGAAGAGCTGTACGTCGTCTCGACACACTATCACTCCGAGCATGAGCTCGGGGCGGGGGCGTTTCCGGCCAGTGCCACGATGATCCGTTCCCGTGATCAGCAGCAGGACCTTGACGAATTCCGTCTATCCCACGCCGAGCGATTCTCGCGGATGTCGGCAACTATGGCGGCGCTGCTCGACGGTGTGGATTTCAGGCAGGCGGATGTCTATTTCGATGACGAATACAGCCTGGACCTCGGTGGGGTGAGCGTGCGCATGTATGCGGTGGGGCCTGCCCATACCCGGGGAGATACCGCCTTCTTCGTCGAGGAGGACGGCGTACTGTTCACGGGAGACGTCGCCATGCGGCGGTATCCAAGGTTTTCGAGTCCTTCTTCCGGCGTTGGGGTGTGGCTGGAGGCGCTGGAAGTGATCGCGCCGCTGGACGTGGAAATCGTCGTGCCGAGCCACGGTCCCATGGGCGACGCCACCGTCATCGACATGAATGTCGAGTATTTCGACACGCTTCAATCGCGGGCCCGGGAGCTCAAGGGCCGGGGCGAGGTGGTCGATGAGGTCGCCGAAGCGTTGACGAGTGAGCTGGCACCGCGGTTTTCGGGCTGGCCGAGTGAGGGTGTAGAACGTATTGAGACCGGGGCGAGGCTCGCTTTCGAAGAGGCGCCGTAACGACTGGTCCGCAGATAATCAGAATCAGCAGCAACGACAACCGTCGTGGGGGGAGAGTCATGATATCCAATCAGAGGATGGCGCGATGGTGCTCGGCCGGCACCTTTTTGTTTTTTGCGATGGGCTCGCCGGCGCAGGAGTCGTTTACGGTGACCTCGGACATCTCATACGGGATCGTGGACGGGTATGACCTGAAATTGGATCTTTACCAGCCGAAGGACGTCGCCAATCCACCGTTGCTCGTCTGGGTGCATGGGGGCGCCTGGCGGAGTGGGTCGAAAGAAAGCGTAATGACCACGGCGTTCGTGGAGCAGGGTTACGCCATGGCGAGCGTGGATTTTCGGCTTTCCGGAGACGCCATGTTCCCGGCACAGGTTCACGACATCAAGGCGGCTGTCCGTTTTCTACGCGGGAACTCTGGGAGTTACGGCTACGATGCCTCACGCATCGGCATCCTTGGCGCATCCTCCGGCGGGCATCTCGTGGCGTTGGTGGGTGCGACGAACGGCCACGACGAGCTCGAGGGTGCGGTTGGGGGCTATCTCGATCAATCATCAGACGTTCAAGCGGTGGTCAGCTATTTCGGAGCGTCGAATCTCACCACGATACTGAAGCAGTCAACGCCGCACGGTCTCAGGGTACGTGTCCCTGCGCTGGATCTGCTACTGGGCGGCCAGCCGGAGGAGAAGATGACGCTGGCACAGTTGGCCAGTCCTGTCTTCCATGTAGATGCGACCGATCCCCCGTTGCTGTTGTTACATGGAGATCAGGATCCTCAGATGCCCATCAACCAGTCACACGAGCTCCACAACGCCTACAAGGAGCAATCCATGCAGGTGCAGTTCGAGGTTGTGCATGGAGCTGCACACGGAGGCGAGCAGTTTTCTGACGAAAAACGCAACGCGCTGGTGAAGGCGTTCCTGGACAGACACCTACGCCCATCACTCAGATAGTTTTCCCGTCAGCCAGTAGCGCCTTCGCTTCGGCGCCCCCCGGGCTATGTAGTGGCTCACCTTCGGCGGCGCGTCTCCGCGATGGTAGGCGCCGGCGATGCGCTCGAACTCAAGATCTTCCACCGTGAGCCGTTCGGCACGGCGGAGATGGTCCAACCAGGTCAGGTCGATAAAGCTCTCAACGTAACGCAACTCGTCGTCGGTATCTCGATAAAGGCCCCAGGCGCTCGCGCCGTTTCTCAGGCGCATCCGCCTCACGTCGCGCATGGCCGCCTCGAAAGCGGTCCTGTCGTCGGGTGCGATGCAATACTCGATATTGACCATGACCGGTCCGTCATGGGCTCGATCGGCTGTCAGGCGCGGTTCAGAAACGGGCTGCACGATCGATCGATCGATGCCTGCGTGATCTGCGAGACGCCAGCGCGAGGCGATCCAACCGGCGACCAGGCAAAATGCCGACGCGGCCGTCAGCGCCGTCGTGGTGTCCGTGACCGATGCCAGCTTTCCCCACGTCGCGCTGCCCACGGCCATGCTGCCCATGAAGGTTGCGATGTACACTGCCAGACCCCGCGCGCGGACCCAGGCCGGCAGGGACAGCTGCGCTGAAACCTGCAGTGTGGAGACCACACTGATCCAAGCGGCGCCCGTGAGAAACATGATGCCTGCGAGGAGCGCGGGCGTGCGAATGTTCGCGAGTGCGAACAACATGGCCGCCGCCACCAACGTGCCGGCCCACAGCAACGCATCATTAGTGAAGCGGCTCCGAATCCGGGCCAGCGAGAGCCCGGTGATAACGGCCCCGGCGCCCATGCTGGTGACGAGCAGTCCATAAGTCTGGGGTCCGGCGCCGACTTCCTGCCTGACGATCAAGGGTAGAAAGGCGAATATCCCGCTCATTGACGTGAAGAAAGCGAGCCCGCGAACGATGACCGTCTGCAGAGGGGGGGACTGCATCGTAAAGCTCACGCCCGAACGTACCGCGCCGATCAGTCGTTCCGAGGGCAATGCGCTGTGCGGTTGCTGGCTGCGATATCGAAAGATGACGACAAAGATGCCCGCGAAACTCACCGCGTTCAAAAGGAATACGGGACCCGGTCCGCTCAATGCTATTAGAAGGCCGGCGATGGCGGGGCCGACCGCGCGTGTGAGATTCATGGCGATGCTGTTAAGCGTGACAGCCGAGACCAGCTCGCTCTGTGGAACGAGATCTGGAACGAGTGCGGAAAATGCGGGCCACATCATCGCCATGCCGATGCCGAGCCCGAACGTGAATGCGATGAGGAGCCACGGCGTTATCTGATTGGTCACGGTCAGCGCGCCGAGGATGGCGGCCATGACCGTCATCCACAGTATGGCGGTGAGCATATAGGCGCGCCGGTCGACAATATCGGCAAGCGAGCCTGCGGGAAGCGTCAACAGGAAAGCGGGGAGTACTGACGAGACCTGAACAAGAGAAACCATGAAGGGATCGGGGGCGAGTGTAGTCATCAGCCAGCCCGCGCTCACGTCCTGCATCCAGGTTCCCAGGTTCGATACGAGATTGGCCAGCCAGAGGTTTCGAAAGACCTTTATCCGGAGCGGACTCAACGCGGAGGTCGAGGGCTCCCCGGGCGCAATTCTATCCGCTGAATCCTTCTCGACGCTTGCCATGCGCGTATGATCGCATAGCGCTCGCGCACCCGGCCACGCGGTTGCGAGGTGAGTGGAATCCTGCGATGGTAGGTTGGCATGTCGGAAACAGAGAAACGGGAATTCATCCCACTCAGCATCGCGGTACTGACGGTGTCAGATACCCGAGATGAGCAAACGGATCGTTCCGGTGCGTTGCTCGTGCAACGGTTGACGGCGGCGGGTCACCGCTTGCATGAGAAGGCGATCGTCAAGGATGATCTTCAGGCGATCAGCGAGCGGATCTCACACTGGCTCGCCGACGAGGAGGTCGAGGTCATCATCTCCACCGGTGGAACAGGGGTGACGGGGCGAGACGGTACCCCGGAGGCGGTGGAGCCGCTGCTCGAGAAGAAGATCGACGGTTTTGGAGAGCTCTTTCGTGCGATCTCCTACCAGGAGATCGGTACCTCCAGTCTGCAGTCTCGATGCCTCGCCGGGTTGGCCAACGGCACCTATGTCTTCTGCCTCCCCGGGTCAACGAACGCATGCGCCACGGGCTGGGACAGGATTATCGCGCTGCAGCTGGACCACCGCACGAGACCCTGCAATCTCGCGGAGCTCTTGCCCCGGCTGAAGGAGAAGGGTTAAATAGGTCCTGCAGCGACCGAGGGGTGGTCGGAAACGGCCTGAGAGGCTGGCCTGTGAGTCAGCTAACCCTTAGAACCTGATCCGGTTAGTACCGGCGAAGGGACGGAAACCTTTCCAAGCTATTTCCCACTCGCGATACGGACCGGGTCTCTTCACGGAGGAGATCCGCTATGAAAACCGCAAGTTGTCGTCTTTTTCCGAGCACCACTGTTCTCGCCGTGGCGCTCAGTTTCGCCGTCGTTCTCCCCGGGCCCACGCTCGCGCAACAGGATACCGTGCCCGCCGTACTTGAAGAAATAGTGGTCACGGCGGGGTTTCGAACGAACGATCTCATGTCCAGTCCGGGTAGCATTACGGTCATTGACGAGGAGATTATCGACGATCGCGCAGCGCAACATCTCGAATCGGTGCTGAATGCTTCACCGAACATCAGTTACTCGAGTGGTGCGTCCCGAGCCCGTTTCGTCCAGATTCGAGGCGTCGGGGACCTCGAGCAGTTCGTCGATCCTAAGCATTTTCCCGCCGTGGGGGTCATGGTCGACGGCATCAATCTGGGTGGAACCGCGAATGCGGGGATGCTGTTCGACGTCGAGCAGGTCGAGATTTCCCGCGGGCCACAGGGAACGCGGTTCGGAACGAGCGCGCTGGCGGGCATGGTGAACATCCGTGGTAACCGGCCGACCGAGGCGTTTGAGGCCTATGGGCAGATCGGTATTGGCGACTATGGTGGTTGGCAGGCCGGCGGCGTGATCAGTGGGCCCTTGAGTGAGGCCGCGACGGCGCGATTGGCGTTACACCAGAACAAAGGCGATGGTTACATCGACAATGTTTTTCTGGGTCAGAACGACACCAACGGCTACGATGAGACATCGGTGCGTGCGAGCATGGAGTTCGATCCAGATGGCGAGTCCTCTTATGGATTGACCGCGCTCTATTTCGATGGTCGAAACGGATACGATGCCTTCTCGCTCGAGAATTCCAGAAACACATTGTCGGATCAACCCGGCCGCGACAACCAGGAGACACTGGCATTGGCCGCGCGAGGCGCATGGCAGCTGGGCGAGTCGTTGACTCTGGAGGCGCTGGCAAGCTGGCTGGACAGCGATCTGGAATATGGATTCGATGAGGATTGGACGTTCGTTGGGATTTGCGACGGAACGTTGTGTGATCCGGTCTTCGATTTTTTCTCCAACACGGACAACTACCTCCGGGAGCGGAAGGAAACGTCGCTCGATGTCCGTCTCTTGGGGGATCTTCAGCTCGGCGCATCTACCACCACTCAGTACGTGGTTGGAGTCTACGCGCAGCAACGGGACGAGGATTTGCACAGGGAATACTACGGGGACTTCTTCAGCTTCTACAGCACGGATCGGCGAGCGATCTACGGTCAACTGGACACCGCTTTCAATGACCGACTGGGCCTGACCGTCGGTCTGCGATATGAGGATTTTGGCGATGACTATCGGGACACGTTCGATCTGCAGTCTGCAAGCGACGATGGCCTGCGAAGCGGTGAGCTGACTCTGACCTATTCGGCCAGCGATAGCTCTCTCCTGTATGCGACGGTGTCGCGCGGCGCCAAGGCCGGGGCCATCAACACAGAGGCCAGCGCCAATCTGCCCTTCATGCAGCCCGTCTTTCAGACTTTCATTCAACCCAGGCTGGACGTCGGCAGCGAAACAGTCCTCAACAGGGAGCTTGGGCTCAAGGGGTCATATCTCGGTGGTCAGCTCGCTCTGCGTGCCGCCGCGTTTCATATGCGCAGGGACGATGCGCAATTCGAGTCCTGGATGTGGGATGGCGTGAACTTTCTGTGGATTGGTTTTCTGGACAACGTTGATGGAACCAATTGGGGTGCGGAAGTAGAGATGACTTACCAGCTCTCGGATCGAGTGCGCTTGTTTGGCTCTTTCGGATGGCTGGAGACGGAGGTCGATCAGATTACGACCTTCGATCTGGATGCGGACGACTTCGTGGTTCGCAACGACATCGATCAAGCAAAGTCGCCGCAGTGGCAATACCACTTGGGAGCCAACCTCGTTCTGAGCGAGCGTCTGAGCGCCCGTCTCGAGTTGGAGGGACGCGACGCGAGCCGGTTCGGCTACTATCACGAGCAGAACATCGACGGCTACGATCTCTTGAACGGGAGTCTCCTCTATCGCGTCGGGAGGACCGAGCTGCAACTCTGGGGCCGCAACCTAACCAACGAAGACTACGCTGTTCACGGTTTGTATTTCGGCAACGACCCTCGCAAGGGTTGGGTCAACGAAACCTACTATCAGTATGGTGAGCCGCGAGTCATAGGAGTGACCGCGAGATACTCTTTCTAGCGCCGGAGGAAGGGCGAATGCGCATCACAGCAGAGATCAGTCTCTATCCTCTACAGGATGAGTTCCTGCCGCCGATTCAGTCGTTTGTCCGTGCCATCCAGGACTCCCCAGGTTTGGAAGTGACGGTCAATCAGATGAGCACACAGTTGTCCGGTGAGCTTCACGATGTGAGCCAGGCTCTCGAGCGAGCGCTCGAGGCGTCGTTTCTGTCCGGCAAACCCCAGGCGCTGGTTGCCAAGTTTCTAAACGCGGATCTGCCAATCACGGAACCACCGGATCTTGGTCGCGATGCGTGAGACGCGGTGATCGATAATCTGGTGGCCGCGTTTGCGGCAACCACGATTACGGAGCTTGCGGCTGTTGTCCTGGCCGTGGCCTATCTGGTTCTAGCCGTTCGGCAGAACATACTGTGCTGGCTTGCGGCGCTGCTCAGTTCCGGTCTCTACATGGGGCTGTTCTTCACGGCCCGACTGTATATGGAGTCGGGCCTGCAGGTCTTCTACGCAGCAATGGCGATCTATGGCTGGTATCAATGGCGTCATGGTGGGGAGGAGCATTCTGGCGTGCGGATCCATATCTGGGGTCTTCGCCAGCACGCCATCGCCCTGGTCGGCGTTGCAGTCCTCTCGGTGTCGTGTGGTTGGGTGATGACGCATACGGCTGCCGCGTTCCCATACGCCGATTCGTTTACAACCGTGGCCGCGATCGTGACCACGTTTATGGTCGCGCGTAAGGTGCTTGAGAATTGGGTCTATTGGTTCGTGATCGACAGCGTATCGGCTTACCTGTACGCGGCGCGTGAGCTCTATTTGACGACGCTCTTGTTCCTCGTCTATCTCGTGTTGATTGTGATTGGGTTCAGAAGCTGGTGGCGTGACTATCGATCCGCCCCGCCCGCCGTCGGAGACGGGTGTGAGTAAGGCCCACCTCGAGCCGGCCATTGCTCAGCGCTTGTGCGATCTCTTGGGGCTCGATGTGACCGGGGCGATCATCGAGCCGCTCTCGGGGGGGCTCAGCAACCGGAGTTTTCGCCTCAGTCACGGTAGCCACGGTTGGGCCGTCCGCCTGCCGTTCAATAGCGAAGAGCAAAGATTCGAGACGCTTGATCCCGCTTCCGAGCAAGGCGTGCTGGTCGCAGTCGCCCAAGCCAGCCTTACCCCGGACTTCGTGCTCTACGATCCGGGCACCGGCGCCCTGGTCACGAGGTATCTCGAGCGAGCTGTGCCGTGGACCGCCGCACAAGCTCGACTCCCGGAGAATCTCGGCCGAATCGCGGCGACGCTGCGGTCGCTGCACGGGTTGAAAGTGAGTCCGCAGTTGAGCCCGTTCCGAGCGGTCATGCTCGCGGAGCGCTATATGGAAACCGCGCGCCGCTCCCCGCCTGGCGAAAAGCCCGCCAGGCTTTGCAGCGCCGAGGAGCGACGCTGGGGCGAGGAGCTTCAGCGGTTAGCGGGCGTGTATGAGGCGAACTTTCCCCCGACGGCGCTCTGTCACCACGATCTGGTGGCGGCCAATATCCTGGATGAAGGGAAGCTCTGGCTCGTGGACTTCGAGTACGCGCTCCTTGCTCATCCGATCCTGGACCTTGCAAGTCTAGCGGGATTGAACGATTACGATTCGGCGCAACAGAGACAGCTGGTCGAGGAGTATTTTCAAGCCGAGCCGGTTCCGTTTCGAAACGAGCAACTGGACGAGGTCATAAGGCTCGAACGTCTGTTGAGCTACTTCTGGGCGATGTCACGATGGGACAGTTGGCCGGAGCCGAACGACATGAGCCGCTTTGCTGACTCCCTGGCGGCGATGCTAAGGTAACAGATCGTTCAGAGCTGTTCAGAGCTGCGGAGCTTCCCTCGATGAAAAAAGTTGCTTTTCTTGGCCTCGGTGTCATGGGGTTCCCCATGGCGGGATGGTTGCGGCGGTCGGGGTTCGACGTCGCCGTCTTCAATCGAACCGCGTCGAAAGCCGAACGCTGGCGAGACGAGTACGGTGGGACGCAGGCCGGGAGCGCAGCGGACGCGGCCGCGGGGGCCGAGGCGGTATTCAGCTGCCTGGGGGATGATCCGGACCTGCGTGAAGTCATCCTCGAGCAGGGCGTGCTCGGCGCCATGACACCGGGTGCGCTGTTCGTGGATCACACTACCGCGTCAGCGGGCATCGCCAGAGAAATTGCCGCAGCCGGCGCGGCGCGTGGCGTGCAATGCCTGGATGCGCCGGTGTCGGGGGGGCAGGCGGGAGCTGAAGGTGGCCAACTGACGGTGATGGTGGGCGGCGAGGGAGATGCCTTCGAAAGGGCGGAGCCCATGATCCGGTCCTACGCCAAGACGGTGCGGTTGATCGGTCCCGCCGGTTGCGGTCAGCTCACGAAGATGGCGAATCAGATAGCCATCGCGGGTCTCGTCCAGGGGCTGTCCGAAGCGTTGAATTTCGCCGTGCAGGCGGAGCTCGAGCCAGAGACTGTTGTTGAGGTGATCTCCAAGGGGGCTGCTCAGTCCTGGCAGATGGACAACCGCTGGCAAACGATGATTGCGGGGGAGTTTGACTTCGGATTTGCCGTGGAGTGGATGCGAAAAGATCTCCGCATCTGTCTGGACGAAGCACGACGAAATGGCGCGGAGCTCCCCGTCGCGGCGCTTGTGGATCAGTTCTACGCGGATGTGGTTCAAATGGGCGGCAAGCGCTGGGACACTTCCAGTCTCATCGCGCGCCTGAACCGGCACGACACGGGTTAATGCAGCCGATTCTGGCGGATCTCCTGAAGCTGCTCGAGCTCGAGCGGATAGAGGACAATTTTTTTCGAGGCGAGAGTCGTGACATCGGCAGTCGCCGCGTATTCGGCGGGCAGGTGTTGGGGCAGGCCCTGACCGCTGCGAACTATACCGTCGAGGATCGCGAGGTCCATTCATTGCATGCGTACTTCCTCCGTCCGGGGGATGTGAAGGCGCCGATCCTTTATGAGGTGGATCGTGCCAGGGATGGAAAGAGCTTCAGTAATCGTCGCGTAGTTGCTGTCCAGCACGGTCGGCCCATCTTCAACATGGCGGCTTCATTCCAGGCGCCCGAGGAGGGCGTGCAACACCAGGCGGAAATCCCCGACGTCCCCGGCCCGGATGGTCTTGCGGACCTGCGCGACGTCCCGGAGCATATTCTTCAGTCCCTGCCCGTCGAGATGCGCCGATTCCTGACCCGCGAACGACCCATTGAAATGCGTCCCGTGGAACCCATGGATCTCACGACGCGTGCACCGCGAGACCCTGAGCGACACGTCTGGATTCGCACCGTCGATCGATTGCCCGATGACCCGGACCTGCATCGCAATCTGCTGGCTTACCTTTCGGACTACCAGCTCGTCGGAACCACGGTGCTTCCCCATCGGATCCGTTGGGAGGAGGACAATGTGCAGATGGCGAGCCTGGATCACGCCATGTGGTTCCATCGCGGGTTTCGAGCAGACGAGTGGCTGCTGTACTCCATGGAGAGCCCCAATGCGTCCGGGGCGCGGGGGCTGGCGCTGGGTCGGTTCTTCAAGCCCGACGGGACGCTGGTCGCCTCGGCTGCCCAGGAGGGTTTGATCCGCCTCTGGCCGGAGGCCGGTTAGTCGCGCCTGCCCTGGCCGCGTGTGCGCCGGCCCACTGTGTATTGGCGCAACGCACGAGTCGTCTCCGCGGTCGGGCGGTTGCCTCGGGGTTAGCGGGGCGTGAGCTCTTCGCGATAACGTTGGCTGCGCTGCACATAGTGCTCAGCGGTCCACTTCATGTGCTCGATCTCCTCGTCCGTGACCTCCCGGATGCGTCGCGCGGGAGATCCGACGATCAGCGACCTGTCCGGGAACTCCTTTCTCTCGGTGACGAGCGCCTGCGCACCGACGATGCAGTACTTGCCAATTACCGCGTGGTTGAGAATCGTGGCGCCCATTCCGATCAGGGAGCCGGC
>Ga0224508_10001478_pt1 | contig 21089 bp, 13 predicted proteins | sample SF_Jan12_sed_USG_4_FD_170157 | JGI IMG/M metagenome (GOLD analysis project Ga0224508, IMG submission 170157) | Sediment microbial communities from San Francisco Bay, California, United States - SF_Jan12_sed_USGS_21 | ecosystem: Environmental > Aquatic > Marine > Sediment | place: USA... | reverse complement strand
ACCGGTAGCGCCTCGAAGGCGTTGTCACCCGGGGCCGTCAGATTCGCGAAGAAGATCGAGCTCGGCACCGAATCGAAGAGCTCGACCGAGTCCAGGTTGTTCTCGGCATCCAGAAAATCGATCGCCTCGATGCGGGTGTCCCGCGAAAAACTGAACGTGATCGTGCCGCCGTCGGCTGCATCGTCCGGATTGGACGAGATGCCGTCCTCGGAGATGATCAGCAGGTTGCCCTGCGGGAAACAGTTCTCGCCCGGCATCCCGGCCTCGCCCTCGGTGCCGATGCCCGGCCCCGGCGGCGTGCAGGTCTGGTTGGGCGAACCGAGGTCGTCGTCGCCGCCGGTGACGTTGGCCGAGTCGAAGATCATCGCCGGCCCGGTGCTCGGGGCGTTGGCGGTGAAGGAGACGGTCAACCCCCAGGCGGAGTACTCGTCGTCGATCACCTGGCCGGCGACAATCGGGTTGCCAAGGGCGTCGGTCTCGAAGTCGATCCGCGGTAGACAGGCGTCGGGGGCGTAGCCGAAGTCCACGTTGTCGACCAGATCCCCCGCGATTACGGTCACCGGCCTCGAGGTGTCGTTGCCTTCGCTCTGCGGGCCCGCTGTCACGGTGGACGCGGTCAGCACAGCGCCCGTGTCGGTGACCTCGACGATGTACTCACCGGGGGTGACCGCGGTGAAGAGATACGAGCCGTCGGCAAGGGTCGTCACCGTGTCTTCGACGATGTCGTCGCCGGTGCCAAAAATTCCGTCGGCGCCCGCTGAGATCAGATCCACGGTGACGCCCACGATTCCCACCTCGGTAAGATCCTGGACGCCATCGCGGTCGATGTCGTTCCACACGTAGTCACCGATGATGGCGGTTCCAACCGGCGTCGTATAGCCGAAATCGGCGTCAAGGAAGACTTCGTTCGCGGCAACGGTATACGTCGGAGTCGCCTCCGGGCTGGTGGGAGGATCGGGATTCAGCGGCGACTGCTCGAGACCGTTCGGGACCGTCCCGTCGGTCACATCCACCCAGTAGGTCCCCGGCGGCAGATCATCGAAGAGATACTCGCCGTTGGCGCCGGTGATCCGGGTTCCGTAGACGCTGTCGCCGACCGACACGCCGGGCGTTCCATCATCGTCGACGCGCAGGGACACCTCGATGTTGGCGATGCCTTCCTCTTCGAGATCCTGGACGCCATCTCCGTCGGTGTCGAGCCAGACCCGGTCGCCGATGATGCCCTTGACGACCGCGTCGAGCGTCGTGTCGGTGCCGGGAGGATGGGTCTGATCGCTGTCGACGATGCCGGTGTTCACGATGGTGGTCTGGTTAGGATCGAGCGGATTGTCGAGCTGAACCTGGAACATGAACGGCGGGCTGACGATGACGCTGTGCGAGACGGCGTTGGCAAAGGCCAGGTTGTCGCCCACCGCGTCGGCCTCGAAGGTCAAGCTGTCGGGATCGGTACCGGCGGTGGCGGTACAGCCCCAGTCGAAAGTGATCGGGGTCCCGGCGGTGATGCTCTGGCTGGCCGGCGACGCTGCGCCACAGACGGCGGTGCCACCGGCGGCACCGTCGTTGATGGTCAGCGCCCCCGGGGTGACGTTGGTGTCATCGGTGACCGAGGTCAGGGTCATGGTCACCGTGAAGGCGTCACCATCCGAGAGCAACGTGCCCTGCACGGTCATTTCGCTGGTGGTCGAGTCGGGCGGCAGCGTCCAATCGATCTCCAGCGTCGGCGGGTTGGGGTCGCCCTTGTCCCTACTTTCGTACTTGGCGTCGCCATTGTCGGTACCGGTGGCCAGCAACACCAGGCCCGCCCGGGGGGCGCCGCTGTTGATCCACATATCCACCATGCCGGTCACATCGGCCGTGCGGGAACCAGTGGTGGTGACATCGATCGTGCCATAGGACTCGGCGTAGTCGCTGGCTCCAAAGACAAAGCCGTCGGTTTCGTCCGGATTCTCCGGGTTGCCGGCCAGGACCGGTGAGACCCAGTCGCTGGTGCCGGGAATGGCGTCGTTCCAAGTGCCGTCCAACTCGGTCCACTGGGTGAGCATGCGGTGCACCGTCACGGTGTGGTTTGAAGCTCGAGCCGTGACCACTTGGACAGTAAAGGTGGCACTGTTGATCGTGGCGCCATCCGGCACGATGCCGGTGAGGTCGAACTGGATCAGTGTTTGTTTTTGCGTGCCGGCGGCCGGTTCGGTTATCAACTCGTTGTCGCCACCGAAGTTGTTGTCCGCCTGGTCCTCCCGCACAAAGGTGTCGGCGCTGGTGGTCAGCGTGCTGACATCGCTGCAGCCGCCCGGAGTCGGAGTACGATAGCTCACCGTTAGCTCCGGGTGCCGGGTGGTGTCGCCTTCTTCCCGCGAGTACCACTGTGCATCACCGTTGTCGGTGCCAGTTGCCAGCATCACCAACCCGTTGTTGGTTCCGACAAGCCAGTTGCCCACGATTCCCGTGACGTCGGCCGTCACCGGGATATTGGATCCCACCGGAACCATCGTTGCCGGCATCGGTGGTGTGAAGTCATAGTCGGAGGTACTGAAATCGCCCGCCGCCCAGGTACCACCGCCGCCGTCCGGATCCTGCCAGGTGGCGCCATTGCCACCCGCCTCGATCCACGCGGTCGTGAGCTCGTAGATCTCAGCGACGTGGTTGGATCGTGAGTTGTTACTGGTGACAGTAAGAGTTGCGTTGTCGAGCACGGCATCGATCGGGATACCGCTCACATCGAACTGCAGCAGGCTGTGTTTCAGCTTCAAAGCCTCGGGACGAGTCTGCAGCCGGGAGTCGGTGCCCTTGTTTTCCGTCGGTTTATCTTGGTTGATGTACGTGTCTGCCATCGCGTCCAGGGTCACCTGCGCCGGACACAGGGCGCTCTCGATCGAGCCGGGCACGCCCGGTACATGACTGCCCAGCTGCCATTCCAGCGGATTGTCGCCGGGTAATTTGTCGGGTGTCGCCGAGCCGGGCACATAGGTCGTTCCGACAGGTGGAAAGTCCTCCACCTCGATACCGGTCAGGAGCTGTCCGCCGGTGATGCGGGGAATCATGGTGTAGGTGATGACGTCACCCTGTGCCACGGTGCTGCCGGCGGCGCTCGAGGTCTTGATGATCTCCGGAGTGGCAGTGAGACGGAATCCGAAATCGTTGTCGGCTTCAACCTGGTTGAAGCCGGTGAAATCGGCTTCTTCGACGTCATCCGTGGTAGCGATGGCGTCAGTGGGATAGCCGGCAGGAAATCGGGTCTCCAGCACGAAATTCCCCTCGGCCCCGAGGAAAAACGAATACTCGCCGTTGACGTCGCTAACCGTCGTCTGGACCAGCTCGTCGCCGCCGTCGACCATGTCGTCGTTGTTGGCGTCGATGTAGAGATACACGGTGACGCCCACCTGCCCGACCTCGCCAGCATCAAAGGTCCCGCTGCCGTCGCCATCGGCAAACACCGTGCCCTGGATGAGGTTGGCACCGGCGGTCAAGCAGTCGAGCGACTCATAGTCCTCGAGCACAGGAGGACCGACCCGGAAGAAATCGTCGACCAGGGTCGCGACAGCGGTGGTCTTGTCGATGGTGTAGAGCTGGTCGTTGGTCGAAGGGACCTGGTTGCCGGTGGAGCCGAAGAGGGTGCCGTCATTGCCGAACCCGAGCCCCTCAAGGTCGTCGAGCACAAAGGGGGCCACCGTGAGCGTTAGCCGTCCGACGTCGGTCACCGAACCGTCGGTGACGTCGATGATGATGAGGTGGTCGTTAATCCCCGCACCGCCCCCCGGGTCCTGGTTGGCAACGGCAACCATCAGCGGCCCGCCACCGGCCGCGCGAGCAGTCGGATCGATGGCAATGTCGTCGATGTCCGAGAGCAAGAGGGTGGGATTGCCGATTTCATCGTCATAACTGAAGATCTCGACGCAGGTCACCCCCGGGCCGAACGGATCGACGTCGTCCGCTGCCACTCTTCCCGTCACCGGGTCGATGACGACGAGTACGTCGTTGACGGTCCCCCCGATTCCCCCCAGGCGGCTCGAACCCCAAAGGAGCCCGGTGTAGGGGTCGAAGGTCAGGCCGTCCATGTCGGCGAGCGACACGGTAGGACCGCCGGGGCCACCGCCGGGAAGAGGCAGCTTGCAGCTGCCAAACGTGCCGGGTCTGGGGATAAACGAGCCGGTGCCCTGGTCGAGGATCCCGAGGGTGTTGGCATCGGCCGCGTAGAGCAGGTTGGTGCCGGGTTGGTAGGCGATGGCTTCGATAGAGAACGTTCCGGTCGGTCCGATGTCGGTAAAAACAGCGGGAGGACCCTCTTCATAGGCCACCAGCTCGTCGACCGAGTCGGCCACTGCGTAACAGACGCCACCGGTGGTGCCGGGGCCGCCGAAGAATCCGAAATCGTTGCCGACATCGACGTTGCCGACGCTACCCATGAAGTCGGCGGTCTCGATATTGTCGGTCGTCAGGCTGGCACCCGGCGGTAGAGTAGCCAGGTCGATCTCCATAACCAGCTTGCCGGTCTCGAGAGTCGTGTAGGAGTATTGCCCGAGCGCGTCGGAGATCGTCGGAGTCACTCCGTTCAGCAAAACATCGCCGAGGTTGACGGTTCCATCCCCGTCCACGTCCCGATAGATCAGGACCCGGATGCCACCCTGGCCGACCTCGCCCTCGCCGGGCTCGAAGACCATGTCTGAATCGCGATCCACAAAGATCGTACCGGTCACGACATTGACCGAGGACGCCGGTGCCAGGTCGAAGAAGTCGTTGAGGGTCGAGGCGCCGCCGTCCGACACGGTGATCGTGCCGATGGTGTTACAGCCGTTGCCGGTACCACAGGGTCCGCCCAGGTTGTCTTTGTCACCGGTGCTCGTCCAGCCCGGTGGATCGGTCTCGACCACGATGTAGCTGTCACCCGGGATGCCGGCAAACGAATAGCTACCGTCCGTCAGCGTGATCCGGGAGTCGACAAAGGTGTCGCCGCCGTCCAGCAGACCGTCGCCGTTCACATCGATGTAGAGACTCACCGTGACTCCTGGGGCACCAGTGTCACCGACCGACAGATCACCGCTCGCGTCCGGATCGGCGTAGACCGTGCCCGAGATCAGAGTCGAGATGGTGCCACCGACGGTCGATTTGACGCTGACGTCTTCGGTGATCATCGCCTGGGTGAATTGGTAGTCGGCGTGGGCCGTGTTGTTGACCTGGTCGTTGACGGCGCCGCCGGTCACTTCGGCGCAGATGAAGATCGAGACCTGCTCTTCGGGAGCAAGGGTCGCCAGCGTCGCCCAGGCGGCGGTTCCAGTGGTCGCCGAGCCCGGGGTGTAAGCCGGCTCGTCCATGCCGACGCCCTGGGTGCCGTCATAGTCGGACCAAGCGCAGAGGGGATTTCCGGGCTCGAGCAGATCCAGATTACCGTCGGGCATGCCAAAGAAGTCCTCGGCGATATCGGTGAAATCGATGTTGTCAAGACTGACACCCGTGACCGCCGTACCGGTGGTATTGGTCAGGGTGATCTCGTAGCTGATGATGTCGTTTTTCGACAAACTGGCACCGCTCGACGGCTCGTTGTTGACGAAGCGGGTCTGTTTGACGAATGCGGAGCTCCCGGCCAGGAAGCTGCATTCGTGCTGCGGCTCGTAGTAGCGGAAGGGATTGTCCTTGGCCGCGGTGTCACTGGTGTCGCCGCCGGTCGAATCGAGGCAGAATGTATCGTCGGTAAAACTGTCAACCAACGCTACCGGGTCGGTGATTCGAAGCGTGATGCGCGCGTTCTCGAGCTCGCCCAAACGGCGGGCACCGTGGACAAAGCGGACGGCGTTGGTACCTGTTGTTGCGGTGGTGGCGGGCAGCGGCATTGCCGGGGAAAGCTGCCACCCGCTGCAGGTCGCGACGTCGGTGGGGTCGGTGCAGGTCGGAACCGAAGTGTTGCGAATCGTGCCATTGGTGGAAGCCGGCTCGATGTCCGAGGGCGGCGGGGTCTTGTCCGGGCTGTTGCTGCCGCCGAGCTTGGCGTTCTCGTAGGCGATCCGCTGCCAGGGACCGACACACTTCAGATCGTCTACTTCGAAGGTGGCGGGAGGGTTAGGTCCGGATCCGTCGCAGGCGGGATCGTAGTAGTGGGTGTAGTAGGTGTCGGGGCCGGCGACGATCGAACCGGTGCCGTACCAGGCCAGCGGATCCGCTCCCACCGGGTCGTAGTAGAGCAGCGGCGTGTGGCCCTGACCGCCGTTGCCTGCATCCAACGCGTTGCCTTCGCCAAAGGCACGGGTCATCCAGTAGTCGAACTCGTTGTAGACCAGCTGGTTATCGACGCCGGTCGGATTGACCAGGTCCGGCCCTCCGCCGTCTTCGTCGAAACCGCCAACTTGAACCCGAGTAACAGGGTCGGTCGAGTAGAAGATCCCGCTATCCTGCTGGACCTCGTTGATAAAGCCGTTACCGAGGTCATCGACTGCCGGCACTATGGGATCCGCAAACTGACAGCCGCGCGAGCTGCAGCCGTCGTAGGTGTCATCGGTATCCTCGGCCGGTATGCGGTCGTAGCCGCCGTTGGTGGCGGGAAGCACGAACTCGGCGCCGATGAGCTGGACGCCATCGGGCAAATAGACCGTCATCCAGGCGGCGTGTCCGAAATCGCTACCGGTATCGGCCGGCGTGGTTTCGAGGATGAACGACACTTCGTCGCCGATGTCATAGCCGTCGGAAATCTCCCCAATTGTCGACGGATCCACGAAGATCCGGTTGACCAACGAGCCGACGTAGTCGGCGCCGACCGGCATCGCCAGCCACAGGACCAGCAGAAAACCGCTCGACCCACGGAGCGCAAGTTGCCTCCGCCGACCGCTCGAAACCGGAGGCACGCGACGAAATCGGCCCCGAGTTGTCGATCGGCTTCTACGTTCAGTTCTCATCGAGAATCTCACTCATCAGTGGAAGACACGCTGTTCTCGGACCCTCGCGGCGCGCCCCTCTCCGCACCTAGACGGTCCTTTATCGATGAGAGTTTACGTCGTTCGACGCGGATCTGCTATGCAGACCTTCATTGAAAACGCCCGTTGAAACTCTCGGAAAACAGCCCGAGAGCGGTTCGCCCCGAATAGAGCTCGCTAGACCGACTCTTCGTAGACGATCCGCCAGCGATCGTTCTCGCGCCGCCAGTACTGGCGCTTGCGGGTGGAGCGTTTGAAGTTATCGCTCGAGTACTTCTGGAAGAAAGAAATGACCGCGAGATCGCGTTCGCCCGGATAACTGAAAATCCCCAGATCATCCAATTCGACCCTGATGAACTTCTTGCTCGCGTTGACCTGCCGTTTGTAGGCGGCGAACTTCGCACGACTCATCGACGGCGTACGGAACCGGCGTGAATAGTGTGAGAGATAGCGATCGCCGTCCCGACTCTCCCAGTCTCGACGCCAACCCTCGAGGGCCTGTTCCAGATCCCGGCGATGGCGCTCGGCTTCCCGCCGGTCGATCCAGCGCAAACCGTCGGCGACAACCACGGGGGTGTGCTCGACCTCGACCAGCCGGCGCAGATCACGAAAATCGTCGTTCGACATCGTCACACAACCGCGACTCGACAGCGGCGGCCGGCTGTAGCGGTCACTCTCGGTGCCGTGGATCCAGATGCCGCTCCCGGTTCTGCCGTGCATCCGATCCCAGCCGTTCGGGTAGTCGATCGGAAAGGCGCCGACACCGTAGAGATCGGGAAGCTTCTCACCCGGCAGGAAATCCGAAACTACGTAGACACCCACGGGGGTCTTCTCGTCGCCTTCCCTGCGCTTGTCCGAACCACCCTTGCCGATCGAGACATAGAAGTCGCGAGTGCGGGTGACCTGACCGGCACGGCTCTCCAGCAGATACAACCGGTAGGTCTCGAGATCCACGATCAGCGCCGAGGATGCCCTCGATGGCAGCTTGAGAACGCTGTCCGGCAAGGTAGCCGGCGGCGGCGCCGCCAGATATCGCTGCAACCTGGCTTTTGCCTCTTCCCGATGTCCGCGGACGGAGGCCGGGCGTAGACGCTGACCAAACCCGGTCAGGCCTGTCGTCTGGGCCAACAAGAGATCCCCGTAAATCATTTGCGCGAGCTTGAAATCCGGCTGTTCTTCCACCAGATCCGACACACTGCGCAACGCCTCGTTCAATTGACCGCGACGCAGATCGATCAGGCTCTGAACGAGTCGCCGCTCCTGAAGAGGGGTTGGGCTGCGATCGGCACTGGCAGAAAAGGCCGCGGAGTAGGACTCGGAGGTATCGGTGCCGGCGACGGCGACGGCGACAATACCGGGGTTGGCGGCACCGGTGCCGTCAGCGGATGGGCCCGAGTCGGTCCTCGCCGCGGGCGCCAGCACGAACCAGGCGACCGGGATGACCGCTGCCACAACCGCCAACCGGCCGAACGCCGAAGATCCCACCCGCCCGAGGCGGTCCGGGCTCACGGCTCCGCGGTCTCCCGCACGATCTTCCACTCTTGCTCCCGCCGCTCGAACTCGAGTGTCTTGGTCACCTGATCGCTGAATCGGTCCGACTCGTACGCCTGCATGAAGGTCACGGTGGCCCGGTCCTCGCCAACGACGGTGGAGTCCAGGATCGCCACATCGACCCGAATGTAGTCGGGACCGGAGATGCGCTCTCGACGCAAACCGGCCCACTCGTCATGAGAGACGCCGTCGCCCGGAGAGAAGTCCTCGGCGTAGAAGCCGAGATAGTCATCGGCACGTTGTTCCGACCAGGAACGGGCCCAGGCAGCAACCCTCCGGGCCACATCGCCGGAAGTTCCGTCGATCTCGTCGGAGACACGCGGCGCTTCATCGGTCGGGGAAACAGCTTCCCCTTCCGGGTTGTCCGCCATTTCAGCAACCTCGGCGGGTTTCTGCTCAGGAACCGTCTCGGGTTCGAGGTCCGAAGGGGTGACGGATTCTTGCTCCTCCGGTACCGGCTCCGAATCAACTGCGACCATCTGAGTCTCCTCGATGGGTGGTGCAGCAACGAGTGGTGATACCGCCGGCGGGGTACTCAGGGCGCGCAAGAAAACCAGATCCACGGGTCGGCGCTCGGGAGACTCGATCTCGAGCGCCCGTCCATAGGCCTCGCTGGCTAGCTGCGCAAAGATCCGAGTCAGGTTTTCGTACGCCGCTCGGTAGCTGGCATCGGTCTTCAGACCGCGTTTGAGGGTGGCCGTTGCGCCATCATAGTCCCCTTCCGCCGCCTGAATCACGGCCAGATTGTTGTAGGCCTCTGGGAAGTCGGGGTGGCTGCTGATGAGGCTTTCGAACGCCTTGCGGGCAGGTCCGACGCGCCCGTCCTCGAAAAGCAGGACGCCATGGAGGAAAAGCGCCTCGACCCGGTCGGGGTTTTCGGCCACCACCGCCGTCAACTCGGTCAGCGCCTGGGCGCTCTCGCCCGCCTCCGCCAAACGACGAACCTCATCCAACGGATCTTGCGCGACTGCCGTGGTGGCGGCAAAGCCGATCCAGCAGAAGACCGCAACAGCGGCGAACAATTGTCGTGTCCTCATTCAAGCCCTTCCTAGCGTGGGAGAAAAACCTTCTCTCCCCATAGCCGACGGATACACCACCACCCTGTGGAACCCAGGCTCGGAGTTTTCCAAACCTCCCGAGTCTTACGAAGGTTAGCACAGGTCAGATCCCAAACCGGTTCTAAGAGCCCACTTCAAAAGCACTTCTTCGGCGGGAACTGATGGTCAAATCGGGCGTTATAAGGTGTGAGGACGCGGTGAGCCCCGGCTACGAGACATCGACCGACGGAGAGTTGCTGAGCGCAGCGCGCAACGGCCAGAAGGAGGCCTTCAGGGGCCTTGTGGATCGACACAAGGACATCCTGGTGAACTATCTGACTCGTCTGACAGGGTGTCACGATCGGGCCGAAGATCTGGCGCAGGATGCTTTTGTTCGCCTCTATTCGTCCGCCGACAACTATGAGGACCGGGGGTTTCTGCGCGCCTATCTCTTTCGAATCGCCACCAACCTGTTGCGCTCCGAAGAGCGCCGCGAGACGCGATGGCGGCGACTGAGTCCTCTTCTCGTCAACAGCAACGGCCACTCGACGGCTCCCGGTGAACAGGAGAAGGAGCTCCTCGAGAATGAGATCGGCGACGTGGTGGGCCGCGCCATCGCCGCGCTTCCGTTGCGCTACCGAGCCCCACTGCTCCTCCACGAGATTCAAGGCTGGCCCTACCGCGAGATAGGGCTCACCTTGGGCTGCCGGGAGGGAACCGTCAAATCGAGAATCCACCGTGGACGACGATTGCTTCGTCACGGTTTGGAGGACTATTGGAGAGGAGGGAAGTCGTGAATCGACCCTCTTTTGAGAGCTTGGATCAAGCCATCGAGAGTCTCGAACCCCAAACCGCGTCAACCGGGTTTTCGAGACGCGTCATGGCTGCGCTCCCGGCGGCCTACGAACCCACCCGACCGGAGGCGCAGGCCGGACGCCGTTGGGCGCTGGCGGCGCTGGCGGCGGCGGTGACGATCGGCATCCTGCTCGGTCTCGAGCGCGAACCGCCCCTCGGAGGTGAGCTGGCGGCCGAGACGGAGGCCATCCGAGTGCAACATGCGGAGCTGGTCCAAGAGCTACAAACGCTGCGTGGCATGGCTCAAGAGACGACGCCGGTGCTCTACCTCGGAGCCGACGGCGATCTCGATCTGGTGCTCGACCTGGCCGCACTGATGGAGGAGACAGCGCTCCAGCCCGTTGCGGCGCAAAGACAGCCTGGCTTTCGAAACGCCGTCAACACCATCTATTGACAACACGTTCTTTTGTTCTGCAAGGAGAATCCCATGACAAACGCTAGAAACAACTCGATGCCCCTTATCTTGGCCGCGCTGATCGCCATGATGCCTCTTTCGGTCGCAAGGGCCCGAGGCCTTCAAGACACCGAAACAGACTCCGAGAAAGTAAAGGTGAAACAGCGCCTCAAGGTCGTCGTCGGTGACGAGGAAGGCGCCGAACCCCAAGTGTTTTTCTTGGGCGATGACGAATCACCGATGGTCTTCGACGTCGATTTCGGCCAGCGCGCCTATCTGGGAGTCGGTCTGCTCAACATCACACCCGAGTTGAGAGAGCACTTTGGGGTAGCCGGCGACAGCGGGGTTCTCATCTCGGAAGTGGCCGCCGGCAGCCCAGCCTCGACCGCCGGCATCCGGGCCGGCGATGTGCTCACCGCCATCGATGGAGAGCCGGTGGCTCGTTCGGGCGAGATCGTCCGGGCGATCGGGCGCCGGGAGGACAACGAGACGGTTAGCCTCGAGATCTGGCGCGAGGGCAAGATGACGAACATCGGCGCCACGCTCGAAGTCCGAGAGCGCTCGCAAGTCGATGTCGGACGGATGTTGCGACATGGCGTCCCGATTCCCGAGATTCCCCATTTCGAGCAGGGCAAGATTCCAATGCGGGTGATCGAGGTCGAAACGGGAAAACTCGACGAAGCTCTACTCCACCTGCGCGAGCGACTCGAGAGCCCGGAATGGAAGGCGCGAATCGAGGAGATGTCGAGTCGTCGTCATGGGCTCGAGGAACGGATCCTCGAGCTGGAGGAGCGGCTGCGCGAAATGGAGAAGAGGCTGAGCGAGGGCGGCGGCTAGGCGGGCATGCCGCTGCGCGGACCGTTCACTGACTGCGAGGGAACTCGCTCGCTCGCGGGCTCACAGCGTTCCTGTCGGCGCATTCGCCGGGCTGCGAAAAATGCCGACCGCTACTCCAAAGACAACAGGGTAGGATCGTTCGCTGATGCCGACCTATCTCCGAGAAGACAAGAAACCGGTGGTCCAGTTCGACGCCCGCCTCGAGCTTTCCCCTTTTGCCCTCTTCCGGCGGCTCACCAAAGATCGGGCGCCGCTGTTGATCGACATCCAGGCCGGCGGCGCACGGTGGACGCTTCAGGGCGCCGAGAGTCATCCGGAGGGCGACTGGTCGCCGTCGACAATCGACCAAGAAGCGGTTGTCTTCGATGCCGACGGCACGGCTGCAGTTCGGCTCGCGGGGCGTCTTCAGGCCGAGGGCTACACCCACGTGCGGGCGCTCTTTGGCGGGCTCGAGCTCTGGCAATTCGCCCTCGACCCCAAAGTCGTCGGCGACGAGACCTTTCTGGTCGAGATCGGGTCAGAGAACGAGCCGCCGAGAGGCGAGACTCCGAATCTGTGAGACGAGGGCGTCACACGCTCCTCCGGAAGCCGGCTCGAAGCCCGCATCCACCAGTCACGACTTCCTGGGCCCCGGCTCGAGGACTCGATGCCGATAGCCAAAGAGGACCGCCCCTTCGTTCGCTCCGCTCGCGATTTGGGGCGGTCTGTGGCGGGCGCTCGCCGTCTCCCGGGCGGAGCGCGCGATCGCCCTCAGACACCGATAGAGGTATGTCTACGGTCGCGAGAAAGCGACCTAAGATCGTGTCTTCCGGCAGGCGGCGGGCGTTCAAAACAGCCCGGCGAATGCTCGGCAGGAACGTTGTGAGCTCGCGTCTGCACGGTTCACAGCAGGTCGATGTTGGGTCCGAGCGGGCGAACACCGAGGCGCGAGCCGACTCGTTGAAGTACGCGTAGCGAGCGCCGTTTCCTGCAGGGCATTCGGCCGGGCTGTTGAAGCCCGCCGGTCGCTTCAACGAGCCCAGGCGCTAGGCCGAGGCGTCGTCGCCGTTGCCGACGGTCCAGACTTCGCCCGAATAAAGCAGATCCTCGAGCTTGCCGTCGCCCTTGGTCTCGATCTCGTGTTCGATCTGCCCGACCACCTGATCCTCGTAGGCCGCCTGCTCGATCGAGCGCAGGATGCCGATCGGTGTCGGAAAGTCGGGAGGGCCGGCTTGCGCGAGAAGAAACGCGATCGCCGGGTTGGGGGCCTTGGCGTTCCACACCACGCAGTCGTCCTGGCTCCCCTCCTCACCCAAAACAAAGCTCTCGAGCTCACCGCCATTGAACCGGATACCGCGGTTTTTCTCTTTGCCGTAGATCAGTGGCTGGCCGTCCTCGAGGTGAAGTGTCTGCTCGTCGCGAATGGCCTTCTCGGTCATGAACTCGAAGGCCTTGTCGTTGAAGATGTTGCAGTTCTGGTAGATCTCGATGAACGCCGTCCCGCGATGTTCGGCGGCTTCGACCAGCACCCCCTGAAGGTGCTTCTGAAAGATGTCAACACTCCGCGCCACAAAAGTCGCGCCCGCCCCGAGAGCCAGGGCCAGGGGGTTGAATGGATTGTCCAAGGACCCGATCGGCGTCGACTTTGTCCGCTTGCCCCGCTCGCTGGTCGGCGAGTACTGGCCCTTCGTGAGTCCGTAGATCCGATTGTTGAAAAGCAGCACCTTGAGTCCGACGTTGCGCCGCAGCAGGTGGATCAGATGGTTGCCGCCAATCGACATCGCATCGCCGTCTCCGGTGGCCACCCAGACATCGAGCTCCGGGCGACTGATTTTGAGCCCGGTTGCAATCGCGGGCGCGCGACCGTGGATCGTGTGAAATCCATAGGTATCCATGTAGTAGGGGAAGCGACTGGAGCAACCGATTCCGGAAATGACGACGACCTTCTCCTTCGCGATCCCGAGCTTTGGCAGCACGGTCTGCACCGACTTGAGGATGGCGTAGTCACCACAACCGGGGCACCACCGCACCTCCTGGTCGGATTGAAAATCCTTGCGTGTCAGGACGGGCAACTCAGTTGACATGTTCACTCCCGGTGATCTCTTTGACCTTCTGAATGATCTCATCGCGAAAGAAGGGCTTGCCCTCGACCTTGCAAAAGCTGTCTATCTTCTTGAGGTAACGGCCCTGTAGCAGGAGGGCCAGTTGGCCTCCGTTCATTTCCGGCACAAGCACGTGATCGAACCGCGACAACACCTCACCGAGGTTCCGTGGAAATGGATTGAGATGGCGCAAATGCGCTCGCGCGACCTTCTGCCCTGCCGCGCGCATGATGTTGACTCCGCCGGTGATCGAACCGTGCGTACTACCCCAACCCAGAATCAGGATGGGCGCGTCGACATCACCGTGCACTTCGAGTTCGGGGATGTCGTCGGCGATTCCCGCCACTTTTGCGGCTCGAAGATCGGTCATCCGCTGGTGGTTGTCCGGATCGTAGGAGACATTTCCGGAAATGTCTTCCTTCTCCAGACCGCCGACCCGGTGCTCGAGACCCGGTGTTCCGGGGATCGCCCACGGCCGAGCCAGGGTCTTTTCGTCCCGCCGGTAGGGGGCGAATCCTTCGGCATCGGTCCAGAAGTCGACTCGCAGATCGGGGAGGTCTTCGACTTTTGGCAGCAACCAGGGTTCCGAACCATTGGCGATGTAGCCGTCCGTGAGAAGAATCACCGGTACCATGTACTTGGTGGCGATCCGGCACGCTTCGAGCGTGGCGTCGAAAGAGTCCGAGGGCGACGAAGCGGCGACGACCGGCATGGGGGACTCGCCGTTGCGCCCGAACATCGCCTGCAGGAGATCCGACTGTTCGGTTTTCGTCGGCAGCCCGGTCGACGGACCGCCGCGCTGAACGTTGCAGATCACCAACGGCAACTCGACGATCATCGCCAGATTGATCGCCTCCGCCTTGAGGGCCAGGCCCGGCCCGCTGGTGGTGGTCACCGCTAGTGCACCTCCAAAAGCCGCGCCGATCGACGCGCAGACCGCGGCGATCTCGTCTTCGGCCTGAAAGGTGGTCACGCCGAAGGTCTTGTAACGCGACAACTCGTGGAGAATGTCGCTTGCCGGAGTAATGGGATATGAGCCCAGAAAAAGCGGCAAGCCGCTGCGGCGGCTGGCCGCTATGAGCCCCATCGACACCGCACTGTTGCCCATGATGTTGCGGTAGGTGCCGGGCGGCAGCTGCGCTGGATCCACCTCGTAGCGTGTCTGAAAGATCTGGGTAATGTCGCAGAAGTTGAAGCCCGCCTTCATCGCCATAACATTCGCTTCGGCGATCTCCGGACGGTTTTTGAACTTCTTCTCGAGCCAAGCAATCGACGTATCCATCGGACGGCTAAAGAGCCAATAGACCATCCCGAGAGCGAAGAAGTTCTTGCTCCTGTTCTTGGCACGGCCATCGAGCGGACTGTCCTCGAGCGCCCTCATGGTCATGGTCGTGATCTCGGCCGTGTGGACCCGATAACCGGCCAGCGAATCGTCTTCCAGCGGGTTCACCTCGTAGCCGGCCTTCTTGAGATTACCGGCCTTGAACTCGTCGGTGTTGGCGATCAGGATGCCGTTGGGCTTCAGATCCGCTATCGACTTCTTGAGCGCCGCGGGGTTCATGGCGATCAGAACATCGGGCCGGTGGCCCGGGGTGTGGATGTCGTAATCGGCGATCCTCACCTGAAAAGCGGAAACACCCGGAAGAGTTCCGGCTGGAGCCCGGATCTCGGCCGGGAAGTCCGGTAGCGTTGCCAGATCGTTACCTAGCCGCGCGGAGGTACTGGTGAACTGGGTGCCGGTCAACTGCATCCCGTCACCCGAGTCGCCGGCAAACCGGACGACGACTTCGTCCAGCGTCTCCGTGGCGACCTGTGCTTGTTTCTTACCCGAGGGTGGTGCTTCGGTACTCATCTAGACCCCTAAAAAGAGATTTGTTCCAAGTAGAAAAACGGCCACTCAAGAGGCCGTGCGTGACGCGGAGTCTGCGCCTTGACGACGCGCCTCCTCTACCAGATCGACGAGACCGTGACGCAGCGCCGCATGCTGCGCCTGCTCTTCGGGGTAGTGCGGCCGGTAACCGAGCCGCGACTCGTCGTAGGCGTAAGGCTTTTGCAACTCGTCCTTTGTGACCACGGACTGTCCCCGATTGAAATAGGCCATGTCATGGTTGTTGCTCATGATGATGGCCTCTTCGGGGCAAGCGTCGACGCAGTACCCGCAAAAAACACAGCGGAGCATATCGATGTTGTAAAGCAGCGGGTACTTCTCGATGTTGAGGTCGGGATGTTCTCCGGCCTCGATGTGGATGCACTCCGCAGGACAAGCAGCCGCACAGAGGAAACAGGCCACACAGCGCAGGGACCCATCGGGCCGGGTGGTGAGGATGTGGTGCCCGCGGTATCGGGGCGAATAGAGGCGCCGCTCTTCCGGGTAATTGATGGTGTAGGTCTTGCCCCGGCCGAAGAAATTGCGCACGAAATGGCGAAGCGTCACCCACAGGCCGGAGAGAAGCGGAAGATAAAGCCTCTCCACGATCGTGTACCGGTAGGGCGCCGGATGTCTTGGATGGGCCCCCCGCGAACTCACCGTTCGAGCTCCCCGGCGATGACGTTGAGTCCCCCCAACGAAACCACCGCATCCGAAATCGTACCGCCGTTGATCAGCCTCGAGAAGGTCGAAAAGATGGGAAAACAGGGCGGTCTCACTTTGATCCTGTAGGGCTTTCCCGAACCATCGCTCAGGACATAGAACCCGAGCTCGCCATTGGCTCCCTCGACGGCCGAGTAGATCTCCCCGGGGGGCACCTGAATGCCATCCATGATCAGCTTGAAGTGATAGATCATCGCCTCCATCTGGTTGTAAGCGACTTCTTTCGGCGGCAACGCCACGTGGGGGTCGTCGACGATAAAGGGACCTTCCGGCATCCCCCGATCCAGGAGTTGGCGGATGATTTTGAGCGACTCCCGGATCTCCGATATGCGGACCCGGAAACGGTCATGTACGTCGCCGCCATGAAAAACGGGCACGTCCCAATCGACCGTGTCGTAAAGATCGTAGGGGTTGTCTCGCCGGACGTCGTAATCGACACCCGAGGCCCTCAGACAGGGTCCCGTCCAACCCCAGTTCACCGCCTCTTCTCCACCGATGGCGGCGATGCCAACCGCGCGGTCGAGCCAGATCCGGTTGCTGACGATGAGCTTCTCGACATCGTCGATAAATGCCGGGATGGTTTCGAGAAGGGCCCTACAGCGGGCTTCGAAGTCCGGTGGCAAATCCGCGGCCAACCCGCCTATGCGACAGTAGGAGACCGTCAGCCGAGCGCCCGAACAAGCTTCAAGAAGCCCGTAGATCTCCTCGCGCGGTTGAAACAGATACCAGAAATTGGTCAGGGCGCCCGAATCCACCAGCGACGAACCGTTGCACACACAGTGATCCATGACGCGGGAGAACTCGGAGAGGATCGTCCGCGCCCACACGGCTCGCGGCGGCACTTCGACGTTCAGGAGCGTCTCGACGGCGCGACAGTACCCGACGTTGTTGATGAAGGAAGAACAGTAGTTGAGCCGGTCGGTGTACGGGATGACCTGTTGCCAAGTGTGTGTCTCCGCCATCTTCTCAAAGCACCGGTGGAGATACCCGATCTCCACTTCGCTAGCGCTGATGATCTCGCCGTCGAGCGTCGCCACTACCCGGAAGGTCCCATGCATCGCCGGGTGCGACGGGCCGATGTTGATCGTCATGCGCTCGAACATGTCGTCCTCGGCATCCATCGGCGGCTCCGGCTGCGGCCGGTACATCTTGTCTTCCGTCAGAATCCACCGCCGCGCCGGATCGTAGTCTTTGCGTAGCGGATGCCCTTGAAAAGCCTCGTGGGTCAGAATCCTGCGAAGGTTGGGGTGGCCCTCGAAATGCAGGCCGAACATGTCGTAGACCTCGCGCTCGAACCAATCAGCACCTTTCCAGACATCGATGAGCGAGGGCAGAACCGGATCGTCCTCAGGCACCGGCACCTTGAGTCGCAGTCTCCCACCGCCACGCAGCGACGCCAGGTGGTAGACCACCTCGAAGCGCTCTTCGCGATCGGGATAGTCGACACCGCACAGATCCAACAAGAGATCGAACCCGGTTTCCGGATCCGCCGTCAGCTCGCGCGCCAGATCCACGAGAATCTCGCGACGGACGATCCAGGTCGGCTGATCTAGACCCTCTCGAAGTTGGATGCTGTCGGCGGGAAAGCGCTCAGGCAGCGGCAACGGAGCCGTCGTCGTCGGCACGCTTGGCCTTTTCTCTCTTTCTGCGCTTTTTTGTGTCGCGCTCGATCTTCTCCTTCAATTGAAGGATTCCGTACATCAACCCCTCGGGGCTAGGTGGACAACCGGGGACATAGACATCGACGGGGATGAGCTCGTCGATGCCCTGCATGACGTGGTAGGCGCGGTAGAAGCCTCCCGAGCAAGCGCAAGCACCCATCGAAACGACCCACTTTGGATCGGGCATCTGGTCGTAGATCTTCTTCATGACCGGCGCCATCTTGTCGGTGATCGTCCCGGCGACGATCATCACGTCGCTTTGACGGGGCGAGAAACGAACGACCTCGTAGCCGAACCGCGCCATGTCGTAGTGGCTCGAAACCACACTCATGAACTCGATCGCGCAACAGGCGGTGCCAAACGGCAGCGGCCAGAAGGAGTTGTTTCGCCCCCACTCCTCGAGTTTCTCGAATGTGGTGGTGACCCAGGATTCGCCGATCATCGCGATGAAGCTTCAGGTGCTGGTTGATTGCCTGGTTTCGCGGCCGTTGGTGCGCTGCCCGGCTCGGCGAGAATCCTAGCCCATGTACCCGATGGTCACAAGCTGATCGGCCGCAGACAAGGACCCACTGGAAAACTCCTTAGCCGACATCGCTGCCGGCGGCGGAACGCACTTCCCCGCGGAGCTTTTCGAGCCGGTCGACGTGCCCCTGCTGCGCCGCGATCACACTCAAGAGGACCTCTTCCGCCTCACCGCCGATTTCGCGGATCATCTTGGGATAGAGCACCTCGTTTTCGTAGCGCTCCTCGGCTATCGAGTCGGCAATCGCCCTCTCTGTCTCCCGGACCTGCCCGGCAGCTCCGAGCAGGAGCGCGGCCAACTCGTCCTTGGCCTCGGCCAATTCGATCCATCGGCGGGCGAGGTTCGGCAGACCCGCGGCTTCGGCGCTTCGAGCACAGGCTCGGTAGCGCGCTGCGGTTGTCGCCTCGCTCGAAAAACCCGTCTTGAGATGCTCTTGGGCGCGGGGTACTCGTGACACAACAACTCTCCTCTTGATGTCGACTGGGCTGCGTCGTAACGCGGCGATGGTGAACACCGGGCTATGATCCCTGGCGACAGAGATTCTACTCGATCCGGCCACTGTCGAGGACCTCCTTTCAACCCGGCGGCCTACTCGACGTATGAATATGAGGTGCCACCGAACCCTGAACCGTATGTGCAGCCCGCAATGAGAAGAGCTTTTCTGATATTCCTGGTCGTCCTTTCGATCGGCGGCGCCGTTGCTTTGGCAGTAGGCAACGGGTTGGGGGCCTCCTGGCTCAGCGGCACCGGGATCCTGGCTCTCACGGGTTCGCTGCTCCTCTTTCTGCTCTGGCTCAGCGCGCGAGTGGTGCAGGTCTTTCTCTGGCGGGTCGGCCGCCGGCTCGCTTTTTCGTACTTCCTGATCGGCGTCCTGCCGATACCCATGGTCGGCGTCCTTATCCTGCTCAACGCGTATCTCTTGTGCGGCTTCTTTCTCGGCCATCTCTACCGCGATGCAGCGGCGTCCGTGCAGCAAGATCTGGCAAAGACAGCCCAGGCAAAGCTGGCCGGCGAGACAGCGCAGCTTGGCCCGCAGGAAACCGAGATCGCCTACGCAATCTATGAACGCGGCTGGAAGGTAGAGGGCGACCCGCGCCTTCCCTATCTCTGGCCGAAGGCCTTGGCCGATCTATCGATCCCGGTCGAATCCGTGTCGGAGCGTGAGAGAACCGCACAGTACTTTGTCCTTCCCGACGGCTCGGCGACCCTGCTTACGGCCGTTGGCCAGGGCCGCCGTTCGGCAGTCACCTTTCTCTCACAAAGCGCCGACTCGGAGCTGATGCGGCGAACCGAACTATGGATCGGGCTGCTGCGCTCAGACGACCCGCGCAAGCAAGCGCGCTGGAGACTCGAGTTGGGCGGCCGGGTTTTCTCGCTCCACCCATTTGGAGGCAGAAGCAGCCTCCGGGACCGTAGCGCGTTTCTCGCCGAGAGAAGCCCGGACTCCGGCTGGTTGAAACGCCCGTTTCTCTGGTGGAGCGAGGTTTCGGGGTCGCTACGCTCGGTCCAGGACGGCTCGGTGGTCGCCGACCATGTGACCGCCAATCTGTACGGCGATCTCTCGCTGGTGGCCAAACATCTTTTTTCGAGCTCTCTCGAGTTCGACACCGCGATCCTGGCTGGTCTTGTGGGTGTCACCGGCCTGCTTTCCTCGATCTACGCTATCGCCGCCGCCATGGCGCTCTACCTCATCTATACGTTGAGCCGGGCGGTCAACCGGTTGAGCCGCGCCACGGAAGCGGTTCAGCGTGGTGATTTTTCGATCCGCATCCCGGTGCGGCGGACCGACCAGGTGGGCGAGCTCCAACGATCGTTCAACCAGATGTCGGCAAATCTCGAGACCCTCGTGTCGACAGCAGCGCAAAAGGAGTCCCTCGAAAAGGAGTTGCGGATCGCGCGCGATCTGCAGCGCAGCCTGCTGCCGCGAGACCTCCCCTCCTCGGAGGCCGTCGAGTTCGCAACCCTCTTCGAACCCAGCGCGGCCATCGGTGGCGACTATTTCGACATCCTCCGGATCGACGACTCGAGGATTGCGGTGGTGATCGCAGACGTCTCCGGCCACGGCCTTCCCACCGGTCTCCGGATGGCGATGCTCAAGGCGGCGCTGGTGATTCTGGTGGAGGAAGCCAAAGCCCCTGTGGAGATCCTCCGGCGGCTCTCGGCGATGGTCCGAGCCCAGACCGACGAGCGCTTCTTTGTAACGGCCACGGTCGGAGTCGTCGATTTCCGCAACGGTACCCTCGAATTGACCAACGCAGGGCACCCACCGACCTATTTGATGCGCGGAGGAGAAGTCGAGGAGATCCTCCTACCCGGCAATCCTCTCGGGGCTCTGGGCGAGGAATACGGACAGACCCGGCTCGACCTCGAACCAGGTGACATCCTGGTATGGCTCTCCGACGGCTTGATCGAGACCACCGACCCCGAGGGCGAGCCCTTTGGCTATGACCGAACCCGGGAGAGTCTCGAGGGATTAGCGGGGAGTGGTGCGGAGGCGGCTCGCGATCGACTGCTCGCCGCTGTCGCCCGACACGCGGCCGGGGAGCCGCCGGTCGACGATCAGACGCTAGTGGCGATGCGCTATAGCGGTTCGGTCGAGTCGAGACCCAGAAAAGAATAGATCCGTCGAATGTAGCTGACGGTCTCGCGGAACGGCGGCAC
>Ga0224508_10001477_pt1 | contig 21106 bp, 36 predicted proteins | sample SF_Jan12_sed_USG_4_FD_170157 | JGI IMG/M metagenome (GOLD analysis project Ga0224508, IMG submission 170157) | Sediment microbial communities from San Francisco Bay, California, United States - SF_Jan12_sed_USGS_21 | ecosystem: Environmental > Aquatic > Marine > Sediment | place: USA... | reverse complement strand
GGTAATTCCGGCCGCTTTTTATTTTTAGTTGCAGGGGCTTTTTGGAATCTTCGTTTTATAAATACTGGTCACAGTGAAAAAGTTCGATATTAATTCAGAATACCAGGTTGATGTTTCCGACCTGGCTTACCTGGCCGGGTTGACCGAGCGGCGAATCCAGCAGCTCGAGGTCGAGAGCATTGTCACCAGGTTAGAGCATGGTAAATATGATTTAGTTGAATCGATCCGCGCGATTTTAGAACACACGCGCCAGAGCTCGCGCGGATCGGTAGCCAGCGAGGCCGAGCGCAACGAGCGAACCAAGCTAACCCGCGAGAAACGGTTGATTGCGGAAATGAATCGAGAGGAGCTGGCCGGCAACCTGGTGCAAGTCGAGATCCAGCGCAAAAACTTGTTTGAGGTTGGCCGCGAGGTTAAAAATAATCTCGAGACAATTCCCGACAGGGTTGCGGGCGTGCTCGCCGGCGAGACCGATAAGGGAAAATGTTACACGATACTCGCCGCAGAGATCCGAGCGGCGCTTGAGAATTTAATCGAAAAATTGCACTCGACTCTGGTCGAAGATCCGCGCGCACATGTCACTATTGAGACCGATTAAACTTTCAGAGGCCTGCGTCGGTTTTGTTCACGGCATCGAGCCGACGCCGGAGCTCGAGCTGGCCGAATGGGCTGATAAAAATCGCAACCTACCACAAACCGGCTCGGCCGAACCTGGTCGCTGGCGAACTAGCCGCACGCCATATCTGCGCGAGCCTATGCATTGCCTCAGCGCGCACGTTAACGTGTCAATTGTCACCTTGATGTTCGGCACGCAACTGGGCAAAACCGAGACCGGCAACAATTGGACGTTTTATGTCATCGACCATTCGCCCGGGCCTATGCTCGTTGTTCAACCGACGATCGATATCGGCAAGCTTTGGAGCCAACAAAGATTTGCGCCGGCCGTTTCGATTATGCCTTGTATTCAAGACCGGATCGCGCCGGCGCGATCGCGGGATTCTAGAAACACGACTCTGGTTAAAGGGTTCGACGGTGGGCTGCTGCGGATCGCCGGCGCCAATTCAGCATCAGGATTGCGCGCGATGCCGGTTCGATACCTGATGCTCGATGAAATTGACGCTTACCCATTCGATGTCGAGGGCGAGGGCGATCCGATCGAGCTCGCGGAGCGGCGGCGTAAAACTTTTGCGCGATCAAAGCAGCTCGAGACGTCAACACCGACCGAGGTCGCGACGTCGAGAATCAATCGCCGGTTCGAGGACGGTTCGCGCGGCGAGTATCATGTCCCATGCCCGCATTGCGGCGATTTTCATATGCTCGAGATTGAAAATCTAAAATATGAGCTCGACGATGACGAGCAAATTGTCGAAAGTTCGGTTGCTATGGTTTGTCCGGTTTGCGGCGCGCTGATTCCTGAATATCACAAGACCGAAATGCTCGAGCGCGGCAAGTGGGTGCACCAGTTCCCAAAGCGCAAACATAAAAGCTTTCACTTATCGACACTCTATTCACCGGTCGGGTGGGAATCCTGGTCGGAGATCGCCGCGACTTATGAAAAATCGAAATCAAACGACGAGCTTAAAAAAACATTTACTAACACGATTTTGGGTTTGCCGTATGAAGAAAAAAAGAAGCTGCTCGAGGCCGATATTTTAATGAAGCGCGCGGAATCTTATCCGCTCGGAAAATGCCCGGTTGGCGCCCTGGTTTTAACTGCCGGCGTCGATGTTCAGGATAACCGGCTCGAGATCCTGGTAATCGGTCATAACGAGCGGGAGCGCTGGATCGTTGATCGACTAATTTTAGACGGGTCGCCGGCACACAATGAGGTATGGAAATCGCTCGACGACTATTTGGCGGCGCCTTTTGAAAATGCCGGCGGGTCGGAGCTCAGAATCAGTGCGGCGGCGATAGATTCGGGCGGGCATCATACGCAAAAAGTTTATGATTTTTGTCGGGTTCGCAAAGCGCGGAAAATATTCCCGGTCAAAGGTTGGTCAACGAAGGCAAAGCCGATTATCGGCAAACCGACGAAAGTCGATATTGACGTGCGCGGCGAGACCATCAAAAAGGGCGGTGAGTTATGGATGGTCGGCACCGATACCGCTAAAGATCAAATTTACAACTGGCTCGAGCTCACCAGTCCCGAACAGGAAGGCTATATTCATTTTTCAGACGAGTTGCCAAAAGAATTTTATAAGCAATTGGTTTCCGAGAAAAAGGCGCCGCGATATACAAAGGGTTTTTTAACTTATGACTGGATGCTACCGAAAGGCGCCCGAAATGAAATGCTCGATTGTTCGGTTTATGCGATCGCGGCATTTTGGCGGCTTGGATTAAATCGTTGGCGTCGGTCGCAATGGAAACAACTCGAAAAACTGGTACAGCCGCCCACCGGCGATTTATTCGAACAATCGAGTAATGAAGATCGCGAAAAATCGCGCGTCGAGGCAGTTGAATCGGTCGCGCCGCGTAAGAGGCGCCGATCGTCGAATCGAAAAGGCAAAACTTTCACGGAATCAATTTTAAATGGCCGATGACATTATAGAAATATTCGAAATCGGGTTGATCCTGCGCCTGGTCGAGAATGGTATCGAAGAAAAAAAAGCCGAGAGTATTGTCAGCGGCTATTTTGAAGAAGCGCGCGAAGATTACGGGGGCGTTCGGGTGATGTTGAAACGCGGTTATCAAAAATTTCGGCCAGCCGTGATTAAAAAAATAAAAAATGAATTTAACGGCCGCAACGGCGCTGAAATCCGGCGGCGCTATAAAATGTCGCGGACACATTTTTACCGGGTCATTAGTAAGTAATTCCGCAAAGTGGCAGCGGCGGGGCCAAGGTCGGCTGTATATTCCGCAAAATGGATCTCGCCAAAATATTAAAGGTTACGGTCAGCGCGATGATTAATGGCGCTTTAGCCTACGCCGGCGCAATGCTGGCACTGCTGACGAGTCTAGATCCATCTGCATCAATCCATGATATCGGTGAAATCCCGCGATATATCGCGATCGGGACGGGTGTCGTCACAGCATTGAAAGATACCCAGGCCGCGCTGGCCAATTTTGGAGATTAAAAAATGAAAATAATCACGGCTTTTATAATCACTTTTTTATTATCGGGCTGCGCGCTTTTTGCGCCGGCCGAGGATGCGACCGCGAAAAGATTTGCCGACGCCATGAATCGGTATTGTTCCCTGACCATCGAAACCGATCGACTCCGTTTCCGCGAAAAGGTCAATGCATTGGGTAATGGTAATGTCGGCAAAATTGAATGTGCTGAATAGTGGCGCGCCCGGTATCGGAAATTATCGAGCATTCTGTGTCGCCGTGGATGCGGCTTATAACACCGATCGCGCTGGCGATGATCATGTTTATTTTGAACAATTTTAACCGGAATTTAAATCAAGTCGCGACCGATGTTAGCAGCGTAAAAGACCGAATTCACGAAAACTCTCGACGCATTCAAGCCAACGAAACCGCGATTGAGATCTACCATCACAACTCAATAAAGAGGTAAGTTTAAAAATGGCAACTTTTAATAAATACGATCAATTTGCTGTCGACCTGGCGGCGGGCGTTCACGTTTTGACAACTGCAGGCAGCACGTTGAATATCTGTTTATCAAATACGGCGCCGGTTGCGGCTACCGATGCGGTATTGGCCGACGTCACGCAAATAAGCTATACCAACATCACCGAAACCGTGCCGGCCGATGTAACTAACGTCGGCGCCGAAACGCCGGCGGGAACATGGGACGTCAGCGGTACCGATGTTGTATTAAACGCAACGGGTGCGGTCGCGACTTTTCAATATGTTATTTTGTATAACGACACCCCGTCCTCGCCGCTCGATCCGCTAATCGGCTGGTGGGATTATGGCTCGGGCGTTACCCTGGCAAACGGCGAATCGTTTACGGTTGATTTCGGAACCTCGATTTTTACTGTCACGTAAATCGCGAGGCTGATGCCTTTGCTATTAAAAAAGGTGCGGCGATGCGACGGCGCATGCTGTCGCGAGTCGCCTACCTTTCCAAACGAACAGCGCGACGATTGCATTTATCGAACAAATCGAAACCCGGAGCGCGGTTGTTCTCTGATGGCCGGCGATCGCCAAATGAAAATTACGTCGAACGATAAAACAGTTCAAATCGGTGGTATGAATATCCGCGAGGTTTTCAAATTCCGTTGCGTTAATTGGCCGCACAATATTCCTGAAAAATTCCAACGAAAAAATAAGACGGGGGGCTGCTGCTGGCAGTTCGTAAACGATGGCGACTGAAATCCTATTGCCGAATGGTTACACGGTATCAGGAACAAGTGATTTAAGCGGCGCTGTCACGAATATCGACCAGGGCGTCGACACCCCTAACGATACACTAACCGTCGACACGGTAACGCCAGATCACGGCGTCGAAACCGATACCATAACCTTTGATTTTACCAGCACGACATTTGTCGACGGCGACACAATAACTAATGTTACTTTCCGCGCGCGAGTTGGCGAACCTGGCTCGGGCACCGGCAAGGATTATTTCGGAGTTGATTTACTGATTGGCGGCACCGCTCAAGGAACCGTGGTCGACGGTTCATATTTTACAACGTCATGGGTTAATCAATCATTTAACGATACTGGCTGGAATAGCGACTGGACGGCATCAGAATTAAACGGGCTGCAAATCCGTTGCACCTTAAAACAAGACGGCATGCCCGCCGCGATGATTTTTACGATTTCTGAGGTCGAGGTTGTCGTCACCGGCACTAAGGATTATACGATCACCGCCGATGCCGGTTCGTATTCTGTTACGGGTGTCGCGGCAACCTTGTCCAGAGGTCGCGCAATAGCTGCTGACGCTGGGAGTTTCGCGGTTACGGGTTTCGACGCCACGTTAACCATAGTTAGCAACCCTGTTTTAACTGCCGACGCTGGTTCGTATTCCGTAACCGGCAGCGCCGCGACATTAATACAGCCGCGAACCTTAGCGGCTCTGGCGGGTGTTTTCGCAATTAATCGTGAAAATCTCGAATCAACGTCTCATAACGCGCTTAATTGGACACCCATCGGGTCGCCGACCGAGGCCGGCAATGTTGCAGCCGATCCGTTTGGTAATTTGGAGCTGGATCGGATCGGCGATGATAATGCGGGGGCGTTCGAGGGTGAACAGTTAAACGCGAGCTGGTTTAGCGGCGACGATATCGGAAACACCTACACGTTCACTGCTTACATTTTAAAGGATTCCATTCCGCGCACTACTCGATTTGCGTATTTTGATATGCGTTATCTGGGAGTAAGCCCAGAATCCAACATTTTAAAGCTGGACACGTCAACCGGGGAATTCGAAACGCCGCTTTTTGAGAGCGATAATGCATCAGCCGGCGTTATCGATGTGGGTGACTGGTGGCGAATAAGAATCACTGCCAAGTCTATCAATCAAGGTAATAATCTTTTGCGTTTGTTTTTTTACGCTGCGGCTGGCGCGTCGGCAACATGGGTAACTGGCGTCGCCGCACAAGGCGACGTGGTTTTCGGTGCTTATCAATTCACGGCCGATGATATTGGCCGATATCCAGCGCACATAAGAACATCTGGCGGCGCGGTTATCCCGCCGGAAGCATTAGCCGAATGGCACCGAGTTTTAAATGCAAATGCGGGCTCGTATTCAGTAACCGGAATCGACGCCACGTTAACCGTAGGCGGCGGCAATCCTGTCCTAACTGCCGAGGCTGGCGCGATCACGATCACCGGCGCCGCCGCCGGCCTCGAGCTCAACCAGGTAGTCGCCGCCGCCGCCGGCAGCGTCACGATCGCGGGTTTCGATGCCGCTTTAACCACGGCCGGTGATTTTGAGATCCTGGCCGAGGCTGGCAACGTCACGATCGCGGGCGCGATCGCCGGCCTCGAGCTCAACCAGGTAGTCGCCGCTGACGCGGGCGCGATCGCGATCACCGGCGCCGCCGCCGGCCTCGAGCTCAACCAGGTAGTCGCCGCTGACGCGGGCGCGATCGCGATCACCGGCGCCGCCGCCAGCCTCGAGCTCAACCAGGTAGTCGCCGCCGAGGCCGGCGCGATCGCGATCACCGGCGCCGCCGCCAGCCTCGAGCTCAACCAGGTAGTCGCCGCCGAGGCCGGCGCGATCGCGATCACCGGCGCCGCCGCCGGGCTCGAGCTCAACCAGGTAGTCGCCGCTGACGCCGGCAGCGTCACGATCGCGGGCGCGATCGCCAGCCTCGAGCTCAACCAGGTAGTCGCCGCTGACGCCGCCGCGATCACGATCACCGGTTTCGATGCCGCTTTAACCACGGCCGGTGATTTTGAGATCCTGGCCGAGGCTGGCAGCGTCACGATCGCGGGCGCGATCGCCAGCCTCGAGCTCAACCAGGTAGTCGCCGCCGAGGCCGGCGCGATCGCGATCACCGGCGCCGCCGCCGGGCTCGAGCTCAACCAGGTAGTCGCCGCTGACGCCGGCAGCGTCACGATCGCGGGCGCGATCGCCAGCCTCGAGCTCAACCAGGTAGTCGCCGCTGACGCCGCCGCGATCACGATCACCGGCGCCGCCGCCGGGCTCGAGCTCAACCAGGTAGTCGCCGCTGACGCCGGCAGCGTCACGATCGCGGGCGCCGCCGCCAGCCTCGAGCTCAACCAGGTAGTCGCCGCTGACGCTGGCGCGATCGCGATTACCGGTTTCGATGCCGCGCTAACGACTGGCGGGGATGTTGAGATATTGGCCGAGGCTGGCAGCGTCACGATCACCGGCACCGATGCCGTTTTAGCGGTCGGTTACGTTATCGAATGCGATAGCGGTAATCTCGGCATTATTGGCACCGACGCTAATTTGCAAGTCGATTATTCTTTTGCTGCTGAACTAGGAATTATTGCGGTTACCGGGTTTGACGCGACTTTGATCGATAGCCAAGTTCGGGTGATATATCAAATAATTTCGGGATCGCAAAAAATCGAGCTTCAGTTGGCCGGCGGTCAAAATATTATCCAGCGACTTAGCGCTGATCAATCCATAAAACAAACCTTGACGCAAATCGGAGATATATCGAATGGATGAAATAACTATTAACGATTTAGGCACATCGATCCAGGTCACGGTGCAAGAATCTGACGCGGATCTCGATATTAGCGCGGCAACGGATACCGCGATTATTTTGACTAAACCAGGTGGCGAGACTGTCGAAAAAACTGCGGCCTTTATCACCGATGGCACCGACGGGCTAATCGCTTACAACACGGTTGCAGCCGATATCGATCAAAAAGGAATTTGGAGTTATCGAGCCAAAGTCACGTTTTCGCCGACGCAGGTTTTTTATACGGTCGATCCTGATTTTTTCAACGTGGTTGCATAAAGTTCCGCGATTTGGCAAACCGCGAACATTAACTCGGGGTAGTATCCGCTCGAATGAATCAATTCGACAATACAACGGCGCCTTACCAAATCCCGAAAGTAATCGTTTCCGGCGACTATGTAGCCTGGCGCAATTCCGGCCTGGTCAGGGATTACCCGCCGGCAAGCTACACTTTAACTTTTAATTTTCGGCTCGAGGGCGAGCCGTCTAGGGAATTTGTTGTCACCGGCATCGAGGACAGCGGCGAGTTTCTATTTGAAATGTCGATTGCAGAAACTGGTGTCCTCGAGGTTGGTTCCTATCATTGGGATTTATACGTTACCCAAATCAGTGATAGCAAGCGAGTCACGCTCGACGATGGTATTTTGCGAGTCGCCGCCAATAAAGCCGACGCTAGCGGCGATCCGCGAACACTACCGCGTCAAATGATTGCCCAAATCGAAAGGGCTATATTAAACCGCGCGACAAATAATCAGCTTGACACCCTGGCCTATTCTCTCGGCGTCGAAACCAGCGCAACGCGCGATACTGAAAAATTGTTAACCTGGCGGGATTACTGGCGAAAAGAATTGATAAAAGCGAACCGGAAAAAACGAGCCCGGAGCGGGCGGGGCCATTCTGGCATTGTGAGGGCTAAATTTTAATGTCGAAAATAACACTAATCGACGGTAAATATCATCACGCACCCGGCCGCATTAAAAAGGCAAGCCGCCGGCAAGGCGCGATCCCGCAAAAGCGAGAATTCAGCGCGGGAATCATCGACCGGCTATCTGCAAGTTTCACGGGTTCACAAGTTCCAATCAACGAAGAAATAAAGCACGGCTTACGAACTATGCGCGCTCGAGCTCGGGATCTATGCTCAAACAATGACTATGCCCGCCGGTTTGTTCAAATGGTCAAATCTAATGTGATTGGGGTTAACGGTATCAAGCTGCAGGCGCAAACAATGCGCGGCGTTAATAAACCCGATATGGTCGATAATCAGCTAATTGAATCGGCGTGGAAAATTTGGGGCCGGCCTTTTAATTGCAGCATCGATAGCAAGTTATCATGGCGTGATATCGAAAACCTGGCGATCGCCAGCATTGCCCGCGACGGTGAAGTTTTGATTCAAATTATTGAAACGCCATTGCAAGGTTTCGGGATGCGATTGCGGGTTTTGCCGGCTGAATACCTCGACGAAAATCATAACGGCGAATTACCAAACGGCAACCAGGTTGTTATGGGTATCGAATACGATACGTTCGGCGCGATCGTGGCCTACCATATCCGGCAAAACAACGTTAAGGCGTGGGTGAATGTTTATCCCGAACGCGAATACCTGCGGATCGATGCGGCCGACATACTGCATTTGCATATCGTCGATTTTCCTGAACAGGCGCGCGGTATCCCGTGGATGCATTCGGCAATTAAGCGCTTGAATATGGTCGGCAAATATGAAGAAGCCGAGCTGGTCGCCGCGTCGATCGGCGCCTCGAAGATGGGTTTTTATCACTCGGCCGACGGGGATAGCTATACACCCGACGAAATTGTCGACGGCGAAGAAGACGACGACGGCGAGCTCATAATGCAAATGGAGGCCGGCACGATCGAGCAATTACCGAGCGGGACTACTTTCACAGGTTTTGATCCGACGCACCCAACGACGGCCTTTGATGGATTTATGAGAGCGGTTTTGCGCGGCGCTTCGTCGGGCCTTAATGTTTCCTATAGCGGGCTTTCGAATGATTTGGAAAATGTCAATTTTTCAAGTATACGCGCCGGCGTGCTCGACGAGCGCGATCAATGGCGAGTCATTCAATCCTGGCTGATCGAGCACATGCACCAGCGCATATATGAGCGCTGGTTACCGACCGCCATTATCAACGGCAAGCTGCCGCTGCCATTTAAAAAGGTTGCGACAAAATATCAAAATATCCGCTGGCAGCCTCGAGGCTGGCCGTGGGTAGATCCCAAAAAAGATTCTGAAGCAAATCGAAATAACATCGGTATGGGTATCGAAACGCGGCAAGGGATTCTATCCCAGCAGGGCCGCGATTTTGACGAAACGCTCGAGCAATTAGCATATGAAAAACAACGAGCCGATGCGCTCGGCGTCAATATCGATTTTTGGCTAGAAGAAGAAAACCCTTTTGGAGCAAAAGACGATGACGAGTAAAACTATCAAAACCCGACTCGAATTTCGCGAGTTATCTTTTGAAAAAAATAGTATCGATTCGGAAGCGCGAACCGTGGCGGTTCGGTTTTCGAGTGAATATCCCGTGCAACGCTATATCGACGGCGTTGTCGGTGATGAAGTGCTAGACCATAACCCGAGCTCGGTTGACCTTGGCAGGTTAAACGATGGGGGGCCGGTCTTGTTAGACCATGACGCGCGGCAGCATGTCGGCGTTGTAGAAAGCGCAGCGATTGACCCTGATAGGGTTGGTCGGGCCGTTTTGCGATTTGGTAAATCGGATTTGGCTAGCGAAGTTTTTAACGATATATGCGACGGCATAAGGCGAACTATTAGCGTTGGATATCGGGTGCATAAATACGTAACTGAAAAAATCGACGATTCGATTATTTTCAGAGCGGTTAATTGGGAACCTTTCGAGGTGACCATGACTAGCTTACCCGCCGATCCAAGTGCCCAGGTTGGGCGCAATGCCGAAAAACTTAACGAAACCGAGATAATACAAATGGAAAAGAAAGACGAAACGCCGGCGAAAGTTCCCGCGCTCGATGAAAATCGAGAGCTTGAAACCATGCGCCGAAAAGAAGCCGATCGCATGGCTAATATTTTAGCGATTGGCGAGCGGTATGACTGTGAAACCCTGGCGCGCGAGGCGATTGCCAACGGGTCGACGGTCGATGAAATGAATAAATCAGTCCTCGAGCTGATAGCCGAAAAGCAATCGCGCGCTGAGCCCGTTACACAAATCGGCCTTAGCAAAAGCGAAGTCCAGCGCTATTCTCTAATGCGGGCGATTAATGCCGCGTTTAATAACGACTGGAGCAAGGCCGGCTTCGAGCGCGAGGCCTCGCTGGCGATTGAAGACGAGCTACAGCGCGCGCCGCAGGGCTTTTATATTCCTTTCGAAATTCAATCGGCAATGTATACAAGCCAGCAGCGCGTTATGACTGTCGGTGTTGATGCTGACGGCGGTTTTCTTAAAGGAACCGATCACCTGGCCGGCTCGTTTATCGAGTTGCTGCGCGCGAATGCGCTAATGGGTTTATTGAATGCGCGATTCCTGCCTGGCCTGGTTGGCGATATTGATATACCCAGGCTAGACGGTGGCGTTGCGTTCAACTGGGTCACAGAGGACGCCGACGCAACACCGGACGACGCGACGCTCGGCACGGTTGCGATGTCGCCGAAAACAGTAGTCGGCGAAGTGCCGATATCACGACGGTTGCTGAAGCAATCAGCGCCCTCTGTCGAGGCAATGTTAATGGATGACATGGCGAAGGGCGCCGCACTCGCGATCGACCTAGCGGCGTTTTCCGGCACGGGTGCTGCAGGTCAGCCGACGGGTGTTACCGAAACGGCTGGAATCGGCGCGACCAGTATCGCGACTTTTGCGACGACCGGGTTTCCGACCTTTGCGGAAATTGTTGATTTCGAGACAGACGTATTAACCGCGAATGCGCTTAACGGGACGCTGGCATATTGCACCACGGCGGCAATCTCTGGATCAATGAAGACGACCGCAAAAGACGCCGGTTCCGGGATGTTTCTGCTAGATCGCGGCGAGGCAAACGGATACCCCGTGCATGTCTCGACGCAGCTAGCGGCGAAAACAATCCTGTTTGGTAATTTCGAGGACGTCATAATCGGGTTGTGGGGCGTGCTCGATGTCGAGCCCGATAAGGCCGAAAAAGCCGCGTCGGGTGGCCTGGTGCTGCGCGTTTTTCAGGACGTTGACGTCGGCGTCCGGCACGCGGGATCATTCAGCGAATCAGGTGCTTAACTTTAACGGGGCGGCTTTGGCCGCCCCAATTTCTTGAGGATTTTATAATGGTTATGAAAAAAAAGATGGAGGCGAAAACCTCGCGCGTAAAATTGTTGCGCGGCGCAAAGGGCGAGGATAAAAAACAACACAAGGCCGGCGAGGTGCTTACCTGTAATCGAAATCTCACCCGCATCCTGGTATCAACCGGGCGCGGTGAAGTAGTCGAGGACAAGCCGACGAAAAGCGATTAACAATGATCGAAACTATCGAAGATACCCGCAGTTTTTTTGATTCGGGAGAGTTTGCCGAGGTTGTTTATCTCGGCGCCAACATTTCAATTTTGGGGATCTTCGATAGTAATTTCGACGAAACGATCGATATCACTGGCCGGCGGGTCGGTTTACGTTGCATTAATAGCGACGTCACCGGCGTTAATATCGGCGCCAGTATCACGATTAACCGAATAGACGCCATGTACACAGTTCGGGCGAAGGAAGTCGGCGCCCGAACCACGTTGCTAATTCTGGAGCAAATTTGACGCACCGAGCCGAAACAATTTTAGAGACTGTCAAAACTCTACTAACAGGCCTCACGACGACGGGGATTCGCGTCGAGCGCGCTCGAGTATGGCCGGTTGACGAGCTGCCGGCGCTGTCCATTTTTAAAAGCGACGATCTACGCAGCGACGAAGAAGAAACGCTTGACGATCAATTTACGCGCGATCTGACGATTAACGTCCAGGCCTATGTTGCGACGGTCGACAATGTTGAAACGGTTTTAAATGCGATCGCGGCCGAGGTTTTCGCCGCCATGTCAGCCGACAATACACTCGGCTTGGGCTTTGTCTTCAATGCTCTACTGATCGGTGAAACCGAGCCCATTATCGAGCGCACGCAGGACATACCGATCGCGACAATGACGTCGGGTTGGCTGGTTTCATACCAACATTCTAAAACGAGTGCGGAATCATGAAGCAAATCAAAATGGCTCATAAAGACAGCGATGTTGAAATTACAGTTGTTGCGTCGCAGGTGCCAAATGCAATTTATAACGGCTGGTATGAAGTAAGCCAGCCGATCGAGCCCGAACAGGGCGCCAAACAAATTAAGAAATCGACAAAGAGGAATAGAAATGGCAAAAGTTAGCGGAGACGATGGGATCGTCAAAATCGGAGCGAACACTGTCGCCAGTGTCTCGCGCTTCACTCTCGATGAGACAATGGATCTGATCGAAGATACCGATTTGGGCGAGACTGCAAAGGGGCATGTCGCGGGTAATACCATGTGGACAGCCGAGATTGAATGCAAATGGGATAAAGCCGACACGACCGGCCAGGGCGCAATGACCATCGGCGCGTCGGTTGCGCTTTCGCTGCAACCTGAAGGCGACACGACCGGCGACGAAACCCGCTCGGGCCAGGCGCTTGTTACGGCTCGAGGCGCGGTCAACGAGAAAGGCGCGATGGTTACTCAAACGTTCAGCTTGACCGGCGACGGCGCGTTAACTGTCGGCTCTGTGGCGTAAACCGTGGATATCGCCGACATTGGGCGAAATCATCTAGCCGATGCGCTAAGCGGTCAAATGGCACATGCCACAGTTGACGAGTGGCTTACCGAAGACGGTCAAAAGGTTGAAATTTATTGGCGCCCGTTAACCGGCGTCGAGCAGAAAAAAATAGATTCCTTTAGCTCCAACGTCGGTAAGATTTGCGCGACGGTAAAATACAGGGCCAGGGATGAAAAAGGCCGGCTGGTGTTCGCCGACTTACCTGTCGAAAGTCTCGAGAATGATTTCGATTTCCAAGTTTTGCAGGCCCTGGCTTTTATGATGGTCGCCGGGATGGGTCATGATGCCGTTGATAAAATAGGCGAATTCGAAAAGGAATAAACGCGGATGCACTGTTATATATGGCATATGAATATGGTTGCGCAATTGGGCGCAGTGCATCCGAAACACTCGAATTGCCCATTGATGAAATACTCGGTTACTATGCTTTCTGTCGCGCCAGGGGAAGTTTTCTAGATGGCTAGCACCCACGAAACCCGGTTTATTTTAACCGCAAAGGATAAAACGAAGGGCGCCTTTAGCACGGTTAAAGGTAGTCTGAAAGGCATCGCGGTTGGCACAGCTCAACTAACGGGCGCGATCGCCGGCCTGGCCGGCGCCGCTGGTTTCGGTTTACTCGGTCGCGGCCTGATCGATACCAACATTCAATTTCAAACCATGAAATCAAGCTTAAAGACGCTAACCGGGTCGGCTGACGAGGCCGGCCGGACGTTCGACGAGATCGTCAGGTTTGCGACGACAACACCCTTTGCGCTCGAGGAGGTTACCGGCGCTTTTATCAAACTGAAGGCGCTCGGCCTCGATCCGTCGGCCGAGGCGATCACATCCTATGGCAACACGGCGTCGGCGATGGGTAAAAGCTTAGATCAAATGATCGAGGCGGTCGCTGATGCTAGCACCGGCGAGTTTGAGCGTTTAAAGGAGTTCGGCATCAAGGCCTCATCGCAAGGCGACCAGGTAACGCTCACATTTCAGGGTGTGGCGACCACGATCGGAAAGAATGCCGAGGAGATAACCGGCTATTTGCAGAGTATCGGCAGGGTTAATTTTGCTGGCGCGATGTCTGATCAAATGAATAATGTCGCGCCGGCTTTTGATAATTTCGCGACCGCGATCGACTTGCTGCAGGTAAAAATCGGCGAGGCCGGATTGAATGCGACAATCTCGACGACGGTCAACAACATGACCGATCTAATAAACGCAATGGACGCGAGCAAGGTCGCAGCGTTTACCGGCGACGCGCTCGGCGGGCTGGCCTCGATGCTCGGTGCAATCGATTCGATTACCGACGGGATCGGCCGGCTGATCGCCGGCGATTTTACCACGGGCGGGCGCAGCGGTTTTCTACCTGGTGCCGGCGATATCGGGCCAGGCGCCGAGGATTATTTACTCGGCGATTTTAACCGCGCACAGACCGGCCAGCCGGCTCTGGAGCGCATTCGAGAGCAGCAGGCCGGTTTACCAAATCAAAAAAATAAACAGCTAGACGAGCAAACCGGTCTACTGCGGCAGATCGCCGACGGGATAACTAATGCAGTTGAAAAAGGCGCGGCGGTAGCAGGGTAATGGCAGCGAAACTTGACCTAAAAGATAGTAGCCAGATTTCGCTGACTAAAGAGGGTTATCGAGCACAGCGCATCGCCCTGGTGAGTGGCGTTGCTGGCACGGCCGCCCAGGTACTCTTTAATGCGATTAACGATGGGGGCCTGCCCGATATCGGCGACGCTCATCCAGATATATCGACGATCACGCTCAACGACATTACATGCTCACCGCTCGGCGGCGGGCAGTTTAAAATTACCCTTTCTTATTACAAGGATAGCGGGACGACGACGACCTCGAGCACGGCAGAGGCTCGGGTTTCGTCGGGCCTTTCGGTCGAAGAAACACACGAAGATATTAACGGCCAGCCGATGGACTCGAGCTATCAAATTTTCGGCGGCGGGTTTGCTAGTCAGCGATTTACAGCCGAGGTCGAGCGGCCTCGCATGTCGATCAATTTTGAATATACGGCGACGGGTTTTCCGACTAACGACATAACGAAATATTTAGGGAAAATAAACTCGGCAACGTGGAATGGATACCCACCGAAAACGATTTTATGTAGTGCGATCGATGCCGATCAAAACGGTGACAATTTTCGAGTTAGCTATACATTTACATATCGCGCCGAAGGTTGGCAATTCAAAGGTAAAACACAATACCCGCCTGAAGAAATCACCGCATCGGCCGATGACGGGCTAGATTTGACAACTGGCATTCGCGAATGGGACGTATACCGGACGGTTAATTTTTCGCCGCTTGGATTTTCGCTAACCGAGATCGGCTATCCTCTGGTTGCGAATTCTGCAGCGTTCAGAATTTTGTCGCCGGGTGCAACTCTGACTGTCGCCTAATGAAAAAGGAACATAACTCGCGGAAAATCGCCGGCATCCGCAAAGGTGAAATTATTACCGGCGATCACATGACTAATATTAGTCACGCGATTAATGCGAACACCCGATTTTTATCGGGGCCGCGTCAACAAAATGCACTCAAGGAAACTGAAGAAGCGAACACCGCTAGCCAGGATTTAAATTTTACTGAAACTAGCCGCTCGTCGACGACTGTGCAAATAACCGATAGCAACGGCGACACGCACTCGATCACCCAGATCGATCGGATCGAGATGGCGAACAATTCCGGCCAAACCCTGATATTAAATTTCAATAATCCCTAATGGTAGAATCGCTCGGGCCTTTCAAAACAGCGCTGCCGGCTGCGGGGCCGCTGGCGGCCGATGCGGGCAGCTTCTTGGTTACCGGATCAGATGCTACCTTGATAAAGGCTGGCCCGTCGTTTAAAGCTACGCTTGTTCCGGTCGCCTCACCGGGGGCTTTGCGGTTAACATTAATAACAACGGGGGGTGTCGATTTTACTGTCGATTGGGGAGATGGTTCGCCGATAACTTATAGCTCTGGAACCGTCAGCCCAGGCGTTGTTCCGACGGGCGACGTAATTGTCGAAACGGAATCGACAAATATTACAGCATTTAGAATCGTAGATAATCAGATTAAAACTTGCTCAATAATAGGCGGCGCGAATTTAAAAAGCTTGGGTAATACTTGTACGAATAAAACAGCAATTGAAAGTTTTACTATCGATAGCGGCGTTAATATAACGTCCCTTAACCAAGCATTTTCTGGCGCTTCCGGGCTGACTACATTTACTGTTACGGATAGCGACCTTAGTTCGGCAACTAATTTCTCAAGCGCGTTTAGAGGGTCAGCTTTAACCAGTTTCGGAAACTATAATTTAGATTCAATCGATAATGCTATTTCCGCTTGGCGCGACACGGCTATCACATCATTTCCCGCTATCGATCTTTCATCGGCAACTAGTTTGCGTGAATCATGGGAGGGCTGCACTAGTCTAACCAGTTTCGGTGGTTACGATTTTGGAGCTTGTACAAATTTTATTGATACTTTTCGCGGCTGCACATCGGTCACGACTATTGGAAATTTGCAAACCGAGGCAGGGACAAATTTTGCCGGCATGTTTCTTGGTTGCTCGGCATTAACAACTATCGGCGCACTCGACACCACGTCGACGGTGGGCGCTTCTAGTGGCATGTTTACTGGTTGCACTAGCTTAACGTCGCCGAATAGCGCGACACAAACCGATTTGGCCGATTCTGACGGCGCCGATTTCAATTAGTAACAATATGGGTTACCTCGAGGCGACCAGGTTACGGATCTGCAGATGGTCAAAGGACTATATAGTGATACTCTTTTGCGGCTGCGCGGTGCGGCTGGTCGCCGATCCCCGTGGGGCCGGTGGCTTCAGGTATCACTTTGCGGCCGTCGTTAAAATCATAAATGCAGATCCACATCCGCAGTTAATAGCGGTTAAATTCTGTCGTTTTTCAAAAACGCAAAAAAAGAGGGTGATTAACTGCGGATTTAGATGCAAAAAAAACCCGCCTCGAGGGCGGGTTAAACGGGCAATGTTCGAGGTTTATAAAAGCATCCCCATTAGTTCGGCGTAGCTAAATTTTGAATCTTTAAGGGCGTCGTGTATTGATCTATCTTCGCCGGAAAACTTACAGGCGGTATTATTGTAAACGTGGCAATACCTTTTGACGGTCGCTCGGCCGAGACAAAACGAGATTCCCAGCTCTGTGATTCGCCAATATCCACTAAACTTTTTATCGTCCTCAATGTGGGGTTTGCGTTCGATCAAATCCCAAAATCGCAGCTTGGATAAATCCGAGCCGCCTATATCGATATCCAAATCCTTATAGCGAAAATAACGGCCAGGATTTGCCATGTTGAAACGATACATCGAGATCAACGCTCTAGCGTTCGCTTTATAAATTTGCCGAGGATAAGTTTTAACGACTTGATCGCAGGCGGGGCATTTGACCGCCTTGCCGAGTTCGCCGGCGTATAGGTTTTTTGGTAGTGTCATTTCTTTACCTCGTCGCTAGATTGATGTGATCGCGGTTACCTGGTTTAAGCCATTCGCCAGGATAGGCGAGTTTTGCAGGTATCTCGACAGGGCGCAGCCCGTTTAATACGCGCCGGTTATTGTAGGTTATCAACCGTAAAACATTCGCCAGGCGCTCAGCCTCGAGGCGATCGGTCTCGGCCTGGTCGGCCAGGTAGTCGCCGAATTTGGCGATATATGGATTGCTATACATTGTTTAATCCTCATTTTCAAAGTAAAGGTCACGCTCGAGCTTGAATAAATAATTTCTAAGCTGCTGATATTTCCGGTCCTGCCAAAGCGCGAAACCGCATAAACCGATGCAAAGACCGATTAGCGAAATAACGAAAATATTGCACAGGGTCATAACTTTTTGCCTCGCGTTGTTAGTCGATACCGACCGTCGTCGGTGGGTGTGATCAAGCCGCCATTAACGAGCCGATTAAGGGCGTTACGTATCTTTGCTCCATCGAAACCTTGCACGGTTTCAAGGTCAATATAGATCGGCTGGCGGGCGTTTTTGATTGCGTTCACAATCGCTTTTTGGAGTGGGCCTGTCGGAATCATTTTTTATACCCCCCCCCTATTTCGGCCTGGTCATTTATGAATTTTTCCAGGTGCTGCGGCGTAAACCAGCGGCGCCCGGTGATCAAAAAGCTGCGGATCTCGCCTTTGGCTATATGCTCGTAAAGCTTGGATTTCGAAATGCCGAGCGCTTGCGCGGCTTCTTTTGGGGTAAATCTTAGTCTTCTAACTTGTTCCATTCTGTTTATTCCTGGTCTGTTATGGATCGAGTCAAGAGTATAGGCGAAATATCCATTGTTTGCCAAGGTGCGGGATTGATGTTATTTAGTAGCCTGATTTCAACCAGCTCGAGGGCGCTCAATGTCGAATCTTTTAAAGCAAAACTTTTTCCCGTTTCCCAATGTCTTCGCCGACCAATTGATGCGGCATTTAACGCCGACGCAGTTTCTATGCCTGGTGGCAATCATCCGCAAAACGTTGGGCTGGCATAAATCAAGCGACGCTATTTCGTTGTCGCAGTTTATCGATTTAACGGGGATTCGATCGAAAACGACGGTAATGCGGGCGCTAAATGTGCTCGAGCAAGTCGACCTGGTTGCGGTTCAGCGACAGGAAAGGGTGACCACGATTTACACGCTCGGGCCGATCTTCTATAACAAAAAATGCACCAGGGAAGCTATAGCAGAAATTGTTACAGAACTGGTTGCACGAAATACACCAGATAAGTCAATCTCTATATCATCCATTGCACCAACAATAGACAGTCCTTTAAATATAAAAGAAAAGGAAAAGCGCGCACCAGGCGCGCAGGTTAAATCTAAAAAGGAAAAGCGCGCACCAGGCGCGCAGGTTGGGGCCAGCGCTAACGCTGGCCGGCCGACAAGAAATGCTGCCAAATCAACCGACGGAATCAATCCCCAAATGGAGGAAATTTTTAAAGATTTACATGAGGCTTGCAAGGGATGACCGGCACCGATCGGAAAATCTGCAAGGCTAATGGATGTCCTTTGCTGGTCGAATTTATAACCGACTGGGATAAGGGGCGCCCGAAATGGGGCGTTTGTCGTTACCATTCTATGAGTGAGGGTCGAGAATGGTCGAGGGTCACAGCACGCGTTCTGGAGTATCACAAAATGATAGTTTTATTCCGGGCGATCGAGCTCATAAAAGAACCGCTTTGTTTGCAGTTACCAGGTGAGAGCGCTCGAGACTGGATCGATCGCGTTAACGATAATCTGCGTCGGGTGATTACCGGGCAGCGCGATAATGTAAACGGGCCGTTGAATTTTGCAGAGTGTTACAAATCGATTTACGGAGATAAGCGCACATGACTATGAATAATAAAAAGCCGCCCTATATTCGACCGGGATCGAAGCAATACACAAAGCGATTTATCAAACCTGGCTCGGGCTCAGTAATGCGCCAGGCCTTAGCCGCATCGATCGCGCGGGTAGTCGCCGAGGATGTCAACACCGCGCTTTATGTTCGAGCCTATGAGGCGGGCAATTTTTCGCAGCGCGAAGATTACATTGAATATCTGGCGAATCGGATTGAATGGGTAATGAATCAGCAGGGGCTTAGCTAATGCTTGAAATGTTCGGGTTAATTTTGGTGGCCGGCGGGTTTGGTTTGTTTGTTTTTGCCGTCGTCCTATATTTGTTGCGTGGCATTATTCGATTTTTAAAATCATAGAGGGCTGACCAATGAAAACACTAATTGAACGACTGCGGAACATTGATGAGCGCGCGCGGTGGTGGCCAGAATTATGTATAGAAGCCGCCGATGAAATCGAACGCCTTGACACAGCTGATGATTCATTTTTAGACAAGGAAATCAGGCGGCTTTGCGCTGACAAGGCCGAACTGCAAGCCCGTATTGAGGAGCTTGAGGGCGCGTTACGGGATGTTGATAAATATCGCGGCCGGTTGATTCATAACGATGCATTATGCAAAACCATCGATGAGCGGCAAGCCCGTATTGAGGAATTAGCGCGAGAACTGGAATGCGAGCAAATCAAATACGAGGCCGACATACTGACATATCAGCAGCGTATTGAGGAACTGGAAGACAAAGCAGCGTCATTTGAGGGCAGTTTTAATGCAGCACTGAAAGACGTGCAGCGACTCGATGCGGCTTTGGCTGAGATTGAAAAAATTGATTCGGCATTACCAAATGGCGGCGGCCCGGCTATTCAGTTGGCACGATCTATCGCTAGCCGAGCGAGGGCGGGGGAATGACTGATAAACAAATATTAGCTTGGCTCAAAGCGCAGTCTAACGGCGCACACTGGCAGCCCGTGAACCTGACACGGTTAATTAAAGAATTAGAGGCATTGATAAAAGCGAGGGCGGGAAAATATGACCATAGCCTTTAATGTGCAATCGGATATCAAAAGCGCGACGATTTTTCTCGACAGGTTGGGCAAGCGTCAGATCCCGTTTGCGACGTCGCTAGCGCTGAACAAAACGGCGGTCGAGGTAAAAGAAAAAGAACAGCTCACAATGCGGCGCGATTTAGATAACCCAACACCGACCACGGTTAAAGCAATTCGGGTCAAGCGTTCAACTAAACGAAACCTCACGGCAATCATTTTTATTTTGCCGGCGGTCGCTCGTTTTTTGAATTATCAAATTGACGGGGGGACGCGCCCGCCTCGAGGCCGAACTGAGGCTGTGCCGGTTTCGATCCGGCTTAATCAATATGGAAACATTATCGGGCGGCGGCAGGGAAAGATCGCGAAACTGCTAGCGCGGGTCGATACCTTTAGCGGGCGGGTTCGTGGAATACCTGGTATCTGGCAACGACAAAAATCAAGCGGACGGCTAAAGCTTTTAGTCGCTTATGAAAATAAAACCCGTTATCGGATACGATGGCGTTTTTATGCGATCGCTAACCGGGAAGCGATAAAGACCTGGCCGGCCGCATTTCGAAGATCATTACAAACCGCAATTGCAACGATCAGGTAATTACTATGAAGATTGAAATATTTGAAAAAGCCGAGCAGATCAGAAAACAACGGAAACAATTTGAGGCCGCGCGCGATGCAATCACAAAGATGATCGATCAAAAAGGCGCGCAGCTCGATCTCGTCGATGATAATGACGAGGCCGCGAATGTGAATTTAGAGCATATCGAGGCGCGAAACCGGATCGAGAAAATGATCGGCGAGCTAGATGCGCAATTCGACGCGCTTTAATGGCTTTTTATACCGCACAGACAAAAAGGTACTCCCCAAGCGAATCAACTGCGGGTAATTCCGGC
>Ga0224508_10001476_pt1 | contig 21119 bp, 20 predicted proteins | sample SF_Jan12_sed_USG_4_FD_170157 | JGI IMG/M metagenome (GOLD analysis project Ga0224508, IMG submission 170157) | Sediment microbial communities from San Francisco Bay, California, United States - SF_Jan12_sed_USGS_21 | ecosystem: Environmental > Aquatic > Marine > Sediment | place: USA... | reverse complement strand
ACTGCGTTCCGGGCAGCGCAAGTTACGCCACGGTTAAGACCTGGAGACAGCCATGATACATATTCCATCCCTCAACTTTGATCTCGGCGAAACCGTCGACCTGCTGCGTGACGCGGTAACGGATTTTGCGCAGGCTGAAATCGCGCCGCTGGCGGCAGAAATCGATCGCAGCAACGAGTTCCCCAACGAGCTCTGGCCCAAGCTCGGTGAAATGGGTCTGCTCGGCATTACCGTACCCGAGACTTACGGCGGCGCCGAAATGGGTTATCTGGCGCATATCGTCGCGATGGAAGAGATCAGCCGCGCCTCGGCCTCGGTGGGCTTAAGTTACGGCGCGCATTCCAATCTCTGCGTCAACCAGATAAACCGCAACGGCAATGAGCAGCAAAAACAGCAATATCTGCCGAAGCTGATCAGTGGCGAGCATATCGGCGCGCTGGCAATGTCGGAGCCCGCTGCCGGCTCGGATGTCGTCGGCATGCAGATGAAGGCGGAAAAGACTTCCTCCGGCTGGGTTTTGAACGGCACCAAGATGTGGATTACCAACGGTCCGGACGCCGATCTGATCGTGGTTTATGCCAAGACCGACCCGGATGCCGGATCTCGCGGTATCAGCACCTTCCTGGTCGAGCGCGAATTCGGTTTCACCACCGCGCAAAAACTCGACAAGCTCGGCATGCGCGGCTCCAACACCGGCGAACTGGTGTTCCAGAATGTCGAGGTGCCGGAAGCAAACCTGCTGGGCGAGCTCAACCGCGGCGCCGCGGTGCTGATGAGCGGGCTCGACTTCGAGCGCGCGGTACTGTCGGCCGGACCCACCGGCATCATGCAGGCCTGCATGGACGCCGTCGTACCCTATATCCATGAGCGCAAACAGTTCGGCCAGGCGATCGGCGAATTCGAGCTGATGCAGGGCAAGATCGCCGACATGTACACCACGATGAACGCGACCAAAGCCTATGTCTATGCCGTCGGCAAGGCTTGCGACCGTGGCGAAACCACGCGCAAGGACGCCGCCGGCGCGATTCTCTACGCCGCCGAAAAGGCGACCTGGATGGCGCTCGAAGCGATCCAGGCGCTCGGCGGCAACGGCTACACCAACGACTTTCCGGTGGGCCGGCTGTTACGCGATGCCAAGCTCTATGAAATAGGCGCGGGCACCTCCGAAATCCGCCGCATGCTGATCGGGCGGGAACTGTTCAACGAAACTGCATGAGGAATCTCTGCATTGTTCAAAAACCCACGTCATTGCGAGGAGCGAAGCGACGAAGCAATCTCACAAAAACATGAAGATTGCTTCGCTTCGCTTACCGCCATGGATGGCGGGTATGCAGGAAATGCAGGAGCGATTTCCTGCCGCAATGACGATTAGTTAAATTGAGGAATAGGTTATGAGTGAAGATATTGTTATTACCGCGATCGCCCGCACCCCGATGGGTGGCTTCCAGGGCGCCCTTTCCGACGCCAACGCGGCGCAGCTCGGCGCCGCCGCGATCCAGGCCGCGGTCGAACGCAGCCAGCTCAGGGGCGAGGACATCGACGAAGTCATCATGGGCTGCGTACTGCCGGCCGGCCAGGGGCAGGCGCCCGCGCGCCAGGCCAGCCTCGGCGCCGGCCTGCCGCTCGGCACCGGCTGCACCACGATCAACAAGATGTGCGGCTCCGGCATGAAGGCGACCATGCTCGCTCACGACATGCTCAAGGCCGGTAACAATAAGATCATGATCGCCGGTGGACTCGAGAGCATGACGAATGCGCCTTACCTGCTGACCAAGGCGCGCGGCGGCTTGCGCATGGGCCACGGCCAGGTAATGGATCACATGTTCCTCGACGGGCTCGAAGACGCTTACGACAAGGGTAAGCTGATGGGCGTATTCGCCGAGGCAACCGCCGACAAGTACGGTTTTACCCGTGAACAGCAGGATGAATTCGCGATTACCTCGCTCAAGCGCGCGCAGGCGGCGATCGAAAGCGGCGCTTTCGCCGACGAGGTTACGCCGGTGGTGATCAAGACGCGCAAGGGCGAAGTCACCGTCGATACCGATGAACAGCCGTTCAACGCCAACATCGACAAGATTCCCTCGTTGCGTCCGGCTTTCCGCCAGGACGGCACTGTAACCGCGGCCAACTCGAGTTCGATTTCCGACGGCGGCGCGGCGCTGGTGCTGATGGGTGCCGCCGAGGCCGAAAAGCGTTCTATCAAGCCGCTGGCGGTGATCCGTGGACATGCCACCCACGCGCATGAGCCGGCCTGGTTCACGACCGCACCGGTGGGCGCGCTGAAAAAGGTACTGGAGGCGGCCAACTGGTCGAGCGACGAAGTCGACCTGTACGAAATCAACGAAGCTTTCGCCGTGGTGACGATGGCGGCGATGTCCGATCTCGATCTCGATCATGCAAGGGTCAATGTCAACGGCGGCGCCTGTGCGCTCGGACACCCGATCGGTGCTTCCGGCGCGCGCATCATCGTCACGCTGATCGCCGCGCTGCAAAACCGAGGCCTGAAAAAGGGTGTCGCCGGGCTTTGCATCGGCGGCGGCGAAGCCACCGCGATTGCGGTCGAGTTGCTGTAACGGCGGCGATGATGCTCAGCGAAGAACAAATCCTGATCCGCGACAGCGTACGCGACTACGTGCAGCAGCGCGTCGCGCCGTTCGCGGCTGACTGGGACCGCGACAGCCATTTTCCGGCCGAGCAGCTCGGCGAAATGGCCGAACTCGGTTTGTTCGGCATGTTTATCCCGCAACAGTGGGATGGCGCCGGCGCCGACTACCTGTCGTTCGCGCTCGCGATCGAAGAAGTCGCTGCCGGCGACGGCGCCTGTTCGACTATTCTGTCGGTCAACAACTCGGTGGTTTGCAGCGTGTTGCTCAAGTCCGCCAGCGAGTTTCTGAAGGAATCTTATCTAAAACCGCTGGCCGCGGGTGACAAGCTTGGCTGTTTCTGTCTTACAGAGCCGCATGCCGGTTCAGATGCCTCGGCGCTGAAAACCCGTGCCGTCAAACAGGATGACGGTTACCTGTTAAATGGCAGCAAGGCGTTCATTACCTCGGGCGCCAATGCCGATGTCGCCATCGTGTTTGCGGTTACCGATCCGGATGCCGGTAAAAAAGGGATTAGCGCGTTCGTCGTGCCGACCGATAATCCCGGCTACCAGGTCGGCGGCGTAGAAAAGAAAATGGGGCAGCACGCCTCCGATACCGCGTCGATATTTTTCAAGGACTGCCGGGTACCGGCGGACCACCTGATCGGCGCCGAGGGCGAAGGCTACAAGATCGCGCTGATGAATCTCGAGGGCGGTCGCATCGGTATCGGCGCACAAAGCGTGGGCATGGCGCGCGCGGCCTACGAATGTGCTCTGGCCTACGCCAGGGAGCGTGTCAGTTTCGGCAAGATCCTGCTCGAACACCAGGCGGTCGCGTTCCGCCTCGCCGACATGGCGACCCAGCTGGAGGCGGCCAGGCTGATGGTGCACAACGCGGCTCGCCTGCGCGACGCCGGCGAACCCTGTCTGAAGCAGGCCAGCATGGCCAAGCTGTTTGCCTCCGAAGCGGCCGAGAAAATCTGCTCCGACGCGATCCAGATCCTCGGCGGTTACGGCTACCTGCGCGATTTCCCGGTGGAGCGCATCGCGCGCGACGTGCGCGTGTCGCAGATCTACGAGGGCACCAGCGATATTCAGCGCATGGTCATTGCGCGCGGTCTGTCGGCGGAATCATGAGCATCATCGAATCGAGAATCAGCAACCGCGCCGACGAGTTCAGGCACAACAGCATCGCGATGCGCGAGCTGGTCGACGACCTGCGCGCCAGGGCCGCTACCATCGCCGAGGGCGGCGGTGAGCGCGCGCGCGACAAGCACCTCGGTCGCGGCAAGTTGCTGCCGCGCGATCGCATCGACCGCTTGGTCGATGCGGGCTCGCCGTTTCTCGAAATCGGCCAGTTCGCCGGCTACCAGATGTACGGTGATGACAACGTCGCCGCCGGCGGGCTGATTGCCGGTATCGGACGGATTCACGGGCTCGAGTGCATGATCGTGGCCAACGACGCGACCGTGAAGGGCGGCACCTACTATCCGATTACGGTGAAAAAGCACCTGCGCGCGCAGGCGATTGCGCAGGAAAATAATCTACCCTGTATTTACCTGGTCGATTCCGGCGGCGCGCACCTGCCGAGCCAGGACGACGTGTTTCCCGACCGCGAGCATTTTGGCCGCATCTTTTTCAACCAGGCCAACATGTCGGCAAAAGGCATACCGCAGATCGCGGTGGTAATGGGTTCCTGCACCGCCGGCGGCGCCTACGTGCCGGCGATGTGCGACCAGTCGATTATCGTCAAGCAGCAGGGCACGATCTTTCTCGGCGGCCCGCCGCTGGTGCGCGCGGCGACTGGCGAAGTCGTCAGCGCCGAGGATCTCGGTGGTGCCGACGTGCATGCGCGAATTTCGGGTGTCGTCGACCATTACGCGCACAACGACGAGCACGCGCTGTCGATGGCGCGCGACATCGTCGCTAATCTGAATCGCTCGAAGCAGCCCGCCGTGGTGCTGCGCGACGTGATCGAGCCGCGCTACCCGATCGAAGACCTCTACGGCATCGTACCAACGAGCCTGCGCAAGCCTTTCGATATTCGCGAGGTTATCGCGCGCCTGGTCGACGACAGCGAGTTCGACGAATTCAAGCAGCTTTACGGCACTACTCTGATCTGCGGTTTCGCCCATCTCTACGGCATTCCGGTCGGCATCGTCGCCAACAACGGCATCCTGTTTTCGGAATCCGCATTGAAAGGCGCGCACTTCGTCGAGCTGTGCGCCAAACGCAAGATTCCGCTGCTGTTCCTGCAAAACATCACCGGTTTCATGGTCGGGCAGAAGTACGAGCACGGCGGCATCGCCCGCGACGGCGCCAAGATGGTCACCGCGGTCGCCTGCGCGCGCGTGCCCAAGCTGACGCTGGTGGTCGGCGGCAGTTTCGGCGCCGGCAACTACGCCATGTGCGGTCGCGCCTATGGCGGACGCTTCCTGTGGATGTGGCCCAACGCGCGCATCTCGGTGATGGGCGGCGATCAGGCCGCGACCGTGCTCGCCCAGGTCAAGCGCGACGGTCTCGAAGCGCGCGGCGAGTCCTGGAGCGAGGATGATGAAAACAGTTTCAAGGATCCGGTTCGCGCGCAGTACGAACACCAGGGGCATCCCTACTATGCCTCGGCCAGATTGTGGGATGACGGTATTATCGATCCCGCCGATTCCCGGCGGGTGCTGGGCCTGGGATTGTCGGCGGCGCTGAATGCGCCGGTCGAAGAAACCGAATTCGGCATTTTCAGGATGTAGCGCATGCCGGGTTGCCAGTTAAACATAGATAAACGCGGTGTCGGCAGCATCATTCTCGACCGTCCCGAGCAGCACAATGCCTTCGATGATGCCTTGATCGGCGAGTTGATCGAGATCATCGATCGACTGGCTGGCGATGATTCGGTGCGTATCGTCGTATTGCGCGCCGAGGGCAAGAGTTTCTCCGCCGGCGCCGATCTCAACTGGATGCGGCGCATGGCCGACTATGACCAGGATCAGAATCTGGCCGATGCGCTGCAGCTGGCCGAATTGATGCGCTGCCTCAATGCCCTGCCCAAACCCGTGATCGCCCGCGTCCAGGGTGCGGCCTTCGGCGGCGGCGTCGGTCTGGTTGCCTGTTGCGATATCGCGCTCGCCAGCGACAGGGCCCTGTTCAGCCTTTCCGAGGTGAAGCTGGGTTTGATTCCAGCCGTAATCTCGCCCTATGTGGTGCGCGCCATCGGCGAGCGCGCCGCGCGGCGTTACATGCTAAGTGCCGAGCGTTTCGACGCCCGCGAGGCCGGCTTGCTCGGCCTGGTGCACGAAGTGGTCGAGCATGAAGCGCTCGACTCGAGCCTCGAATCGATGCTCGAAACTTTGCTCGACTGCGGGCCCGGCGCACAGGCGGCCGCCAAGGATTTGATCCTCGATGTCGCCGCCAAAACCATCGACCGCGCGCTGATCGAAAACACCGCGCGCCGGATCGCGACCGTTCGCGCTTCCGACGAGGGGCGCGAAGGATTGAATGCGTTTCTCGAAAAACGCCGGCCTGACTGGGTGAAAAGCAGCGATGTTTAACAAAATTCTGATCGCCAATCGGGGCGAAATCGCGGTACGCGTGGCGCGCAGCGCCCGCGCGCTCGGTGTTCGCAGCGTGGCAGTTTATTCCAGCGCGGATGAAAACGCGCTGCACGTGGAGGCCTGCGACGAAGCCTTCTGCATCGGCGGCGCCGCCGCCAGCGAGAGTTATCTCAACGCCGCGCGCATTCTCGAGGTGGCGCAGCTTTGCGGCGCCGAGGCGATCCACCCCGGTTACGGATTTTTATCGGAAAACGCGGCTTTCGCGCGCGACTGCGAGGCTGCCGGCATCGTTTTTATCGGACCGCCGGCGAGCGCCATCGACGCAATGGGGTCGAAAAGCGAGGCTAAGGCGCTGATGGAAAAGGCCGGCGTGCCGCTGGTGCCCGGATATCACGACGACGATCAGGCGGACGATCTACTCAGCCAGGAATCCGAACGCATCGGTTATCCGCAATTGATCAAGGCCAGCGCCGGTGGCGGCGGCAAGGGCATGCGGCTGGTGGAAAACGCCGCTGACTTCAGCCAGGCGCTGGTATCGGCGCGGCGCGAGGCCAGCGCCAGTTTCGGCGATGACAAGGTTTTGATTGAGCGTTACCTGACCAAACCGCGCCACGTCGAGATGCAGATCTTTGCCGATGCCGAGGGTAACTGCGTGCACCTGTTCGAGCGTGACTGCTCGATTCAACGACGCCACCAGAAGGTCCTCGAAGAGGCCCCGGCGCCGGGGATCAGTGCCGAGCTGCGCGAACGCATGGGCAGCGCGGCAACCGACTGCGCCAGGGCGATCCACTATGTCGGCGCCGGCACGGTGGAGTTTCTGCTCGACGAGGACGGCAGCTTTTATTTCATGGAAATGAACACCCGCCTGCAGGTCGAACATCCGGTCAGCGAAATGATCACCGGGCAGGACCTGGTAGAGTGGCAATTGCGCGTCGCTTCGGGTGAATCGCTGCCGTTGGCGCAGGCGGAGATCGACTGTCGCGGGCACGCCATCGAGGCGCGCATCTATGCCGAAACGCCGCGCAACGATTTCATGCCGGCCGCCGGTCGGATCAGTTACCTGAGCCTGCCGCAGCGGCAGGCGGGCGTGCGCGTCGACACCGGCGTGCGCCGCGGGGACCAGATCGGCATCAACTACGACCCGATGATCGCCAAGCTTATCGTGCACGCTAACGATCGGGATGCGGCGCTGGCGAAGCTCGAAAATGCCCTGCGGCAATACCAGATCCTCGGCCTGAACACCAATATCGGCTTTCTGATTAGCCTGCTGTCGATGCCCGAATTCGGCGCCGCGGATTTCGATACCGGTTTTATCGGCAAGCACCACGATCGGCTGTTTGCTCAGGATCCGCGGCATCTACGCGAGGCAACAGTGCTGGCGGCGGCGGCCTTGTTGCCCGCGTTTGAGCAGCCCGAAGCTGGCGACAGCCTGCATTCGGCCTGGGAATCGCGGGACCTGTGGCGTATGAATCTGAGCGCCCGCTACGTCATCGAACTGGAACGCGATGGCGAAACGCTGGCAGTGAGGGTGGAACGCGCAAGCGATGGCTGGCGCCTGATGCTGGATGACGACGTCTTCATGCTCGACGGCGGCTGGATCGATTCTGATCACATGCGCCTGCAAATGAATGGCCAACGGCTCGAGTTGCCGTTGTTGCGCGAGCCCGATTCGATCACGCTCAACCACCAGGGACAGGCTTTCCGCTTTACCTTACCCGACCACCGTCATGCCGGAGATAGCGACGCCGCCGACGCCGATCACCCGCAGGCGCCGATGTCGGGCGCGGTTGTTGCACTGCCGGTTGCGGTTGGTGATACTGTCGAGCCGGGCGATACCCTGATCGTCATCGAAGCGATGAAGATGGAGCACGCTATCGTCGCCCAGGTCAGCGGCAGCGTCGGTGAAATCCTGTTCGCCGTCGGCGACCAGGTCGATGAAGGCGATACCCTGGTGCTACTGGAGGTTGAATAATCCGATGAGTTTTCCCGAACGCGTCAAGATTGTCGAAGTCGGCCCGCGTGACGGTCTGCAAAACGAATCCGTCACGGTGCCGGCCGAGATCAAGGTGCAGCTGGTCGAAAAGCTGGCTGATTCGGGCCTGTCGGTGATCGAGTGCGGCGCCTTCGTATCGCCGAAATGGGTGCCGCAAATGGCAACCAGCGCGGAAGTGTTCGGGCAGATAGAGCGGCGTCCCGGTGTGTCATACCCGATGCTGGTGCCGAACCTGAAAGGGCTTGAGCTGGCGCTCGAGGCTGGTGTCGAAGAAATTGCGCTATTCGCAGCTGCCACGGAAACCTTTTCGCAAAAGAATACCAACTGTTCGATCGCCGAGAGTATCGAGCGCTTCAACGCGGTGATCGACGAGGCCCAGGCCGCGGGCGTTAAAATTCGCGGTTACATTTCCTGCGTGCTCGGCTGCCCCTACGAGGGCAAGGTGTCGTTCGATACGGTTTCGATGATTACGCAAAAGCTTTTCGACAAGGGCTGCTACGAAGTTTCGCTTGGCGACACCATTGGCGTCGGCACCGCCGGCGAGGCCAGCGAACTGATCGAGATCCTGGTTAAACACGCGCCGGTGGAAAAGCTGGCCGCGCATTTTCACGATACCTATGGCCAGGCGCTGGCCAATATCCACGCCGTGATGCAATGCGGGGTCGCGGTCGTCGACTCATCAGTCGCCGGCCTTGGCGGATGTCCCTATGCTAAAGGCGCCACCGGCAACGTCGCCACCGAGGACGTGGTTTACATGCTGCAGGGCATGGGCATCGAAACCGGCGTCGACATGGACAGGCTGCTCGAGGCGGGTCGCTTTATCAGCGACTTCCTCGGGCGCGAACCGGTGTCGCGCGCGGCCACGGCATTGCTGCGCAAGCGGGCAGGGTAGGCCTCATGGGACTACCGGAACCGTCGGCGCGGGAAAAGAAGCATCATCGCAAAATCGATTGCGAGGGGTATCTTCGCAAGGATGGGCTGTGGGATATCGATGTGCACATGATTGACACCCGAACCTATGACTGCGGCTACGATGAGATGCATCGCGGTGGTATCATCAAGGCCGGCGAACCGGTGCACGACATGTGGCTGCGTTTCACCATCGATCTCGACTTTCTGATTCATGACGTGCAGGCGGCATCGGACGAAACCCCGTTCCCGGTATGCCCGACGGCAGCGAACGCCATGCGCGAGCTGATCGGGCTACGCATCGGCGCCGGCTGGATGAAACAGGTGCGTGAAAGCGTCGGCAGCAATCAGAGCTGCACTCATTTGATGGACTTGCTTGGTCAGCTCACTGCCACGGCTTACCAGACCCTGCATGCCTCGATCGAGGAGCGCGAAGCGAAGCGGCCGTCGCGCGAAAAACCACCGATTCTCGATACCTGCATTGCTTTATCGACCAGTGGCGAAGTTGTCAGGAAACGCTGGCCCGAGTTTTACCAGCCAGAAACTGAAGCGGAGACGAAATCATGAGTGTTGCACTGGCTTTCGATATTTACGGTACCTTGATTGATCCGCATGGCGTCGTCAGCGAATTGCAGAATCACATCGGCGACCGCGCCGCCGATTTTTCACGCGTCTGGCGTGAAAAGCAGCTCGAATATACCTGGCGCCGCAGCCTGATGCACCGCTACCAGGATTTCGGTGTTTGCACCCGCCAGGCGCTCGATTACGCCGATCAATTGCTGCAAACGAAGCTGGAACAGTCGGCAAAAGATGCATTGATGCAGGCTTACCGCGTACTGCCTGCTTACGACGACGTGCCGGCCAGCCTCGAATTACTCAGGAATGAGGGCCATCGACTCTATCCCTTTTCCAATGGCACGGTGGAGATGGTCACCGCCGTGCTCGAACACGCGTCCATCGACCATTTTTTTGAGGACGTGATCAGCGTCGACAGCCTGCAAACCTTCAAGCCCAGCCCGGAGGTTTACCGCCACGTAGTAGCCATCGCCGACGTGGCGCCGGAAAACTGCTGGCTGGTTTCGAGCAACGGCTTCGATGTGATCGGCGCGGTCAGCGCCGGCATGAAGGCGGCCTGGTTGAAACGCTTTGACGGCGTGGTCTTCGATCCATGGGAATTCGAACCGACGCAGATCATCCACAGTCTTGGCGAGTTACCGCAAATAGTCGGCTGAGGCCAGAGACGCTATGTGCTGGCAAAACTGCCAGTAAGCAAAAAGTCCTTTAGCACTTCATTGAATAAATGCGGTTTTTCGAGATGCACTGCGTGCGAGCATCCCGGAATGACCGCTAGCTGTGAGTTCGATATTTCTTGCCAGAGTTGTTCGGGCTGGCTCCAGTTATAGGCCCGGTCGCCGTCACCCCAGAGCACCAGGGTTGGCGATAGAATCTTTGTCAGCTCGGATACACCTGACCAGGTCTCCATTGCGGTGAGACCCGCCAGGGCGGCCTGCACGGATGCCCTGGCAGCAAGTTCCGCGCAAACCCGAAATCCCTCGGTGGATTCGCCCTGTAAGAACCATGTCGCGGCGATACGGGGTCCCGTCACCTCGACGCCTTCCTCGGTCACTTTGCGTCGAGATTCGTCGAGCGTCTCGAATCGACCCGGCAGCCTGCCCACCGGCCCGGTTCCATAAAGGACTAGCCGGTCTACCCGTTCGGGCGCGATGGCAACCATTTCCTGCACTATCATGCCGCCCATCGAGTGCCCTACCAGGTGGAAACGTTCGATTTCCCGACGCTGGAGTTCATCTAGGACGTAGATTGCGAATTCTCGAATCGCCTGCGGCGCATGCATTGCGTTGTTCAGGCCGAATCCCGGTAGATCGGGTGTAATAACCCTGAAATGCCTGGAAAAAACGTCGACCTGCCGAGCCCATTGGGGACTGCCTCCGAGGTAGCCATGCACGAACACCAGGTGCTTCATGAATTGAAATTCGCTTTGTGCATGGCTGCGACGGTTATCGATACTCGATTACTTTCTCTCGCCCTGAACGATCCGGTCGAGAATCATGGCGCAAAAAAGAATGGAGAATCCGGCAAGAATACCCTGGCCGACATTGGCGTATTGCAGCGCTTCTAGCACGTCTTCGCCCAGACCCTTGGCTCCGATCAGGGAGGCCACTACCACCATCGCCAGGCTGAGCATTATGGTTTGATTGATACCGGCGCGGATGGAAGGACTCGCCAGCGGCAGGTCGACGCGGGTTAACAGGTACCATTTGCTGCCGCCGAAGGAAATTGCCGCTTCGCGCACGTGTTCGGGTACGCCGCGCAGGCCAAGTACCGTCAAACGTACCACCGGCGTTCCACCGAAGATCATCGTCGTGACCACCGCGGCCGGCTTTCCGGTGCCGAAGAAAGCGATCACCGGAATCATGAAGACGAATGCCGGCATGGTCTGCATGAAGTCCATGATCGGACGGATGAAGGCGTAGAAACGCTCCCGGCGCGCGCAGTACATGCCGAGCGGGATGCCGATGACGATCGATAAACAGGCTGCCGTTCCGAGCAGGGCGAGCGTGGTCATCGCCTTTTCCCAGAAGCCCAGCAGCCCCATGTACAATAAAAAGGCGCCCGAATAAACGGACGCACGAGGACCCGCGGAGAGCCAGGTGAGGAGAATTATGAAACTGGCGATTACCATCCACGGTGTCTCCACGAAAATCAGTTCCAGAGCGTCCAGTACAGCGCGGATTGCGTAGGTTATGGCATCGAAGAAGGCCTCGCCGTTGGTCACGCAAAATGCGAAGAAGTCTTCGACCCAGCCGATACTGGTCAAACGGATACCATGCTCGGTCGGGAACTCGATCAACCAGGGGTAAAGCCCCGGAAAACTGTAGTGGGTTACCGTCGCCAACAGGATCACGACGCTAAAGCAGCAACTGAGTGCGATATGGCGCGGGGTCATGCCGGTGGAGATCCCGGAGTCGGAGAGCCAGTCGGAGAAGCGCTTCTCGAGCAGGGTGTTGGCGATAACCGCCTGGCCGGCCTTGAACGCCAGCAGCGCAATAAAGCCCACGGTTGCGATCATCAATCCGGTGCCTTCGAGCTGTTCGGCTTCTAGCCGGATACCACCGATCGCGTCCTCCAGCGATTCCACCGTGCGCCGGTAGACGTCGATCTTGTCGGTATTGTTCTCGATCGCCGAGGCCAGCTGCTGGCGTCTGAGTTCGAGCGTGCCCTCGATCTTGGCGATGCGCTCCCAGGCCTCCGAGGCGAGATCGCCGAACAGGCCACGCACGATTTGTACCGCCGCTAGCGTCTCCAGGATCAGGAAGGTTAGTCCCCAGTTCCACATGCCGCGGGCACAGAACCAGATCGGGCCGAGGATGCCGGCCCAGATATTCTTTGTCCAGACGAATTTCGAATCACTGCCGATTTTGGCAAACTGGTGGCGATAATAATCAGGATTGGTTTTGACGAAGCGTTGTACCAAATGTTCGCGCTCGGCAGAAAAGTTTTCGCTGTCGTCGGAGACCATGCCTGCCGGTGCATCGAGTGTCTGTTCGTTCATGATGTCTCCGCCCCCTCAATTACCGTTTGCAGGATATCGGGTCGCGTTATCACGCCGACCTCGACGCCGCCATCGAGCACGACAATCGGCGCATCGTCGTCGATGGCCAGTTGAATCAGGCGGCTTAAGGATTCGTCTTCGTTAACCCGTGGCGCGTCGGCTGACGGTTGCCCGAGGTTCGCGACGTATTTCTCCAGCGGCTGCATCACCGCGTGCGCGCGCACAATTTTCAGGCGCGAGATGCCGGCGACGAAATCGGCCACGTAATCATCGGCCGGATGCATGACGATATCCTCGGCGGTGCCGATCTGCACCACCCTGCCATCGCGCATGATGGCGATACGATCACCGATGCGCACCGCTTCGTCCAGGTCGTGGGTAATAAACATCGTGGTTTTTTTCATTACCGCGGACAGTTTGATGAATTCATCCTGCAACTGACGGCGAATCAACGGATCGAGCGCGCTGAAAGGTTCGTCCATCAGCAGCACGTCCGGGTCGGCGGCGAGTGCGCGCGCGAGTCCGACGCGCTGCTGCATGCCGCCCGACAATTCATGCGCGTACTTGTTGCCCCAGGCGTCGAGTTCGACCGTCTTCAGCATATTGGCGGCGCGACGCATGCGCTCGTTCTTGTTCATTTTGCGGATTTCGAGCGGCATCGCGACGTTATCCAGCACCGAGCGATGCGGCAAAAGTGCGAAATTCTGAAACACCATGCCTATTTTGCGATTGCGGAATTCCTGTAGCTCGGCCGGGCCAAGCGCCATGACGTCGGTGCCGTGGATTACTATTTTGCCGGCGGTCGGTTCTAGCAAGCGGTTAAAGTGTCGTACCAGCGTTGATTTTCCGCTGCCTGACAGGCCCATCACACAGAATATTTCGCCTTTTTTGACATCGAGGCTGACGTCGGCAACTCCGACTACCGCGTTATAGGTTTCCAGCACCTCGGCCTTGCCGAGCCCGTTTTCTTCGATGGCGCGCATGGCGGCGTCGGCCTGATCGCCGAAAATCTTCCATACGTTGGATATTTCGAGGACAGTTTCGCCCGATGACAGTTCTGTCTGGTTCGACATGCTGAATCCCCCTGAATAGCGGTATCAAGCCCGGCTGAGGGCTGTGGCCGTGCGAGATCGGCCCCTGGCCGATCCCGCCACAGTATTTGCGTTACGCGACTAGAGACCTAACCAGGCGTCGACGCGGTCTGGATTTTTGGCAATCCACTCGCTGGCAACCTCCGAAGCCTTGCGGCCCTTGCCCGAAATCTCGTAGGCAAAACCGCTGACATCGTCCGCGGTCAGCGAGAAGCGTTCGAAGAACTCGACGATGGCCGGTGAACGATCTTTCAGTGAGTTGGACCACGCGATTTGAACGCGCTTGAGCGCATCCTTGGTCGAAACCTTCGATTCCGTGTACCAGTCCGGTGAATCAGACGGCTGCACCATCTTGTAGTTCGCGGGATCGTACTTTGGCTCCGACAACATGGTGACATCGAACATGTACCAGATCGCATGTGGCTTGTAGCAGTAAAATGCGTAGCCTTCTTTTTTCCTGATCGAATCCTTTACGCGGGCGGTTTTTACGCTTTCTTCGGCCCGTATCGGCTCGATAAAAGATAACAGGTCATAATCACGAACCTTGACCTCGTTGACGTTGGCCGAGGCCCAGCCCGGCGCGCCGATCCACATTTCGCCCTTGCCATTGCCGTCGCTATCCATCTTCATCGCCACGTCGGGGCGACCGAGGTCGGCGATATCGGTGATGCTGTTCTGCTTGGCAAAATCCTGCGACACACAAAATCCCTGATTGCCTTCGTAGGCGTTCTTGCTCAGGGTGACGGATTTCTTGCCGTCGACATATTTCTTGGTGAAGCTTTCCTGGTTGGGTAACCAAACGTCGGGGTGCACGTCGATATCGCCCTTGCCCTGGTCCATGCCCTGGAAGATGGTGGCATTGTTGCCGGGCACCAGGTTCGCTTCACCGCCGATACGTTCGACCACCACCGCTTGCAACAGGGCCGCGATTGCCTGCGCCCCGGTCCAGGCCGGTGTTCCTATATTGACCTTTTCGGCGCCCAGGGCCGCGGTCGATGACAGGATGACGGCGAGGCCTAGCGCCAGGCTCGAAATGGTTTTTCTCATGATGGACTCCTCCGGTATTTGTCTGGAATATTTGCAACTCGAATCGTTGCCCTGCCTGTTCCAGATTGTTTATTCTCTGGCAGGTAATTAGAGAGAGAACGAGAATTGGTGGATTCTCATGGCATGCAATATCTCCTGATTTATAATTTTTCGCCAATGCTCATTTAGACTGTTACTATTCCGTTTCGGAATGGGCCTGTAAAAAAGCGTTTCAGGGACATAACGATAACCAGAATGGGGGAGTCGATGGATATCAAATTACTCGAGGACTTCGTTTGCCTGGCCGCCCTCGAAAGTTTTACCGCGGCTTCACGTGAACGGCATATTACGCAATCGGCTCTGAGCCGCCGTATCAAGGCGCTGGAAGAGTGGCTGGGTACGGATCTGGTCGACCGAGGCAGCAAGAATTTCAGCCTCACAGCCCAGGGGCGAATCTTTGTCCCTGAAGCCGAAGTCACTTTGCGGCGCCTGTATAACGCCCGCGACGCGGTGCGCGTGCTGGGCGACAGCGAGGAATTCGAAATAACCGTGGCTGCGCAAAACTCGATCGCGCAAACCTTGTTCCTGGACTGGGTAAAGCGAATCGAAGCCAGGTTCGATCGCGTTTTTGTGCGCCTGCTTTCGGAAAAGCTCAGCGAGTGCATCAACCTGCTCGATCGGGGCCATGTCAACTACCTGTTTTGTTATGCCAACGAGTCGTTAACATTGCCGATCGATGAAAACAAGTTTGCCTACACGACGATAGGCAAAGAATCCCTGGTTCCCGTTACCATACCTGATCAGAATAAGGCACCGCTGTTCAGGCTACCGGGATCGAGAGAAGATCCGCTGCCTTTTATCGCCTATGCCCACGACTCGATTTTTGGCCGGGCGGTCGATCAGCTAACACAGGACAAAAATCATACTTGCTTTCTTTCGCGGCGCTATGAAAATCCCTATTCCCATACACTTAAATCCCTGGTGCAGGAAAAGCTGGGCTTCGCCTGGTTACCAATGACATCGATAGTCTCCGATCTCGAGCAGGGTAGGCTGTGCCGCTCCGGGGACGAGCACTGGGATATCGAGTTCGATATTCGCCTTTATTACCACCATGCCGCCTCGTCCAGCCAGGAATTAGCGGTACTGGAATCCTCGCTGGAAATGGCCGCGGAGCTAATCACCTGACCTCGCCGATACCATCGAAACGGAAACCGGTTAACAACGGCGAATATCCAGGCAAAATATTTTTCAAATCGGAAAATAATTATCCGATTTCTTTGTCTTTTCTTATTTAGTATTTTAAAAACAAAGACTTACCTGTATAATATTTTTTTGTTGCGGTGCAACAAAATGCTTGACATATGCGTCCGTGGCCCCTATATTATGCGTATTGTTGCACTGCAACATAAAACTTTTAACCCTTAAGTGCTAACTCTAACGAGGAAACTATCATGTACGAAGATTTCGTAAAATTGGCCCAGGACAGCCTCAAGCCGGCAATGAAACTGGCCGAAAACAACACTGCCCTGGCAGTCAAACTGATGCAAAGCCAGGCCGACAACGCGGCCCAGCTGATGCAAAGCAACCTGGCGCACGTACAGGCTCTGGTAGAAACCAAAGACCTGAATGACGTTGTCGAAATGCAACAGAAGTACGCCGAAGCTCTGAACGAGAAGCTGGTTACTGCGGCTAAAGAAAACTCAGCTGCTATCGAAGCTGCCGTTTCAGAAGCCGGAAAGATTTTCGAAGGTTCACTGGCCCAAGCCCAGGCCCAAGCCAAGAAGACTGTCGAAAACATCGAAAAGGAAATGAGCAAGGCTGGCAAGAAAGCCGCTTAGTTTTACTCCTTTTTGGAGTTGGCTTGATTGTAATCAAACGACTCCGTAGTTTTACTCCTCCAATGTTTCGGCCCGGTGGTATAATGCCCCGGGCCTTTTTTTTTACAGGTAAGAAAATATGACAAACGTAGTGATAGTAGACGGAGTGCGCACTCCAATAGGCGCGTTTGGCGGTTCGCTCGCAGGCACTCCGGCGAGCAAGCTGGGCGCAATAGTCATCAAGTCCCTGTTAGAGCGTAACGGTGTTGCGCCCGAACAGGTCGACGAAGTCATCATGGGACAGATACTGACCGCGGCTACCGGGCAGAACCCGGCGCGCCAGGCGGCGATGGAAGCCGGTCTTCCGCAGGAATGCCCGTCGATGACTATTAACAAGCTGTGCGGTAGCGGCCTCAAGTCGGTGCATCTTGCCGCGCAGGCGATCAAGTGCGGCGATGCCGACGTGATCATCGCCGGTGGACAGGAAAACATGAGCCTGGCGCCGCACGCGTTACCGAAATCCCGCGACGGTCAGCGCATGGGCGACTGGTCGCTGAAGGACACCATGCTGGTCGACGGCCTGATGGATGCATTCAACGATTACCACATGGGCGTCACCGCGGAGAATATCGCCAAGAAGTTCGGCTTCAGCCGTGACGATCAGGACGCGTTCGCCGCGGCCTCGCAGCAAAAAACGGAACAGGCCCAGGCGGATGACCTGTTCGCGAATGAAATCGTCAAGGTCGAAATCCCGCAGCGCCGGGGCGACCCGCTCGTGTTCGATCGTGACGAATACCCCAAGGCCGGCGTCACCGCCGAGGGTCTTGGCAACTTGCGTCCTGCTTTCGATCGTGAAGGCACCGTTACAGCGGGCAACGCTTCCGGCATCAACGACGGCGCCGCCGCGTTGCTGATCATGAGCGAAGACAAGGCGAAAGAACTGGGTCTGACACCGATGGCGACGATCAAGTCATACGCCAGCGCGGGCGTCGATCCGGCGATCATGGGCACCGGCCCAATTCCGGCAACCCGCAAGTGCCTGGACAAGGCCGGCTGGGGCGTCGACGATCTCGACCTGATCGAATCCAACGAGGCTTTTGCCGCGCAGTCGATGTCGGTCAACACCGAGCTTGGATGGAACACCGACAAGGTCAACATCAGCGGTGGCGCGATTGCCCTGGGGCATCCGGTTGGCGCTTCCGGCGCACGCGTGCTGGTAACGCTGCTGCACGGCATGCAGCGCACCGATGCCAGCAAGGGTCTGGCGACATTATGTATCGGTGGCGGACAGGGCGTAGCCCTGGCGGTTGAACGATAGCAATAAGAAAACTCTGCTCAAGCGATCCCGGCTTGGCAGAGATTCCTTAAAACAGATAACCTATGGAGATATGAAATGGGCAGAGTAGCTCTAGTAACAGGCGGTACCCGTGGCATCGGGGAAGCCATCAGTGTAGAAATGAAAGATGCCGGCTACACCGTGGCCGCCAACTTTGCCGGTAACGAAGCCGCTGCGGCTGAATTTACCGAGCGCAACGGAATCAAGTCATACAAGTTCGACGTATCGGATTTCGACGCGGTTCATAGCGGTATTGCCGCCATCGAGGCCGATCTCGGTCCGATCGAGGTATTGGTCAACAATGCCGGTATCACCCGTGACGGCACCATGCATCGCATGGATTTCGAGCAGTGGAACGCGGTCATTCAAACCAACCTCGCATCCTGCTTCAATTGCTCGCGCGCGGTCATAGAAGGCATGCGCGAGCGCGAGTTCGGCCGTATCGTCAATATCGGTTCGATCAACGGCCAGTGCGGCCAGTACGGTCAGGTCAACTACGCGGCCGCCAAGTCCGGCATCCATGGCTTCACCAAGGCGCTGGCGCGCGAAGGCGCGGCCAAGCACATCACCGTGAACGCGATTGCGCCGGGTTATGTCGAAACCGACATGGTGCGCGCGGTGCCGGAAGACGTACTGGCGAAAATCATCAAGACCATCCCCGCGGGCCGTCTCGGCCAGGTGCACGACATTGCTCGCGGCGTACTGTTCCTGGTGTCCGACGAAGCCTCGTTCATCACCGGCGCGACCCTCGATATCAACGGCGGTCAGCACATGTACTAGTACAGCCTCGCGCTGTAACCGAAGCCGGGATTCGTTCCCGGCTTTTTTTTACCTGCCATCGCCAACTTCCAATTCAGGCCACGATGGTCTAATTTCACAAGCTACATTTGCTGTAGTTTGAGGAAGGCTGTTTATGAAATCCGGATATTCGATCGGCCAGATGGCCGAGGCAGGGGATTGTAAGGTGCAGACTATTCGCTATTACGAGCAAAAGGGACTGCTACCCGAGCCGCGGCGAACACAGGGTAACCAGAGAATTTACTCGCAGGCTCATTACCAGCGGCTTCGATTCATTCGTCATGGTCGCGAGCTTGGATTTTCGCTCGATCGAATTCGCCAGATCCTGGACCTGAGCGACGATTCGGATAAACCCTGCGCGACAGTCGACATGATTGCCAGGCAACACCTTCGCGAAGTCGAGTCGAAGATTCGAAGGCTGCAGTGCCTGAAACAGGAACTAAAAAGGATGATTTCGGAGTGTGCGGGCGACCGCGTATCCGAATGTCGGATCATCGAGGTGCTGGCCGATCACGAACTTTGTCTGTCAGTCGATCATTAAACGGATTTCCCGGGATTGTGCTGCGCGGGGATCGTTTGCTCGCCATCGGGGGTAAAACCACGTATAAAGTGAGCCCGTGGATTAACAGGCGAGATCGGTGAAAGCCCAGGTAAAAATCAGTATTCAGTGGATGTTGCTGGCACCGCTGGCGGCCCTGGTCATTTCCTTTGCCAGTCATTATTGCCTCGAGTACTTCTCTCCCGGAAAGCTGAGTGCTCAGCGCGATCTGCTCATCAGTTATCCGCTCGCTTTAGTATTATCGCTTTTGACGCCCTGGGGCTGGCTGATGTACGGCGGGCTAATGCTCATGCTGGCCGGAAAGCGGCGTTCAGGCATCTGGTGCTCGCTCGGTGGCGGGCTGATTCTCGGACTTTTCTGGCCGATCTGGGCTTCGTATCTAAACCAGTAGCCGATCTCGAAAAAACGCAGCGTTGATTTGCAACCGTTTTTCGTCATACCGGAGCAATCAGACTCGAATTGTCGGTCATCGTGGTCAGCGTAGCCGTCATGCCGGGCTTGACCCGGCATCCATTAGGGCCCTCCTATAGCGATCGGGCGATGAATACCTTCAGTCATTGAGATCAACGAGCTATCCGATTGCGAAAATAGTCGGAAATGGACCCCGGCTCGGAGGCCGGGGTGACACCTGGAACGTTTTTGAGCGCATTTGTGCAACTGGGGTATTAACCGGACAGTAGTGGCCCAGAGGCTGGCACGACGGGATTCGATGTACGTTATGACGGCTTGCCGTGATCCCGAAGTTCAGGTTTGCGGCGGGATGGAGTAGGTGCCGGTGGCGTGCGCGACGATTTCTTCTTCGCTGTAAATCGAGACTTCGACCACGGCCAGGCGCTTGCCTAGCTTGATGATACTACCCCTGGCCACGAGGTCGCATTCGGCTGGTTTGCGCAGGAAGTTGATGTTCAGGCTGGTGGTCACCGCGAGCTTGATTTCGCCCAGCAGGCTCAAAACCACGGCAAACATGCAGACGTCGGCCAGCATCATCATGAACGGCCCGGCAATGGTGCCGCCCGGGCGCAGCGACCTGTCGCTGTAGGGCAATACCAGCTCGGCCTTGCCTTCTTCGATATCACGCAGGTAGATGCCGCTATCGGCTGCCGAAGGCAGTTCGATGCTTATAATTTCGTTGAATTTTTCGGTACTGACTTTGCTCATAGTGCTTTTCGTGCCCGCGGCCTGGATTGCTCTGAAACTGGCCCATAGTTAACGGATTTATATGACCGATTGCAAGCCGTTCACCAGCCTTCGGCGGGAATCGCGTCGGGATTGTCGACGATGTAGGCCAGTACCGACCGCTGCTTGCCGCGCAGTCCGACCTGTTGCGACGGGATCTTGCTGAAGTCGGCGCCGGCGAGGCGCACGACCTCGTCGCTGACGACGATGACGGCCTTCATCTCTCTGGATTTCGTTTCCAGCAGCGCCGCGGCGTTGACGCAATCGCCGATGGCGGAGTAATTCGGCGCCGTGGGAGGCCCCATGGTGCCGACGATCGCCTGCCCGCAATGAATGCCGATGCCGATTTTCAGCTGTTGGCTCAAGTCGTTTTTTAATTGCTGGTTTAGCCGGTCGATTTTTTTCTGCATCTCGATCGCGCCGTGAATGACATCCGAGCAACCCTGCTGCAATCCTCGTTCCAGTCCGTAAAGCGCCAGCAGTCCATCGCCTTCGAACTGGGCATAATGCCCGTGGCTCGATTTCAGCGCTTCCGACATTTCGAGGAAAAATCGGTTCAGGATAAACAGGACATCGTAAGGCAGATGATGTTCGCTGAAGCGGGAAGAGTCGCGCAGGTCGACAAACAGGGCGACCACATCGCGCTCTTCGCCGCTAACGCCGCCCTCGCGCCACTCGCTGTTGATATCGAGGTCGGGGGGCATCAACGGG
>Ga0224508_10001475_pt1 | contig 21120 bp, 22 predicted proteins | sample SF_Jan12_sed_USG_4_FD_170157 | JGI IMG/M metagenome (GOLD analysis project Ga0224508, IMG submission 170157) | Sediment microbial communities from San Francisco Bay, California, United States - SF_Jan12_sed_USGS_21 | ecosystem: Environmental > Aquatic > Marine > Sediment | place: USA... | reverse complement strand
ATCATCAAGGCAAAAGATTGGAACAAGATAATGTCAGATTTTGCCAAGTCAATGATTTAATACCCCCTTTTTAAGATTGGAAAATCGTAAAAAATGAAACAGGTTTATTTTTATGACGAAGGAGACGGTAAAAATAAAAAACTTCTAGGAGGAAAAGGAGCCGGTCTGTGTGAAATGACCAAACTAAAGCTGCCAGTACCGCCAGGATTTACAATCACTACCGAAGTTTGTAAGAAATACTATGACAATAATAAAAAACTGCCAAAAACACTCATGGCAGATGTGAAAAGGAACATTGCAAAAATTGAGAAAAAAACGGGGAAAAAATGGAACTCCAAATCAAACCCCCTACTAGTATCAGTTAGATCAGGTGCAGCAATATCCATGCCTGGAATGATGGACACCATCCTGAATTTAGGACTAAATGATCAAACAGTAGTAGGACTTGCTGAAAAAAGCAACAACCCGAGATTTGCATGGGACTCATACAGAAGGTTTGTTCAATTGTTTGGCAAAGTTGTATTTGGAGTAGATGATAGTAAATTTGACGAGGTTTTAGAAGCAGCAAAGAAAAAACAAAATGTTGAAGGGGACAGTGATTTGAACGAAGAATCACTAAAATCAATTGTAGAGCAATATAAGCAGATTTGTGATAATCATACGGGTGGGAAATTCCCAACGGACCCAATTAAACAGGTGGAACTTGCAATTAAAGCAGTCTTTGGAAGCTGGATGGGAGAAAGAGCAATCGTATACAGAGAGAAAAATAACATTACAAAGAATATCGCAGATGGAACTGCAGTAAACATCGTATCAATGGCATTTGGAAATATGGGCAATGATTGTGCCACAGGTGTTGTATTTACAAGAAACCCTGGAGATGGAACACGTAAGATTTACGGCGAATATTTAATCAACGCTCAAGGCGAAGACGTAGTAGCTGGTGTAAGAACAGGAAAGCAAGTTGATGAAATGAAAAAAGACCTACCAGAATCATACAAACAATTAGCAAAAACATGTGAAAGATTAGAAAAACACTACAAAGAGCCACAGGACATTGAATTTACAATCGAGCAAGGGCGATTCTATTTGTTGCAAACAAGAAATGCAAAAATGAATGCCATAGGAATGATAAAAACATCAGTAGACATGGTTAAAGAAAAATTAATCAGTAAAGATAGAGCGTTGACTAGACTTCAAGCTGAACAATTAGAACAACTACTACACAAAACAATTGATCCAAAAGAAATTAAAAATCACACACAGTTTGCAAAGGGAATTGCAGCATCCCCAGGTGCAGCAAGTGGAATTGCAGTGTTGGATGTCAAAAGAGCAACTGTAATGGGTGAAAATGGCGCCAATGTAATCCTAATCAGAGAAGAAACAAAACCAGAAGATGTTCCAGCATTCTTTGAATCAGTTGGAATTTTAACCAGTAGAGGAGGTAAAACATCTCATGCAGCAGTGGTGGCCAGAGGAATGGGTAAACCATGTATCGTCGGATGCTCTACTTTGAAAATAGATAACGAGAATAAACAGTGCAGCGTTGATGGAAAAATAATCCAAGAAGGAGACGCAATTACAATTGACGGTAGTTCAGGTAATGTGTACATTGGAAACATTCCAACAATAGAGCCAGAGGTTACATCAGATTTTAAGCAGATTTTAGGATGGTCCCAAAAAGCAAAGAAGATAGGGATTAGAGCTAACGCAGACACCCCAGAAGGTGCAAAACTTGCAAGAGAATTTGGAGGTAAAGGAATTGGTTTGTGCAGAACTGAGAGAATGTTCAACGGTAGTGATAGAATCAATCTATTTGTTGAAATGATAATGGCAGAAAACATTGAAGAGAGAAGTAAAATTCTAAAAAAATTAGGAGAATTACAAAAAAGTGACTTTATTGAAATCCTAAAGGCAATGGAAGGATACGAGGTTACAATCAGATTACTTGATCCACCATTGCATGAATTTTTGCCAAATCCTGAAGAACTAGTAGAAAAAATTCACAAATTAGAGTCAGATAATGAAACAAGTGAGACCAACAAAGCTAAGGTTGTTCTAAAGAGAGCACGTGAGCTTGCTGAAATTAACCCAATGATGGGACACAGAGGAGTAAGAGTAGGAATCACATATCCAGAAATCTACGAGATGCAAATTCGTGCAGTCTTTGAAGCACTTGTGGAATTGACAAAAAAGAAGGTTAAAGCTCACCCACAAATAATGATTCCACAAATTAGTAGCATTGCAGAACTAAACCACATTAAGAAAATTTATGACTCTATCAAAAAAGAAATGGAAGTAAAACACAAAATGAAACTAAAAATTAACTTTGGAACCATGATAGAAGTGGTAAGGGCAGCACTTACTGCAAACGAACTTGCAACTACTGCAGAATTCTTTAGTTTCGGTACTAATGACTTGACACAGGGAACATTTAGTTTCAGTAGAGAAGATGTAGAAGGAAAGTTCCTTCCAGAGTACATGGAAAAAGAACTACTTGAGAGAAACCCGTTTCAATCAATTGATGTCAACGGTGTTGGCAGCCTAATAAAAATGGGAGTCATTGCAGGACGTGAAATTCGATCAAACATGGAGGTTGGAATTTGTGGAGAACATGGAGGAGATCCGGATTCGATAAAATTCTGCCACAAAGTAGGCCTAAATTATGTAAGTGCATCACCACATAGAATTCCTATTGCATTAGTTGCAGCAGCACAAGCAGCAATTGAGCAACCAAAAACCAAATCAAAGAAGAAATGACACATTCTAAAATTGTGACAGTTGTGATATTATAGAACGATATCAAACTTGGAAATCACAACTTTGCTAATATGATATGTTATGAATAACAGTTCATGGGATTTGCGAAAACTTGTCAATTGTGTAATCAAAACTTTTCTTCGCTTGTCTCTTACATGTCCCATATCAAAAACAATCACAGCAAAGAATCTCCAGAGACATTTGTAAGAGAAGAAGGGGAACTGAAATGGAGATTAAGAAATGATGATTAATTTTCCAGAATTATCAGAAAATAAATTTTTAAAACCAATCAGATCATCCCTAAATGGATTGTTGCCTAGAGTTGATTCGATAAAGCAGATTAGACTAAAAATAGGCATCACTCAGAAAAAACTTGCAACAATGACTGGAGTCAGCACCTCAATGATCAACCAGATAGAATCAGGAAGAAGCCAGCCTAGTTATGAAACAGCAAAGAAGATTTTTGAGAGTCTTGCAAAATTAGAAGGAGAGTCATCATCGCACACAGCTGGGGATTTTTGCAGTACAGATATTGTAAAGCTAAAACCTACAAATACGCTTCATGATGCAATTAAAAAAATGCATCAGTTATCAATCAGTCAAATTCCTATTTTCAATAATTTAGATGTGGTAGGGATGATATCTGAAGATGGAATTGTAAAGCACCTGGCAGAGTTGGGGGAAGCAGAATTAAAGAAAGCAAAGCTTGCAAACACCATGGAATCAGTTCCACCAATAGTAGATTGGAATACTCCAGCTAATGTCTTGGTTCCGCTGATAAGGTATTCAAAATGCATTCTAGTTTCAAAAAAATCAAAAATCACAGGGATCATCACAGCTTCTGATACTTTGAAAATGATGGAATAATTATTTTTCAGTACCAGTGTAGTATAATGAGATAACCCTCCGGTCAAATACTCAAATTTATGAACTAGTATCTTGGGAATTCAAGATCTTGAAAAATTGTTTCATATCAATCAGCAAATAAAAAAAATTGATAAAGAGAATCAGTATAATTTTATCATTGACACGGACACAAAAGAGGGTAAAACTAGAATCATCATAGATGAATTTGGAACATGGCAAAAAGTGCCATTTTTATCAGAAGAACAAGCTGGAACATTTAGAAAAAAAGGATTTCGACAATTTGTACCGGACTTGATAGATTTTAAAAATAAAATAATCATAGAATACCAAGAAGAATCAGAAGGAAGACATGGAGTATTAAGAAGACGTGGAAAGATAAACAAAAAAGGACATGATGAATTTAGTGATGAAGATAAGGACATGTTCTATGACTTAGCAAAATTCAGCCAATTAAAAATATGGGAAAACACAACACCAGAAAAACAAAGAGAAGAATTGGAGATGTTTTTAAGGTTATTTTCATCCAACAAGGTACAAAATATTCTAATTAGGAAATAATCGGGTGTAAAATGTCGCTAGTTGCACTTGTTATGATGAGGATCTAGTAACTGTCACTAGGGGCATCGAATTAGACGTATTATTATTTCTCAGTTATTTTTCCAGCACCTTGCTTCTACTACGCCTACCAGTCTTTATTCGAAATATAGCACAATCATAATTCATGATACCAAAAATTATGGTAATGGCTCATGACCGCGTTTATACCCACTCCACTTCCTATATTCATAGTCAGTTAGTGGAGAATCACAACCGCATTTACACATGGTCTTCATGTATTTCTCCACAAAGACACGGTATTTTTACATTAGGTTTAGAGCATGCAGACTATTCGTCAGTATTTTTTTCATGAATGCATAAAACTAGATCGCACTAAACATAAAACAAAGTCAGGGAATAAATAAGTTGAAGACCAATTTTATTTTAGAATAAGAAAATGAACTGTGAAAGATGCGATAAATCAGAGACGGATGTGGGTGAGATTGCACAGTATACAAAACATGACTGCAACATGAAGCTTTGCAAAGATTGCATCACCACAATTGAAAAGCCATACAATGAAAAATGCGTTCAATGTGAGAAATTAGTATGGAAAAACGGAGGTGCAAAAAAATACAAAGATCAAATTCTATGTTTGTATTGCTATCAAAACATCCTAACAAGTAAAGACAAGAAATTAAAACCAAAAACATCGGTTTTAAAGAAAGGGAAATTCTGGTTTTCAATGGGTCTGATAATAGTAGGCATTTTGATCCTAACGGAATACATCTAAAAAAAGATACAAAACTAACAATACCAAAGTTTTAATCAATACTAAAATCCAATTTGCATATGGTCGATCTCAACACATATGCAAAAATAAATGAAGAAATCAAATTCACAGAAGACGAAACTGTAGAGCTTTTGAAACTAAGTGAAAAAGAAATACTAGTTCTGATTCTTTCGGAATTGAAAAAAATAACAGAAAATACACATAATTAGAATTATAGTTACTTCAAATCTATTTTTAGATTATCTCATTTTTTTGGATGAGAACACAATTCTGCCAAAACTCCATGCAGTGATTTTGGATGAATGAAAGTAACTTTAGTTCCAGCAGAACCAGGTCGGATTTGTCCCAAAAACTGTATTCCACAACCTTCCATTCGTTCCACTTCGCCCTCAATGTTATCGGTTTCCAATGCCATATGGTGTAATCCTTCCCCTTTTTTATCTAGAAATTTTCTAATTGGACTGGTATCATTTGTGGGCTGCATTAATTCCACTCTGCCGTTTTCCAAATGAATTATTGCAACTTTAACACCTTCAGATTCCACAGTTTCAAATTCGACATCATCGACACCTAGTGCTTGTTGGTATACTTTGGCCGATTCTTCCACATCATTTACTGCAATTGCAACGTGATCAATTTTCATCTAAAATACTTCCTTAGGACGATATTCACCAAATACTTCTCTGAATGTATTACTGATTTCACCAGTTGTAGCAAATGCTTTGGCAGCTGTAACGATGTAAGGCATAAGGTTTTCTTCAGTGTCAGCTGCACTCTGCATTGCAGACAATGCTGTTTCCCATTTCTTTTTGTCTCTAGAATCACGTAATTTTTTGAGCGCCTTCTTTTGTTGAATTTCAACTTTGCCACCAATTCTAAGCAAGTCAGGTTGTTCTTCTTCTTCAGAATATTTGTTTACACCAACAATAATTCTTTCAGTACTGTCAGTTTCTTTTTTAAGACGATATGCATTTGCCCTAATTTCAGACTGGAAGAATCCTTTCTCAATTGCTTTTACAGAGCCGCCCATTTTTTGAATTTTTTTAAGATATTTCCACACATCAGCCTCAATTTGATCGCATAATTCCTCAAGATAATAAGATCCGGCCAGAGGATCTGCAGTCTTTGTAATTCCACTCTCATGGGCCACAATTTGCTGAGTTCTGAGTGCAATTTTTGCAGATTCCTGGGTTGGAAGTGCTAGTGCCTCATCCCTAGAATTAGTATGAAGGGATTGAGTACCTCCGGCAACTGCAGCCATAGTTTGAATTGCAACACGAATGATGTTGTTGTTTGGTTGTTGTGCAGTTAGAGATTCACCACTAGTTTGTGTATGGAATTTTAATTGTAGTGAACGGGGATTTTTTGCATGGAACATTTCTTTGAGAATTTTTGCATAGACTTTTCTTGCAACTCTAAACTTTGCAACTTCTTCAAAGAATTCGATGGTACAGCAAAAGAAGAAAGAAAGACGCGGTGCAAAATCATCAATTTTCAATCCTTTATCAATACAAGTTTGGATGTATGCAATTGCATTAGCCAATGTAAATGCAACCTCTTGTGTAGCTGTACAGCCAGCTTCTCTCATATGGTATCCAGATATTGAAACAGGGTACCATGATGGGACTTTTTCTGCACAATACTCAATCATGTCACCGATTAATCGCATTGAGGGTTCGGGCGGATAGATGTATGTGTTTCTTGCAATGTATTCTTTTAGAATATCGTTTTGTGTAGTTCCGCGAAGATCATGACTTTTGAAACCCTGAGCCTCGCCAACTGCAATATAGTATGCAAGTAATGTAGATGCAGTGGAATTAATTGTCATCGAAGAGCTTACCTTGCCCAAAGGAATACCATCAAACGCAATCATCATATCTTTAATGGACGTTATTGACACTCCGACTTTTCCCACTTCGCCTTCAGCTTGTGGCGAATCAGAATCATATCCAATTTGAGTAGGCAAGTCAAAGGCCATGCTGAGTCCAGTCTGACCTTTTTCAAGCATGAATTTGAATCGTTCATTGGTGAGTTTAGCATCTCCAAATCCAGAATATTGTCTCATAGTCCAAAATCGCTCACGGAACATTCCAGGATGAATTCCTCGTGTAAAGGGATACTTTCCTGCATCTTCAATAGGCCTCTTTTTTGGAGATTTTTGATAAATTCGCTTTACTGGAAATGTAGAGTCGGTGAAGATTTTCTTTTCAGGTGCTTTTGAGGTTGTTGATTTTTTTGCGGCCATATAATCACTTCAACAAAGATTTTGTAATTTTATCCCCAGCTTCAAATGGATCTATATTTTTTGATTGTAATTTTTTAAGATATTTTGAGAAAGTTTTATCAGAATCTAACATACCATCAATCTTTTCTTTAATGTTATTTAAAACAATATCTTTTAGTTCCACTTCAAGCCGTTCAAGGCATTTATCCTTCTGGTGTTTCTTTTTTAGTATCATCATATCTTTCAAGGTTTTTGCAAAGACTGTAATTCCAGAATTCTTTTTCACAGATGTTTTTAGGATTATCGGATTTCGCTCAGAATCGCCTATAAAATCACGTACTGCATCAAATAATTGATTTGTTCCTGCAAGATCACTTTTGTTCACAAGGTAGATATCGCCAATTTCAGTTAATCCCGATTTGATTGTTTGAATACTATCACCAGTGTTTGGATTAAAAACTACAACAGTAATGTCTGCAATATTTGATATTTCTACCTCAGTTTGTCCCGCCCCAACACTTTCAATAATTATAGGATTAAACCCGGCATATTCCAAAACACGGATACTATTTCGTAATGAACGAGACACAGCACCTGTTGCACCCCTTGAGGCTATACTTCGAATATAAGTTCCAGAATCAGTGGATTCGCTCATTCTAACTCTATCACCCAAAATTGCGCCACCCGTAACATGGCTAGTTGGATCAATTGCCAATACAGCAGGTTTGGTGCCTAATTTTTTTAATGCTATTGCAGTTTTGTTAATTAGTGAACTTTTTCCAGCACCTGCAGGTCCAGTAATTCCAATAATAGTAGAATTGCCAGAATCTTTGAAAATTTTCTTTAAAAGTTTTTTTGTTTCTTTTTGATCATTTTCAACAATGCTAATTGCTTTAGCTATAACTCCACGTTTTCCTTTTTTTAGATCAACAAGTAATTCCAATATACAATTAGATTTGAAAGGTGCAATAAAATCTTGATGTTGATCTAAGGTCTAGCATAAATAACATTTGGGACAGGTTCATCAACTGGATGGATCTCAGTTTTTAGTTGAATATGACCAAATTCTTCATGTTCAATCTCCATCACGATTGGATGAATTGCCCAACCATATTTTGGTTCATTTAGAAAGGGTACAATTTCAATAAATTCTGAATCGTAAAATATTTTTTGAAAAGAATTATCCATCCCAAGAATTTCAAGTACAACAGAATTTGTTTGGTCAGATTTATCAAAATAAGAAATTTCAACATGGCCAGAATCATAATAAATTGCCTCTATCTGAAAGGTTTGGCGAAGTATATCTTTATCATCAGTGCCACCATCAGTCAGAAAAATAATTGCCAATACAGTGAATACTCCAAGAAAGATCGGAGCTCCAAGTTTTTTAGCCATCCTTGAATTCTTTTCTCATACGTCTAAGGAATTTTGAATTTATTCGTATTCGTTCCAGAGTTTGAGTTTGAGTTCTCTCAGTGCCAGGAGTAGGATTGTTTTTGAAGAATGTCTTAATCTCTTTTTCCATAGAGTCATCAGCCACAGCAGTGATACTGGCTACAATTCGATTAAAGAGAGGATTTCCATGTCCCACCTTTTTGTTTATTTTTTTCCAATTTTTCTTTAACCATGGCCATAAAACCAAATCACCGTATGGATTTCCAGCAACTTTCATAATTGGTAACTGCATATTTTGAGAACGCACTTCTGGCGTTTGCGAAAAGTCAAGGGATTTAAGAAGTAATTTTTTATCTTGAAATCCACACATTGCACCTAAGAAACGAAGTTTTTCTTCCATGGTTTTGGCATTTTTGTATAATTTGGTAAGTTCAGCATGAGTTTTTGCATTTCCATTCCAAGCTGCAATGGAACAAATTGTTTCTATCAAATCAGGAGATAGAGAGTTTGGAGATTTTAAGAATTTTTTATATCTTCTAAGGGCTTCATCAGTAACATCATCATCATCCATTTTTCCCAACACTGAGATGGTAAATGTACGTAGTAATGCATCTGTGTGCTTGTCAGATTTTTGTGGTTCCCATCCCAAGTTGGATAAGATTTTTCTAAAATAGTTTAGAGCATATTCGTGAATTTCTTCAACAAAGGGCTCATCAAATGCACGAAAATATAATGATGCTAAATTATGTGCCACATTGACAGATGCAAGATAACTATCTTCATCAAAGTATGCATCAGAAAAATCAAGATAATTTCTTACTTGTTCATCGCCAGAAACACAAAGAGAAAACAAATCGTTTTGTACTGCCCATCTGTCAATAGCAGGAATACGTTTTTCATCCACTAGCATTTTTAAATCAAGTAATATTCCTTCATCATACTTTACTCGATAGAATCCTTTTCGACCATAATTTGCAACAAAGCCTACAGTGTTTTTAGGTAATTTTACAGACATTGATTTTTTAGAAAATAGTTTTGTGTTAGTCTCAGATTCCAATCCCAAAGACAAGGGGATTGACCACAAACCTTTACTAAATTTTTTTTCAGGTTCAAGCAAATATCTTTTTTGTTCAAATTTCAAAGTATTGCCATCTTGATTAATTTCAACTAGCGGAAATCCAGGTTGTTTTAGCCACGTATTAATCATAGAGGTAACAGGCATTTTAGACGCCTTGCCAATCGCATCCCACAAATCTTGTCCTTTGGCATTTTTATATTTAAAATCAGAAAGATACTTTTTTAGTCCTTTTTGAAAATTGGGTTCTCCAACATAATGTTCAAGCATTCGCAATACACATCCACCCTTATCATAAGAAATAACATCAAAAATTTCTCTAATTTCAGCTGGAGAATTTACTTTAACATCTATTGGATGTGTTGTTTTTAGAGAATCAAGACCCATGGCGACGTTCATGGCATCCTCAACAAATTGATTCCACAAATCCCATTCAGGATAGAATTTATCTACAAATTTTGTTGCCATAAAAGTTGCAAAGCTTTCATTTAGCCACAAATCATTCCACCACTTCATTGTAACTAAGTTTCCAAACCACATGTGTGCAATTTCATGGGAAATTACTTCTGCAATGAATTGTTTAGTCCTAGTGGAGGATGTTTTAGGGTCATAAAGTAAAATTGTTTCTCTGAAAGTTATCGCACCCCAATTTTCCATTGCTCCTGCTGCAAAGTCAGGAACTGCAATCAAATCAAGTTTGGGTAAAGGATATTTTATTCCAAAATATTTTTCATAAGATGTAAGAAGTTTTTTTCCTAAGTCTAATGAGAATTTACCTTTTGATTTATTTCCCTTTGTAGTAATAACTCTAATCTGCGTTTTACCAATCTTATCTATAAGGTATTCAAATTCTCCAACTCCAAGATAAATTAAATATGTTGAAACAATTGGAGTTTTTATAAAATTGTAAATAGTTTTGCTGCCAATTTTCTTCTTTAACTTTATTGGCATGTTTGAAATTGCAGTAAATTTATTGTCGGCAATAATTGAAATCTCAAAGGTTGCCTTCGCTTTAGGTTCATCCCAACAAGGAAATGCACGTCTAGCATCTGCTGCCTCAAATTGAGTGGTAGCAAGATACTTTGTCTTACCATTTTGAATATACTGACTACGATAAAATCCAAGTAGTCTATCATTTAGAGTTCCTTGAAATTCCAAGTCAATGATTGCATAACCTTTAATTTTTTCACTCAAGGTAATTTGTAGTTCTTCTTTTTTCTCCACTGTTTTTGGAATTGATTTAATGAATTTTTTACCAGATTTCACTTGACAAGACAGGATTTTTAGTTCAGCACAATGCAACGTAATAATTTTTGTAGGTTTCCTGCAATCTACATAAATAGATCCTGTTCCAAGAAATGTGAATTTTTTGAGATCGGGTTCAAAAGTTAATTGATAATTAATTGGAACTACATCCACGTTTGAGATAATTTTGTTACACTTTAAGTAGATTTTCTATTATTGTGGATTTGGATTATGTCCATGGATCAGATTTTTCACCCCAAGTTATTGCACTGATCCCATTTTTGGCAAGTGAATCGCTGTTTTTAATTAAGACAAACAGACACTCATCAGAGCAATGTGTGACCTCAGAGTTTTTCATAAATTTTTCACAATTTTCACAATATTGGCCCATATCTCAAATGATTAATGCTAAGTTTTGCATGCATATTTCCTCAAAACAAGTAAACACAAAATTTATTTTAAAAATATTCACGATTATCATCTCTGAGAACGGATTTACAAGCAAAATTGAATCATGTTTATATCAAGTCAAATATTTAGTCATGTATTATTTGGATTCAAGTACAATAAAGCGTCAACAACATCCGCCAAAAAAAGAGAAAACCCGCAGTATTACTTATCGTCTACCTGTGAAATTGGTTGAAGAGATAGAAAACGAGGCAGTGAATCACAACATATCTCACAATGTTATGGCAAGACAGATTTTAGAGAGATATATCGAATGGGACAGATTTGCAAGTAAAATTGGCATGATTCCAGTCCCAAAAAAAATCCTGGACACCTTGGGAATAGAAATGAGTGCCGCAGAGATTAATACGATCATCAATGTAATAAAACCTGTAATAAAAGACACAGTGTTATTCATTAAAGGAAAATATGATTTGAAAAGATGTGTCGAGACATTAGAAGATTATATGCGTGCATCAGGTATGAAATCAGATCATAGAATTGAAGGCGAGATACATCATTTTATCATTCAACATGAATTAGGAGGTAATTGGTCAATATTTACAGAGCAATTGCTACAGGAAATATTCAAAGAGTTTTTACCCGATTCAAAAATGAAGTGTCAAACAACAGAATCAACAGTCATAGCAACAATTGCATTGGGCGGAGATTTTGATGAACATGATTATTAAAAAAAATTAGTTTTTATTAAAAACTACATCTACATCAATTTTTCCGTCGTGAAAACTTGTATTAACTTCCTTAATTTTGCTTTTATACAAAAAGAGTCGCTTTCCCTCATCAGTGATTACACCAGATGTTTGAATCATCTTTGAATCATGCAGAAGTTGAATTCTTCTATAAACAGTACTTAAGGGGATAGTTTTTTCACTAGATATTTCAATCACTGATTTTGGAGTATCCATTATTGCTTCCAGAATTAATCTACAATATTTGTCAGAAAGAATTTCAAGAAAAAACTCTTTTCTTTCCGGTTCTTCAATTTTTAGTTGATTTAAAACTTGCATAACATTACTTGGTGATTTTAAAATATAATCATTGAGTAGACACATGTGTGCATTGCAAGACAAAAATATAATGTTTGAAATTAATTGTCTAGATTTGAAAAAGACTAATCATGGATTTAAAGATTGATCTGCTTTTAATCCCTTGTAACGATTTCTGATTGTAACTTCAGTTACACCTGCAGCTTCTGCAAGGTCTCGTTGGGTGATAGATACACCGTTTTTAACACATGAGAGATAAAGGGCCGTTGCTGCAAGACCCATAGGATCTTTTCCAGCTGATTCTTTACGTTCTTGTGCCTCTTTGAGTACCTTTACTGCATATCGTTTTGTTTTTTCAGATATCTCAAGTTTACTTGAAATTCTTGCAATACATTGAATTGAATCAACTACTGGCATTTTTAATTCCAATTCATGATGTAACAATCGATAACATCTTGCAATATCTTTTCGTTTAACATTTGCAGCATCTGCAACATCTTTTAGAGTCCTAGGAGTTTCAGTGTCTCTGCATGCAGCATAAAGTGAAGCTGCAATCATCGCAGAGATGGATCTTCCACGAACAAGTTTCTTTTCTAGTGCTTTTCTGTAAATGTATGCTGCTTTTTCAAGAACATTTGCAGGAATTGAAACTTTATCTTTTAATTTATTCAAATCACTTAGGGCCTGTCTCAAATTTCGATCCACAGGTGCATGAACTTGACTTCTACTATCCCATGTTCTCAATCTTTCAATGGTGCTCTTCATAGATGTAGAAAGAGGTTTTCCTGATGCATCCTTGTTTAACGGATTGATTACAGTGGATAATCCCATGTCATGTATCATCAGTGATGATGGAGCACCAGTTCTTACAGGATCTGCACCACCATCCTTTTGAAATGATCTCCATTCAGGACCAGATTCTTGAGATTTTTCAGTAATCACATAACCACATTTACCACAAAAATTTTCCCCTGTAACTTCATCAGTTAATATGGAATTTTTTCCACAACGTGCACATGTTGGACTAGAATTTGTATTAAGATTTCCCATATTGATTCCCTTACAACATTATCCCGTTTATTGAATTTTTTACAATTAAAACATGATTGTTTTGTGTATCTTGAGACATGATTTAGAAACATTTCTCAGGTATAAGAAGTGTGAGTATCCTAGCAGAATACTCCTAGAGCCTTTTCTGTATATCATGTAACAGCTGTAATTTCTGGTGTGGACATACCCCCATATCCAGGATCGATTGTCTGTTTAGGATTTAATGTAGTGTCATGATGACAGGGCTTATTACATACAGGACAAAATTTTCTATCAAGTACAATACATTGACAAATATGATTTTTCACATATGCCTGAGCAGCTTGATTCCACTCACCAGTCCCATTGCAATATACACAGACATATGAAGAAGAACTAACCCCTTTACAGAAATCACATACATCTTCAGTCATATCTTTACGACGATATTGGAGGTTTAAATCAATATATTTGAAGAGATGAGACTAGAGAAAATTAAATAAACCTTTTAAAATATCCCCAAATACAACTATATCATGAAACAAAAGACCGCATCTCGTAGCATCAAAATTTTGGTTGCCAAACTAGGTCTAGACGGCCATGATAGAGGGGCCCTTGTACTTTGTAGAGCATTCAGAGATGCAGGGATGGAAGTAATTTATTCAGGGCTTTTTGCAACTCCAGACAGAATTGCGCAGATTGTAGAAGATGAAGACGTAGATGCAGTAGCAATGAGCTTACTAAATGGAGCACATGGAACACTATTTCCAAGAGTGGTCAAGACATTGAAAAAGAAAGGAATCAATGACGTGCTAATAGTAGGAGGCGGGGTAATTCCAGAAGTTGACCACAATGATCTGGTAAAGTCGGGAGTAGACCACGTATTTGGTCCAGGCACACCATTACCAACAATCATTGATCACATTACAACCGGTGTTTCCAAATTAAGAAAAATATAAGAAAAAAGATTATTCTGTGGAATCAGGCCACATCATTTTACGCATTTCTTTACCAACTTTTTCAATCTGGTGTGCATCATATTCTTTCATGTATTTGTCAAATGAATCCTTACCGTTTTTCTCATATTCAGAAATCCACTCATTGTTGAATGTTCCATCTTGAATCATGGTGAGAACTTTTTTCATGTTAGTTTTATTTGCAGAATCCATAACCATTGGTCCGCGTGTTAGTCCCCCATATCTGGCAGTCTCACTTACACGCCTCCACATTCCATTGATTCCATACTTCTGAATTAAATCTACAATGAGTTTAAGCTCATGTAAAACTTCAAAGTATGCAATTTCGGGCTGGTATCCTGCTTCAACTAGAGTTTCAAATGCATTTGTAACCATAGAAGCTGCGCCACCACAAAGATCAGCTTGTTCTCCAAACCAATCAGTTTCTACCTCTTCCTTGAAACTAGTTTTGATTAGTCCGGCTCTTGCACTTCCTACGGCCTTTGCGATTCCCAATGTTCTATCCCAAGCTTTTCCTGTAAAGTCTTGTTCGACCGCAACAATTGAAGGAGTTCCAAAATTATCAAGGTATGTTTCTCTGACTTTGGAACCAGGTCCCTTTGGTGCAATCATGATTAAATCAACATTGCTTGGTGCTTCAATCCATTTCCAATAGATTGCAGCTGCATGAGAAAATGACAATGCTTTTCCTTCTGAAAGATTTGGTACAATTTCATCTTTGTATACTTGACCTTGAATCATATCAGGAATCAATATGTGAATAATATCTGCTTGTTTTGTTGCATCTGCAACAGACATTACCTTGTGACCGTCAGATTCTGCCTTTTTCCAGCTATTACCACCTTCTTTAAGACCAATTATCACATTAAGACCAGAGTCTTTCATGTTGTTAGCTTGTGCATCACCTTGGATTCCATAACCAATTACAGCAATTGTTTGATCCTTTATTGGATCAAGACTGATATCATTATCTTTCCATGTTTTTGCCATGATTTTAACAAGAATATTGCAAATATTAACTATGATTTAGATTTCAATTATTTTGTCACATGAGCGACATTTTACAGTGACTTTTTCACCTGTAAGTCTAACGAATCTCTTTGAGCCACATTTTGGGCAAATAGGACAAGCACGTACGGGTTCCATCAGTGTTCAGTAGCAATTTTTGATTTAATTAAATTAGTCTATTGTATTTCACCACTTCCAACTATTCTAATTGTAGTGGATTCAGGTTTTAGAATGACAGCAATTTGACCGGTCTTACATACAACGGGTTTTTCAAATGTTAGTTTTAAAGGAGAGATTGATGAGAATTTTGCAGCTTTGATTTGCAATCCAATATTCACCAGACAACCTTGATTTTCTGCAATGTCATTTTTGTAAAATGGGCTTTTATGGAAATCAAGGTCAATCTCGGTTTTGACATCAACTGCACCTTCTTCAGAAATAACATCTCCACGGCTTACCTCATCAGGTTTTGCACCCTTTACAGCCAATCCAACCCTTGCAGGACAGATGGATTTATTCACAGGATCATCATGCATTTGAATTGACTTTATCAAAACATCAATATTTGCAGGATATAATTTCAAATTGTCATATTGTTTTACTGTTCCGTTAGTCACTTTACCTAAAATGACAGTTCCGACACCTTTAACATCGAAACAGTGATCAATTACCATCTCAGGGAGATCATCATTTGTGATGGGTTCTAGTTTGTCCATCTCTTCTTTAATTTTATCTTGATCAACTTTTGTGTAATTTTCAACAACAGTTCCTTTGATCATCATGGCCAGCTTTGATTCATCAACATCAAAAGTGTGAGATAAAATTCCCTTTTCTTTTTTTAATAAATCAAGTGCAATGATTTGTTCGCCAGCAAACTTGTCTAATTTATCAACATAAAGTATTGCATATTCAGCCAAATTAATTGCTTGAAAAAGTGGCTGTATTTTTTCAGGAAATCCATTAGGAATAACCCAAGTTTTGATTATGTCAGATTCCTTTCTATCATATAGTGTAAGATCAGTTTCGGTACCTTTCTTTCCAAAATCAGATACAATGTCTTGCTTTCCTAAAACTACAAAATTCACTGACCTGACCATAAAATTTGAATAAAAAATCGAACTTATGAAGTTTTGAATTTTTTAATTGAAAACACAATCATAATTTTTGATTTTTCAAACAACCGTCACAAAATTAAATATCCAAACGACACATCAAGTTTCTAAGAAATTATGGGAAAGAGTTTAGGACTGCAGAATAACTTGCAAATCGGTGATTTTTTGGTTTCACTAGTTTCTGATGATATTTATCGACAGGCTTACCAATAGATCCATTAAGACCAAGCGGACCTTTGACATATTTTTCCCTATTTGCCCAATTAAGAACCTCGTCTTTTGGAGTATAATAATTCACAATTTTTGTATTAACAACGGTTTGAAGGGTTTTTCCATATTTTTTAGAAGACGGTACATCTTCAGTGATTGACGCACCAAAAAAATACACGCTTTCCACAATTCCAACATTTTGTTTCCTTTTTGCAAGATATTCAAGCGTACTCAAGATAACCTGTGAGCCTAAAGAATGTCCCATTAGCCGAATCTTTGTTTTAGGACTAGTAATTTTAAAATCTTCAATGAATTTTCCAAGATTTCTACCATTTTTCTTTGCAATTTTTTGACCAACCGCAAGGGCGTGTTTTGCATGTTTTATCAAGTGAGCCCCAGTAGTGTTAGAATCATAACTAAACCCGATCACTGGATGAACGTATCCCAGTTTGCGCAGCCTATTTTTTGCCAAGACTACTTTGGCAACAGCCCCGGCATTATCATTTCTTAAGCCATGAATCATTATTGTTAATTCTTTGGAATCAATCAATTTTTTAAAATCATTTTTTGGATATGTATAATAGGAATTATTTTTCAGAGTATTGCCATCTGATAAATCATAGTAACCCCTGGTTGAAATTCTTGGAACAGGCTTCATGTTTGTTCAGACGGACCCAATTGTGTTTTATGTTTTTCAATATCTGATTTTTCAACTTTGACAAACAATGGCGATGAATCACCCAGCAAGTGACCTGATGAAATTTCCAATTTAGACAAATCCCCCCAAGAAGATTCCTCAATCATTCCATCTAATCCAATCTGATTCCAAATCTTTTGTGAAGATTCAGGCATGAACGGAAAGATTGCAATTGCCAGACTTCTAGCAGCATTTACTGAAAGATACACACAGTTTGTAGTTCCGGTGCCGTTTTTCCACGGTTCTTTGTGTTGAAAATATTGATTAAAAAATGAGGAGAACCCCATGATTTTCTTCAAAGCCCGGTCAAGATGGTTCTGCTCCATAAGAGAGCCCACATCAGTTGCAAGAGTTTTAATTTTTTGCTCTGCTTCATAATCTTTTTCATCAAAGTTTTCAGTTTCAGGAACTTTTCCATTAAATGATTTTTTGGTAAATCCAAGTGCACGATTTATAAAATTTCCAAGATTTCCAATTAGCTCAGAATTGATTCGAGTGGCAAAATCATCCCAATCAAAATTCAAATCATCTTGAGAATATGGATTAATCGATACAAGATAGAATCTAAGATAGTCAGCAGGATAGTATTCCAAAAATTCTTTGAGTCCGATATACCAATTTCTGCTTTTGGAAATTTTCTTTCCCTGTAGTGTCAGATGTCCTCTAGTTGGAATATAGTCTGGTAGTTTGTATTCGCCATTTATCCCCAATCTCATTGCAGGTAAGAAAAGATAATGATGATATACAATATCTTTTCCAATGAAATGGTAGATATCCGCAGAATTCCAAAATTCTTTTCCGTTGATCCCTTTATCATCGAGAAATTTCATTGCAGTTGAAATGTATGCCAAATGATTATCAAACCAACCATAGAAAACTTTGCCTTTTTCACCATCAAGTGGTACAGGTACACCCCAAGGAATATCACGAGTGATATCCCAGTCAATTAGTCCAGATTTAATCCAATTTTGGACATATTTTTTTACATCTTTTTGAAGATGTTTGTTTTCATCCAACCATTTTGATAAAGAATCCCCAAAATTTGTAAGTCTGTAAAAGTAATGTTTTGTTTTTTCTTTGGTTGGAGGCTGGCCACACAAAGAACATTTTGGATCAGTGATTTCTTCAGGCACACGACCACAACTCTCACACAGATCAGAATACTGATCTTCTGCCTTGCAATAGGGACAAGTACCTTTGACATATCTGTCAGGTAAAAATTTCTTATCGTTATTACAATAGAATTGAATAATTTCTTTTTCATAGATGTGTCCAGAATCATTTAGTTTTTTGAAGACGTCTTGAACAAATGCTATATTTTCAGGAGAGCTAGTTTTGTAAAACAAATCAAACTTTATGTTAAACGCAGAAAAATCATCATGATCACGCTTGTTCCAATGTGCCACATATTCAGATGGAGTTTTTCCTTCTTTTTCTGATTGAATCAAAATTGGAGTTCCATAATCATCAGATGCACAAACATAGTAAGCCTCCACGCCATTTAATTTTAAAAATCTGGTAGTCACATCTGCAGGAAGATATGTTGACGCAACATGCCCTAAATGGATTTCACCGTTTGCATATGGCAGTGCACTTGTAATGATAGCTTTCTTGTTCATCAGATATTATTTGAAAGCGCTATTGGGGTTAAGAAGTTTACCAGTTGTTTGCATACTTTACTTGTTCAGAAGTAAGTTTGTCAATTTTGACATTCATTGCATCAAGTGCATCAACAGCTACCTGCTTGTCGATTTCTTTAGGGACATCGATGATTTTATTTTCCATTTTATCATGATTTTTAAGGATATACAAAACAGATAGAATTTGATTCGAAAAAGACTGGGCCATAACTTCTGGTGGATGTCCTTCAGCTGCAACCAAGTTTGCAAGACGACCTTGTCCAATCAGATAAACCATTTTTCCATTTTTCAAAGTACACTCATCAAGATTAGGTCTTACCTCTTTAACAGATTTAGAAGATTTTAGCAAAAATTTACTGTCAATTTCCACATCAAAGTGACCCACGTTGCCCATGATTGCACCATTTTTCATTTGTAAGATATGTTCTTTTCGAATCACGCTAGTCATTCCAGTGCAAGTTACAAACATGTCACCGATCTTTGTAGCCTGGGACATGGGCATTACTTCAAATCCATCCATGTGAGCTTCAAGTCCTTTGATTGGATCCACCTCAGTTACAATTACTTTTGAACCCATTCCCTGGAATCGGGATGCAACACCGCGTCCAACCCAACCATATCCGACTACAACAACTCGTTTTGATGCCATAAGGAGATTCATTCCACGTAGATAGCCGTCAATGGTACTTTGTCCGGTGCCGTATCGATTGTCAAACATATGTTTTGTCTGGGCTTCATTAACCAAGATCACAGGGTAACGAAGTTTGCCTTGATTTTCCACAGCCCGAATTCTAGTGACACCTGCAGTGGTTTCTTCTGTAGCCCCTAGAACGTTCATATCTTTGAATCGCTTGTCAAAATGAGCTTTGATATTCATATCAGCCCCATCATCAGTTAGAATAGTTGGTTTGTGTTTCAACACTTGATCAATACACCAATCATAATCTTTGACGGATTGACCATGCCATGAATAAACATGGATTCCCTGAGATGCCAAAAATGCAGCAATATCATCTTGAGTGGTTAATGGGTTTCCACCACAACATGCAACTGTAGCGCCCAATTCTTTGGCACCCATAAGTAAAACAGATGTTTCTTTTGTAATGTGCAAGCAAAAACCAAGTGTAACACCCTTGAGAGGTCTTGATTTTTTATAACGATTAATAGTATTATCCAAAATTTGCATATGAGATCTGGCCCACTCGTAAGATAGTTTGCCTTCTTTGATCAGTTTTGGACTAGACTTGACTTTGCTCAATGAAATCACACATGAATTAGACTATAAAGTTCTATCATGCGAATGTAAATAAATGACAAGAACATTAGAAAAATATTGACCTGGAAGAAAATTGCAGACAAGGGAGAAGTTGCTGCAGGTAAGGGCAAGGCTTTCAAAATAGACGGAAAACAAGTTGCAATTTTTAATCAAGACGGATACCATGCAATGGACGACCTTTGCGTTCATCAAGACGGATCAATTGCACCAGGTAAATTGGAAGGGGATATCGTAGAGTGTCCGTTGCACTTTTGGCATTACAACATCAAAACCGGCGAACTCAAAGACTATCTCAAAGATGTAAAGCTTGAAACGTATCCAGTACAAGCACGAGATGACGGCATCTATATCGATATTTAGATATACAAAATAGATTAGCGTTTCAGCATGGTTTAGTATCTGAAATTTAAAACCATCCATTCAAGGAAAACGAAGAAATATACTTTTGTATAAAATATCACCCATATTTGACACAAATCATTTAGCAACAACATTACATCAGACAAGTTTACGGGTTGAGCACCTACTTGATAATTGATTTTAATTCAATATTAGGCATAAGTTTTATTCACACATATTCTGAAAACTAATTGTTGAATCAAGACATCATAAATGAAATCAAAAATCAAAAATACCCCGCAATTACTGAAACGATTGAAAGATTCGTATCTGAACAAATTGAAAAGAGTCATGCAAAAGGAGTCATTTTAGGATTAAGTGGAGGCATAGATTCAGCAGTGTTATCTTACATTTGTAAAAGAAAACTAAAAGACAAAACACTTGCACTAATAATGCCAGATACCGCAATCACACCCGAATCA
>Ga0224508_10001474_pt1 | contig 21129 bp, 13 predicted proteins | sample SF_Jan12_sed_USG_4_FD_170157 | JGI IMG/M metagenome (GOLD analysis project Ga0224508, IMG submission 170157) | Sediment microbial communities from San Francisco Bay, California, United States - SF_Jan12_sed_USGS_21 | ecosystem: Environmental > Aquatic > Marine > Sediment | place: USA... | reverse complement strand
AACACCCTCAGGCCGCACAGTGCGCTCGGATACAAACCACCAGCGCCGGAGAGCATCGTCCCGATGGACCGCAGACCGTCTATGCACTAACTATGAAATTGGACCACTTCGTGGGGGCTGATCAGGTTCGCTATAACTGTTCGCTAAGGTGATAAGTTTGTCCCTTAGGGACATAACAAGCTCTCTTCATTGCTGGCAGCAGAGACCTTATCATAAGTTGTAACACCGTATACGGTCTCCCCTGGCGCGGGCGTAGCTGATGTTGACGCGGATGCCCCGCTACGGAAGCCGACGTCACCCAGTGCTAACTGTCCCTGTCCGCGCGAACTTATAATAAAAGGTCCTCCAGGGTGAACTTCCGAACGCCGGGTCGCCACATATCCAAATCGGCGCCAAGATCGTCCGCCACGGTCGCTATATCACGTTCCAACTTGCCGAGGTCGCAATCCCGAGAAGCTCCTGCGCCTGATTGACGGCCTGCGACCGGCCCCTCTACCGCCATGACGGCACTCTCACCCGTAGCATCCAGGTCGCCCGACAGAACAGGTGTGTGCCGCGCAGGTCGATGTGCGCCCTCACGGTGCAAATTGGTCACGGGGCCGGGTTTCTTGTCGCCAAATCAGCCCGATCAAGAGCGGAACACAGCCTATCGTGACAGCTCAAGGCCGAATTCGAGGCCGGATGCCCAATGTGCTACCATTGTCGGCGATTGGGAGGAGCCATTTGGGGAATCCAGGTTTACGGGCATCAGGGTAGCCATCGGGGTGTTTGGTTGCAAACTTCCGGTCCTGGGCCGTTCCGGCACGCCGCTTGACAGGTCCCCGTCCAACGCGATGCAATCGAGGCTCCAAGCCTTTTCCAACCCTGTCCAATCAACGCACCGGGAGAAACCGCCATGCCCAAGCCCGCCAACCTGCCGCCGAAAACCGTGTCTTCCTTCGACGAAACCTTCGACGTGGTCGTCGTCGGATTCGGTTACGCCGGGGGCGTGTCGGCGATTACCGCGCATGACGCGGGGGCCAAGGTCCTGCTGATCGAGAAGATGAGCACGCCGGGTGGGATATCGATCTGCGCCGGCGGCGGCATCCGGATGTCTCGTGACCGCGACGGCTTGATCAGCTATCTGGAAGCGACCAACGACGGGCGGACGCCGCGCGACGTGCACGAGACCTTCGTCGACGAGATGCTGCAGGTCGAGGATTTCGTGCGCGACCTCGCCAAGGTGAACGGCGGCGAGATTGGGCGGGTCGACCGGCCGGCGAACTATCCCTTCCCGGGCCACGACGCCATGTATTTCATCGAGGTGCTGGACATTCCCGGCTTCGACGGCGCCAGGGAATATCCCAGCGCGCGCTCGATCAGCAACGGCGCCAAGCTGTTCAAGGTGCTGGACGACAGCATCCGCGAACGCGGCATCGAGACCCGGCTGTCGACCTCGGCGATGCGGCTCATCGCCGACGGAGGCGGTGTGGTCCAGGGTCTCTGGGTCGACGGGCCGGACGGGCGCAAGGCGATCAAGGCGCGGCGCGGCGTGGTGCTGGCCTGCGGTGGCTTCGAGGCGGGTTACGAGATGCAGCGCCAGTACTGGCAGTACGCGCCGACGATCAGCGCGTCTTTCCGCGGCAACACGGGCGACGGCATCCGCATGGCGCTCGATGTCGGGGCCGACCTCTGGCACATGTGGCACTATCACGGCTCATACGGTTTCAAGCACCCGGACCCGGATTACCCCTTCTCGATCCGCGTCAAGAAGCTGCCGGACTGGGTGTCCGATATCCGCGAGCCGGACGTGGAGATGGCCTGGATCCTGGTGGACAAGACCGGCAAGCGCTTCATGAACGAATATCCGCCCTACCTGCAGGACACCGGCCACCGCCCGCTCGACAACTACGACACCGTACAGCTCGACTACCCTTATGTGCCGTGTCACATGATCGTCGACGAGGACGGGCGGAAGATGTATCCGCTCGGCTCAACGATCTTCAACGACGCCGATATCGAGCCCTACTTCTGGAGCCAGGACAACATGAAGGAGGTGCAGAACGGTATCCTCCGCAAGGCGGATTCGATCGCCGAGCTGGCCGGGCTGATCGGCTGCGAGGCCGATGCCCTGCAGGCGAGTGTCGACCGTTGGAACGCCGCCTGCGAGGCCGGCGAGGACGCGGAGCACGCGCGCGCGCCCAAGACGATGATGCCGATAAAATCGCCGCCCTTCTACACCGGCGAGATGTGGCCCGTGGTCTCGAACACCCAGGGCGGCCCGGTCCACGACGCCAACTACCGTGTGCTCAACCCGTTCGGCGAGCCGATCCCAAATCTGTACGAGGCCGGCGAGTGCGGCGGCATCTGGGGTTTTCTCTACATCGGCGGCGCCAACCTGACCGAATGCTTCGTCGGCGGCCGCATCGCCGGCCGCGAAGCCGCGGCGCAGAAGGCGTGGGACTGAGGCCAATCGAAAGGAGGCGGCGATGACCGTTTCATACACCGGCGACTGCCAATGCGGCGCGATCCGCTTTTAATAGTTCGCCCGCTTAGAGCCCCAGCTCCTCCAGGTACTCCAGGCCGAGCGCCTCCAGGTCAATTGCAAGGTTACCCTTTAGCTCTTTGAACCGCTCCGGGCGGTCCAGATTGTATCGTTCCCAGGGGGTAACAATGACTTCCCCTTTGAATAATCCGTATTAAGAGTTAGCGGTACTGCTGACTTAGGGTGAGCCCAGAGTTCTAGCGGTCACTGGCGATGCGATGGTGAAAGTAAATCTGTTATCAGAAACCCAACCTTGCCGAAGCGCGTGGCGAAACTCTTCCAGTCAACGCCTTTGGGGTCCGCAATCACATCCTTAAATGGCCTCTGATCGAGACGGAAATCGGCGAATAGTTCACTTTGGCTCAGGCTACCGTCGGCGTCGGTGTCGAAATTAGCGAACACCTTCCGAATTCCGGCGTGCTGAAATACCATCAGCGCCACGCTAATCATGCTCCGCTCGATTGAGTTGAGCGACGCGTTTTTGTCCCGGACCGAGCGCTTTGCCTGGTCGCGCGCGCGCTTAGCCTCCGCGAATTCAACCCTCCCGTTCGCGTTGGAATCCAGGAAAGAGCCGATGGCGCTCGCGCAATTCGGAGAGGGCGACTTCGCGCAGATGGGCCTCAGTCCGACCACAAAGGCGTCGAAGGAAGTTCCCGCGCGCGCGACAACTGCGCCGGCGAAAATAGATAGAAGGAGCAATGCGACAAAACGCATCTGAAGCATTTGGTCCGATTAGGAAGGATGGTGCCGCCTGCGTGACTCGAACACGCGACCCCCGCATTACGAATGCGATGCTCTACCAACTGAGCTAAGGCGGCTAACCGTATTAGAACCGTATTAAAGCGATTCCTAATTCCTTAGTTTACTGATATTCAACGTCGTTCTTTAGTCGACCTACTTATTACGAATGCAATTCTCAAACCGCTGAGTTGCCAAAAGGTAACTTGCTAACCCCAAATGTTCTCTATATGTTCCTGTTAGCCCGCTGTCGCAATCAATCTCCTAAATGAGCCCGCCATGGCTGATCAGATTGTCATCACTGAGAAAACCAGCCAGGCGAAAGACGTCCGCGCCGCCGTTGGTTCTCGCTACGGCGAAATTCTGCCGGCCGAGGGCCATTTGTTCGACCTGCTCGAACCGGAGGATGTTGTGCCGGCCTGGAAGCGCTGGTCGCCGATCCTTCTGCGGCCCGATGGCCTTTACGGCACGCGCCCAGCTGAGGGCGGCAACAAAGCCCGCAAGCTAAAAGCCATTCGCGAGGCTCTGCGCACCGCCAAGCAGGTTTGGCTCGCCACCGATTGCGATCGCGAAGGTCAGCTCATTGGTCAGGAAATTCTGGAGCATTACGAATATCGCGGCCGGGTCATGCGGGTGCTGTTTACCGCACAAGACTCGCAGACCATTCGCGAGGCTTTCGGTCGGGCAAAGCCAAATACCGAATATTCTTCTCTTTACGCCGCCGCCGTCGCACGCAGGCAGGCCGACCAGATCTACAACCTGTCACTGACCCGCACCGCGACCGTCATCCTGGGCCAAGGTGCCCGGGGAGTAATCGGGGTTGGCCGAGTAAAGACGCCAACCTTGGCAATCGTGTGTAAGCGCGAGTTGGAAATCCGGGACTTTGTGCCAATCGCTTATTTTGAAATTGTCGCCACCGCGAAAGTTGCCGGTGGACAATTCCAGATGCGGCACTCGCCTAAGAACCGCATTGTTCGGCGTGAGATTGCCGAGTCCGTCGTCGATGCGGCTCAAGGCTTCGAGGGCCCGCTTGGCGTGCGCGTCGAGGACAAGCGGCAACGGCCACCTAAGCTTCACGATTTGCCTTCGCTGCAGAAACTGTGCGGCTCGCGCTTCGGCTGGCCGGCCGCCAAGACGCTTGAGGTGGCGCAGGAACTGTATGCCGGCCAGGGCAAGAAGATCATCACTTATCCCCGCGCCGAGGTGCGCTACCTGCCGGAGAGCTTGATAGCGGACGTGCCGCGGATCGTAGCCGGACTGCAGGTGGGCCAAGCGTTCAGCACAATCCCCGTGCCCGAGCCGCCGGTCATCCGCAAGGGTGCGGGCGGCAGTTTCCACGACAAGAGTCTAAAGGGGGCGAGTCATCACGCCGTCATTCCCAACGTCAACACAATCGACGACCTGCGTGAAGTTTGGCCTCGCCTATCGACCGACGAGACAAAACTGTTCGACGTAATCGCGCGGGCCTACCTAGCCGCCGTCATGCCCGACTTTCGCTACCGGCAAACAACTGCAACGCTCGACGTTCGCGGCTTCGATTTTCGCGCTGCCGGTCGCCAGCCCATCGATCTTGGCTGGCGTGCTGCCTTCCCTGATTGGCAACCTGCCGACGAAAAAGGCGACGGTGCGCAATTGCTTCCGGCACTGCGCGACGGCGAGGGCGCACAACTGCAGAACCCGACCATTGAGGACAAGGAGACCCGCCCTCCACCGCGTTACAATGAAGGCGCTCTGATCGAGGCGATGCAAAATGCCTGGCGCTTCGTTGACGACGAGGTTCTGCGGGTGCGCCTGAAGGAAGCCAAGGGCATCGGCACGCCGGCGACCCGAGCCGACATCATCGGCGGGCTAAAAAAACAGGCTTTTCTGATTACCAAGGGAAAGAACATCGTCCCCACCGAGACCGGCCTGTCGCTGTTCGGCATTCTCAAACAGGCCGATCCGGCGCTCGTCGACCCGGGAGCGACGGCGCAACTCGAATGCTTGCTCGACGACGTCGTCATCGGCAAACAGGAGATGGTCGGTGCGATTGATGCTGTGTGCGATGTCGCCCAACGGATTATCGGCAAGCTCAAGGAAGGCGCCGCTACCGGAGGGCCGCCCTTGCTCGGCGCTGCAGTCGGTAGCGAATATGGAGGACGTCCACCAACGCCTGCGATGAAACGCTTTGCCGTCAGCATCGCCCGGCAGAAGGGAATCAAGCCTCCACCTGGCTACACGAAGTCGGGATCTATCTGCCGCGCATTCCTAAACCAACACGCGCCCAAGAAAGCTGGCGGTGAAATGGATGGAAAGCCTGGCTGCAAACCGGCAAGTCAGGCGCAGATATCATTTGCCAAGAAGATTGCGCAGGAGAAAGGCATCGTCATTCCCGACGCGGCCAAGGCCAGGTCAACTGCCATGTCCTTATGGATTGAATCGAACCAGGCCACGGAGCGCAGCAAGCGCAGTCGCAAGACGGCCAACAAGCCGCCGAAACCCACGGCGCCAAAGAAGAAGGCTCGGAAGAACTCAGGTGATAACGTTGCCACCGCCGCTCCACCAATTCCTGCTCGTCAGAATTCGGGAATAGATACGCCACTACAGATTCCTTATGGCAACAAGGAAGTCGCTCTGCAACTTGGCGCCCGCTATCGCTCGGGGGGATGGTATGCACCGCCTGGAGTTGATCTTACTGCCTTCGGCGAGCGCGGGTGGCTATAGTTGCCTGGCGGCTGTTATCGGCGCTGCGCCGGAGTCTACACATTGAAATGAACGAACACGAGAAGACGAGGTGTGATATTGCGGTTGCCTGAAACTCGATTGAGTTTCCCTGTTCCTCCAGAAAATTTCCCTGTTCAATGATTTAAATTCCCTGTTCTAGTGCGTAGGGAAATTGCTCAAAAATTGGCGTAATTCCAGTGCATTACGAGGGGTCAAGACATCCAAAACACCTCAATATTAAGAAAATTCCCTGTTTTTTCCCTGTTTAACAGGGAAATCGGCGGAGACTGGTTCGCTCGAGACTGTCTGCACCGCCAGCCAGTCCCAGCCTTTGCCTGTGCCTTTTCAAAACTCTTGTTCCGATCTGGTTCTGAACGTTTTTATGCGACGCGTCGCTCATATCGGTGATGCAGGCCTCCGAGTTGGGGAACTGCGATAATTTTTTCCTCATGGAGCGGAGACGTAGCGCGCGGGACAGGCGCATCTTTCGACAGAGCATGATGCGTTCGCGCCTCATTGTAATAGACGAGATAGTCTTGCAGGACGCGGCGTAGATGCTGTGCGTTGACGATAATCATGTGATCAAGGCACTCGCGACGGATGGAACTTATAACCCGTTCGACGTGTCCGTTCTGCCAGGGCGATCCGGGCGCGATGGGAACGGATGTCATTCCCAATAGCTGAAGCCTTCGGCGAAAAGTTTCCCCGAATGTTCCGTGGCGATCATGGATAACGTAACGCGGTGCGCCTTCCCATGGAAAAGCCTCGCGCATCTGCTGAACCGTCCAGAAAGCCGTCGGGTTCGCGGTGACGGCAAGGTAAACCAACCGACGCCGTTGATGGTTCAGGACGACGAGCACATAGAGCTGTCTGAACGATATTGTCGGGACGGTCAGAAAGTCGACAGCGGCTATACAATCCCGATGGTTTTCCAAGAAGGTCTTCCAGCGCTGTCCCGGATCAGGGCGACGCGGCATGTACTTCGATACCGTCGACTGACTGACGCCAATGCCCAGCTTGAGGAGTTCGCCGTGGATGCGAGGCGCGCCCCATAGCGGATTCTCCCTGCTCATCTGCCGGACGAGTTGACGGATTTCTGCGCTGACCCTGGGCCGTCCCCCGCGACGGCGGGACTCCCATCGCCAATACCATCTGACTCCCTCCCGATGCCAGCGGATCAGAGTTTTCGGATGAACAATCATCATCGCCTGAATCGACCTTGGCCAAAGGCGGTAGAGCCACACGAACCAGAGGCGATCGACCTTGGTTGTGCGCACCCGCTCGCGTGATGGTCGAAGAAGCATATCCAGCTGGTGACGGAGCATCATGTTCTCGGCCCGGATTTCGGCACGAGATTTCAGGCAGGCGTGAAATTGAAGAAGAACGAGACGAAAGATACTGATCATGCCGCCGGTTTAGCGGGCAAAACAGAAACAAAAATCAAGGAATACCGGTTTTGAGGTGGGACAGGCCGCTAATGCAGGAGCGGACCGACGCCGCCCTTGCGGAGCTCGGTAAAATCATTGATCTCGAGTTCTGAAAAGCACGATTGGCAAGGCCGGGGAAAGCGGCGGGCATACCTTGTGTCTTTGTCGACGACAATCAGCCGCTGTTGCGCAACCCTGCGGAAATGCCATTGATCGTGAGGAGAAGACCGCGCAGGACCTTCGGGTCGGGCGACCCTTCGCGATAGGCTTTCAAGAGCTCGACCTGCATGTGGTTCAGTGGATCGATGTAGGGGAAACGATTCTGAATGGACCTAGCCAAAAGCGGGTTGCCGTCCAAGAGCTGATCGTTCTCGAAAATATCCATCAAAGCCGAAATTGATGCCCGCCGCTCCTCAACGATGCGACTGAAAACCGCGCGCCTCAAGGTTTCGTCCGACACGAGATCGGCATAACGGGAGGCAATTGCCATATTGCTTTTCGCCAGCACCATGTCCATGTTCGACAGCAGCGCACGGAAGAACGGCCAATCGCGATACATATCCCGAAGAAGAGTCAGACCATCGTCCGAATAGTCAGACAGCCAGGACTTTACCGCCGCTCCAAACCCGTACCATCCCGGCAGCATGACACGGCATTGCGACCAGCTGAACACCCAGGGGATGGCCCTAAGGTCCTCGATACGTCCCGTCTTCTTGCGCGACGCCGGGCGCGACCCGATGTTCAACGTCGAGATCTCGCTGATGACAGTCGAGGCCCGAAAGTACGCGTCGAAATCGGGCGTTTCGTACACAAGGGCGCGATAGGCCGCAAAAGCGTGCGTGGATAGATATTCCATGGCCTCAATGTACGCCTGCGGAACAGGCCCGGTTCGCGCGTGCAACAGCGATGCTTCGAGCGATGCTGCCGCGAAAATTTCCAGGTTCCGCCGGCCGACCTCGGCATTCGTGTATTTGCTCGAAATCGTCTCCCCCTGTTCCGTCAGGCGAATCTGGCCGTTCACGGCGCCCTGAGGCTGCGCGAGAATGGCATCGTAGCTCGGGCCGCCGCCTCGCCCCACGGTGCCGCCGCGGCCGTGGAATAAACGCAGCCGCACCTCGTACTGCTGACATAGATCGACGAGGCCAATCTCGGCCTTATAAAGCTCCCATCCGGATGTAATATAGCCGCCGTCCTTGTTGCTGTCGGAATAGCCGATCATGATTTCCTGTAGCCCGCCCCGGCTGTCGACCAGCCGCCGATATTCGGGAATGGCAAGCAGGCGATCCATGATGCTGACGCAGTTGCGCAAGTCCGGAATGGTTTCGAACAGGGGCACGACATCGATGTCGCTGTGCCCTTCGGGTGTTATAAGTCCGGCCTCTTTCAGCAGGACCGCCAGTCCGAGCAGATCCGATACACCGCGTGTGTTCGAAACGATGGACGCCGCAATCGCATTTCGGCCATATGTGTCGTGGGCGGCCTTGGCTTCCGCAAAGATAGCCAACTCGTCCGCCGTCTGCCGGGAATAGGACCAGTTGGGTCTCATGAGCGGGCGAAGCGTCCCAAGTTCTTTGCGGAGCAGCCCAATCCGTTCGTCTTCACCGGCTTTCAGGTAGTCCACATCGGGTGCGACAGCGGCGATCATCTCGGCGATCGTCGCCGCATGGACATCTGAGTCCTGACGCAGGTCGAGACTGGCGAGGTTAAATCCAAAGCAGTCGACGGCTCGGTGCAACAGTCGGAGCCGCCCCCGGGTGAGCGCCTCGGAACCATTGGCGAATAGCGACTCCCGGATGATCTCGAGGTCGGCGAGCAGTTCCTTGGGGGATGTGTAAGGCGCGGCGTCGCCGACATCTCCTACCGATGCGACGACACCATTGATGACCCGCTGCGTCTCCGCCAGCCTCGCCCGGATCAGCGAGATCGCACGGCGGTAGGGCTCGACCTCGCGGTGCACCGACGTGTCCGGCGATCTGGCAGCAAGTTCCCTCAAATCCTGCGAGACCTCGACGATGGTTGTCGAAAGGGATAGCTCGCTCCTAAGCTTCGGCAATTCCTCCTGGTAAAAGTTCAAGACATGCGCGCTTTGCATGCGCAAGGTTTCGCGTAAGACACCAGCGTCGACAAACGGGTTGCCGTCACGATCGCCGCCAATCCAGCTACCGATTCGGAGAAACGAACCGATCGTCGAAGTGTCATCCGTCGACCCCAGTTCCGCAAGGCTGTCTTCGAGATTGGCATAAAGTCGCGGCAGCTCGCGAAAGAAGGTGTAGTCGTAATAGGAGAGGCCGTTTGTTACTTCGTCCATCACGCTCAATCGGGTTTGGCGCAGCAGCGTCGTTTGCCAAAGAGCGAGGATAGCGCGGCTCAGCTTGTCTTCGATGTCCCGCTGTTCTTCCGGCGTCCAGGTGCCCCGCCCGCGACGGTCGAGCAATTCGGCCACTGACATTTCCAGGTCCATCGTGCTTTTTCGCCGCACCTCCGTCGGATGCGCCGTCAGGACGGGACAAACGACGGCCTCGTTGAAAAACTCGACAAGCGCACTGCAAGAATATCCAGCCTCGACGACCCGAGTCATTGCTCGCGCGATCGTTCCGGGTCGCGGCGGATCGCCCGCGATGTCATGGCTGCGCGTACGGCGGACGTGATGTTGGTCTTCGGCAATATTGGCCAGATGCGAGAAATAGCTGAAGGCCCGAATGACTTGCACAGCCTGTTCGGGAGTAAGGGTCTGCAAGATCTCTTCGAGTTCGCGCCGCGCTTCATAGTCGTCATCGCGGTGAAATCGGATTGATGTGCGGCGGATAGTCTCGATGAGATCGAAGATGAACTGACCTTCTTGGGTTCGGACGGTCTCGCCGAGTAGACGCCCCAGAAGCCGAATATCTTCGAGAAGTGGGAGATCCTTCTCCGCAAGATCACCGGTTCCCGGCATATGCTGGTCCGTTGCGGAATTCATAGCGCGCCTCGTTTGCTACTTGTCGATTCGGGAAGCTCAGCTGTTAATCTCTTCCTTCCGGTATTGATCATTTTCGCGATGTTTGAGCCAATTTCGCCGACTCTAACCTTCAAACTACGCATTCAAATTTCCGCTGACCAAATTCGATTTCAGCTTTTTCAGATTCGCGGTTCTGGATCATATTGCAGTCGCCAACCACTACGCTTCCGCCATCCATTCCGCATGTGGAAAGCAAGGCAAATTGTAGTCCACTTTGATTGAGAGCGCTGGCTTATTCGGAACTTTGCCAAATGAGGGAAGGATGCGTCGGAGGCGACGGGCGGCGTTATTGAATGGTCAGGCACGAATGCATCGACCCGAACTGGTCCCTATCGCTGGATGATGCGCGTTCCAGATGCCAGGCTTATCGGAGAACATACACCGCACAACCGCGCCAAAGATTCGATTCATCGCTCAGGGATCGCGGGATTCATCTGCCTCTACAAGCCGTTTCACCCACAACGCAATCGTCTCGATTGCCTCCTCATTGTTGTATGGCTCGCTGTGAGCCTGAGTCAGCGTTGGAGCGCCGAATTCGGATGATTGCGTGTGGATCGTCTGCACTTGCCAGACGCCGGGTGGCGCGGTTTCCGCGGTAACGGCCAGGAAAATTCCTCTCGTGGCCACGTCAAATCCGAATGAGAACCCGTACAGCAGAATCCGAACCGGAAAACCCGCCAGCAGGGGCAAGACCAGCAGGATGAAGAATAAGACCGACAGGAAAATCACCGGCAACTTCAGTGCATCCAGTGAGCCGGTTAGCGCCATACTCGCGAACATTGCGGCTGCAACTCCGACGCCTGCCAAGGCCGCAAACAGTATGTACACAATCCAGTGCTGTTTAAACCAACCCCACAATGAAGCTACCTTCGTGGTGGCGACGACTCGGGCGCGCTCAAGGACAAGCGATACGCCGAAAATTCCGGACGCCTCGTCCCCCGGACACCGGATAAGAAGTGACGGGACAGGCAGCGATTCCGGCGCCGAGATGGCCTCCAAATCCTCGTACCTGCGCCGATAAGCCCAAAAATAGAACGCCGCGAAAGCGAGCGGAACCGGTAGCGAGAGGAACATCGCCTTCCACGCTTCATTTGTGATCACTACCGCCACGGCCAACGCAACCATCCACCATGCCACCCAGCAGGCCAGGTAGTCCGACCGCAGGTAGCGCGCTCGCCGAAAGACCAAGAACGGCGTCGAGAGGCAGACCGCGCCCACGACTTTCTTTGCGAAGTTCTCGTCCTTACAGGCCAGGAAACAGACATTGCCCCCGTGGCTGTGGCCGACGAGTACTTGGCGAACGCGCGCCTTTCCGTTGCCAACGTTCTCGCAGACCTCGGCGCGTACCTTCTCCACTCCTGAAAGCCGGGCAGTATGCCGATTTTCGCCACCCCACCAGGGTGCGGTAAACTCGATCTTCTCGCTTAATCCGTGGTCACGCAGCCGCTTTTGAAGATGTTTCCGGAAGAACGAGTCCGGCCTGGTCCACGGTGCGTTCTCTGCCCCGGTCCCGTGTACCAGATGGAAGACGATGCGATCTCCGCTGGTCCCGGCGTCATGATCGCTCATGGTTATTGTCCCTCCCGTACGGCAATGTCAGAGCAAAATTTTGAATACTCGACGTAGCCGTCGAACCGCTCGGATCCATCCGTAGAAATCACGCAAAATCAACAGCGACAAAATACGACCCTGACGTTCGGGCAAAGTAATCAATTTTGCCCCGACACTGCCTGAATTTCCGATTCAGTCCAGCTCGATCGCGGCACCATCGGACAGCATGGCCTCAATCTCGCCGGCCTCGTAGCCGGCCTCGGCCAAGATCTCTCGAGTTTGCTCACCTTTGCGCGGCGCATGCAGCGGGTTCTCGCGGCCACCGCCGCTGAAACTGTTGGGCACCTTCGTGCGGCGGATGTTCCCCTCGCTCGGATGCTCCTCGTCGGCGAAGAAGCCCACGTCGTTCAAATGCGGATCGTCGAACAGGTCGTCGATGGCGTTGTAGCGTGCGGCCGGAATGTCCAGCTCCGCGAACATCTCCATCCATTCCTCAGTGGTATGCAGCAACAGCCCCTTGGCGCGGACCTCGAAATATTCCGCCGCGTGCAGGGTACGCGAGGCCGGGCTGTTGAACATTGGATCGTCCTTCAACTCGGGACGGCCGATGGCGTCGAAGAAGGCGAAAGCCTGGGCATTTGTGTTGGGGCTGATAGTGATATAGCCGTCCTTGGTCGGCTGCGGGCGGTAATCGGGGCTCAACAGCCGGTTATCCCCGGAACTGCCTTCGGCGGGCACGAAGGTGGCCCCGCCCATGTGCTCGCTGGTGACGAAGGAGGCCATGTTCTCCAACATGGGCACCTCGACCGCCTCGCCCTTGCCGGTCTTCTCGCGGCGATAGAGTGCGAAGCCGATGCACTGGGCGGCGATCAAACCGCTGATATGGTCGCTCATCACCATGGGCACGAAGATCGGCTCGCCATGGGCACGCTCGAAGGTGCCGGCCACACCGGAGAGGCTCTGGATGATCGGGTCGTAGGCGGGCTGATTGTAGTAGCGCCCGCCCTTGCCGAAGGCGACGATGGCACAATGGATCAGCCGCGGGTTAAGGGCGAGCAGGCTGTCTGGGTCGAGGCCGGCGCGATCCAGAGCGGCGGGTCGCACGTTGGAGACGAAGACGTCGGCGGTTTCGATCAGCCGGCGCACGGCCCTGGCCCCCGCCGCCTTCTTGATATCAAGGCAGATCGAGCGCTTGTTGCGGTTAAAGTTGATGAACTTGCCGGACATGCCGGGATTGCGACTGCCCTTGGCAAGCGCGCGCAGAATATCGCCCCCCGGCGCCTCGACCTTCACCACGTCGGCTCCCTGGTCGGCGAGTGTTCGCGAGCAGACCGGCCCAACCACCACGGTGGTCATGTCGATCACCCGCACGCCTTTCAACGGTCCTCCGGCCATCTCTCTAGCTCTCATCTCGCGATCGAGCGAAGCTGAGAGTCATCTCGGCGCACTTCGCACCGTCGCGATCGACTACCCAGCTTTCGATCTGGCCGTCCGCGTTGATCGCGCGACCGGCGAGGGTGATGGTGTCGTTGACGCTGACCGGCCGGGTGAGCCGGGCGGTATAGCCGGTCAGCTCCCGGCCGGTCTGCTTGAGCGCGCTGTCGACCATCAGCTGCATGGTAAGCCCTCCATTTTGCACCAGGGCCGGATAACCCTCCTCGGTGCGGGTATAGTCGGCGTCGTAATGGATGCGGTGGGCGTTCCAGGTGACGGCGGAATAGCGAAACACGAGGGCGTTCGTCACCTGCTTGGTCTCCGCCCAGTCGTGATCGGTGGGCGCGGGCGCCGGCGTTGTCGCCGTGCTTTTCTGGCCCGGCGGCACCGCGTCGCGGTAGATGGCGTCGAACTCGTCCACGGCGATCACCTTGCCGCGCGCCTCGATGCTATGGCGCATGGTCAGCACGCAGATTTGCCCGGTGCGCGCGTCCTTCGGCACCATGGAGACCACCTCGGCGATCTTACGCGCCGGCTCGCCGGCCTTGAGCCGGCCATTGATGGTCACGCGGCGCCCGGCACCCATGCGCCTCGGCAACGGGATCGGCGGCAGCACCACCCCCTTGTTCGGGTGGCCATCGGGCCCGATATCCCGTTGCTTGACCGCATCGGGGAAGAACATGGAGAACCAGTGCGGCGGCAACGGCGTGCCATTGATGAACGCATCCGGTTCCAGGTCCAACATGCCGGCGATGCGCCGCACGTTGGACAGGCCGATCTCGTCCTCGACGATGCGTTTGCGTCCGATCCAGTCGCTCAGGGCCTCGATCTTGGCGTCGAACTCAGCGGTCATGTCGCGTGTCCTTCCCTGGCGTTGTCCTCTATGGACGCCCCCCTGATTGCAATTGGTTTTGATGATTAGCGGCGGTCTGGGTTTGCAATCATCTAATCGGCCCGATTGCTAATCCCGCCAAGCTTCGGCACGCTGTCGAGCACGTCATTCGCGATCACTTCGCGCAGCGTATCGAGATCAAGACGATGCGTATCGATCAGGTCAGCGGTATCGGTGATGATCGCATCGATGTCCCCCATGATCCGCAGGCGCTTGTATAGATCCGGAATATGGATGCCCATGCTCTCGCCGATCAGTTCCATGAAATTAAGCGTTTCGAACGAGACCTGTGGCTGATACTTGATTAACTCACGGTGACACCCGTGGAAGATCGACGCAAAGGTGGTTACGCCCGCCGCGGCGGCGGCCCTGAACTCCATTTCGCGCAACTCGTCCTTGAATTTTGGCACGACGCCGAGATGACTCGCCTGAGTGCTGAGTATTGGCACATCCAACTCGACCACTTCCAAGCCGGGAATGGCATTCAGGACATTCTTGACCGCGTTGTTTATGCCCGGGATAGCCGAGCGTTGTTGCAGCGCGACACGTTTGCGAACGGGGTTTACGAACAGGGGCCTAAGCTGATCCAGCTTCTCCTCGAAAAACTCGGTGATCGGATTCAGGTCGAACGGCATCGATCCAAACGATTTCTCATAGGCGGGCAATGCCACTTCGCCGATTTGAATCTGACAGCTTGGGCACCAGGAAACGACCCGTGCCGAACGCGGCCGTCCGAGCCGCTCGATCGTGCTGAAGCCGATGCGGCCGGCGATCTTCGCATCGCCCTGCTTGAAGTGTTGAATGCCGCAACAGGTCGAGGCGCCGCCCATCACTTCGTAGGTAATACCGAGTGTGTCGAACACCTCCAGGATAATTAGGGCGATGTGCGGGGTCTTGATGACATTACATCCCGCATAGAAGACGATATCTGGCGGGTCCGCCGGGTAGTCGTTATCACGGCGCAAGGGTGGGTTAAGCCGGGAATGGACTTCGGGCGACAGCTGGAGACGCGAGATCATTCGTGTTGAGCGATTCATATTGTTGAAATATTTCTTGGCAGCATGACGCACCGCCTCGTCGCCGAGCCGTTCTTTGACGGCGATCCGCGCCATGTTGACCATGAAGCGTGGATTAACTCCGTAATCGCAGGCTGGGATGCACTTGCCGCTGTTCGTGCAGACTTCGGCAAATCGCTGGGCGTCGGGCGTCCCTGGGCCGCCGGCAAGGAGATCCAACAAGCCGCCGGCAATCTCACCCGCTTTTGCCGTGCTCAGTCCAGCAGGCTCGACCATGGGGCAAGCCTCGACGCACTTTCCACATTTCGTGCATGCGTCGAGCGTGTCTTCTACGCGACCGCGTACCGCCTCGAGGAATTTAACGCTGCCATCTTCTGGCACAATGGGCACCCATACTGTTTACGGTTATATTCCGCACTGTAGGCTGGCCTCTGTTGGTCCGTCAAAATGAGCGGTCGTGTGCCCAGGGGCTGTAATATGACAAAGGCCAATTAAAGGAAGGCCGGAACTCCTTCCTCGAGAAACATGCGGCAAATTCAGGGAATACGCGCCACGAAGTCGCGAATAGATGAACAAGAGCCGGTAGAGCGAAATGAAACGCACGCAATACGCTTCCGAGTATCAAAAATCCCGGTCCTATGCGCCGGCGGTCGTCACCGAAGGCGGGAAAATTGTGTGGCTCGCCGGCCTCCTCGCCCACGAGGACGAGAAGGGCAACTCGCTCGCGGGCGATTTCACCGGCCAGGTACGCTGCATCTTCCGCAAGATGGCCCGTCAGATGGAAGAAGCCGGAGGCAGCCTGGACGACGTCGTGACGATGACTGGATACATCACCGAGGTCCGATACAACGCCGATTTCGTTGAAGTCAGAAAGGAGTTCTTCAAAGAGGAATGCTATCCCGCCTCGACCCTGGTAACGGTTCAGGCCCTCAACAGGCCTGAAGCACTGGTCGAGGTCACCGCGACGGCGGTAGTCCCGTGAGGCCTTAGGACAGACACGGTCCGGTTATCGAAATCCGGGCGTATCAGAGCAAAATCAATTGCGACGCAATTCGACTCTGACGAGCGGGCAACGCGATCGATTTTTCTCTGACAACGCCGCTTTATGCCCGGGACAAACCGCTAAATGGTCGTCATCTCGGTAAAAACTCACTATATCTGACCGAACAGCAGAGAAAATAGGGGAGAGAACAGACGTATGACATCGGCGATCCGGATAGACCCGAAGACCGGCCTCAAAGTCTTCAACACGCGTGCGGCCAAGGCTACAGATAGGATCGGCGGCAAGGGCTATTCGGAGATCGACGACCCGAAGCTGAAGACCCTTCCGCCACCGCCACCGGGCGCCGTTTTCAATGCCGAGGAGCAGGCCAAGTACCGCGAGTTCAAGGAAGCGCGGCGCGGCGGCGCCGACTACATGGCGATGGAAGGCGAGTTCGCTAAATACCTTGAGGATGTTTACTCCGACGCCCCGGTCGAGCGCGAGGCGCTCACCGACGAGTGCGAGGTTCTCGTGATAGGCGGCGGGTTTGGGGGGCTGATTCTTTGGCACAAGCTGCAGAAGGCGGGCTTTACGGACGTCCGTTTCTGCGAGAAGGGCGGTGACGTTGGCGGCACTTGGTACTGGAACCGCTATCCCGGCATAGCTTGCGACGTCGAAGCCTACAGCTACATGCCCCTACTCGAGGAAATGGGCTACTTCCCGACGATGAAGTTCGCCTCGGGATTTGAAATTCTCGAATACGCCCAAAACATGGCGGAGAAATTCGGGTTTTATGATCGCTGCCTCTTCCACACCACTGTACAGCAGACCGAGTGGGACGAGGCGGCCGGCCACTGGACGGTCCGCACAGATCGCGGCGACCGGATGCGGGCGCGTTACGTCGTCCTGGCGAATGGGATTTTGACGACCCCGCGGCTCGCCCGCATAGAGGGCATGGAAACCTTCAAGGGCGAAACCTTCCATACATCACGCTGGAATTATCACGTCGACCTAAAAGGAAAGCGTGTTGGCATCATTGGCACAGGTGCGACTGCCGTGCAGGTCATCCCGGAGATCGCCAAGGTCGTTAAGGAACTTTACGTCTTCCAGCGCACGCCATCCTCCATAGACGTGCGCGACCAGAGGGCAACGAGGACGGAGGAGATCGAGCACTGGAAGAAGGAACCGAACTGGGCATTGAATCGCCGCAACCGGCTCGCGCAGATTACGTCCGGGCGTGCAGCCCTTCTCGGCGACGATGATTTCCTCTCCGGCAAGGTCACCGAGTTCAAGCCTCGCAAGAACCACAAGACGAAGCTCTCGCCGGAGGAGCTTATCCAGAAACAGCTCAATACCAGCTTCCGGGTCATGGAGCAGATCCGCGCCAGGGTCGACGCGGTGGTCGAAGATGCGGAAACGGCAGCGGCGCTCAAGCCTTACTATCCGTATGGCTGCAAGCGGCCGGCCTTCCACGACGAGTATCTGCCGGCTTTCAACCTGCCGCACGTGACACTGATCGACACCGCGCCCAAGGGCGTCGAGAAGATCAACGAGCGCGGCGTCGTTCATGACGGCGTGCAATACGATCTCGACGTGCTGATCTACGCGACCGGCTTCCAGTGGATGGGTACTGGGGCCTTCAACATGATCGTCGGCCGCGGCGGCAGGACCCTGCGCGATAAGTGGCAGACGGAAGGCACGCGGACCTACCTCGGGGTCCACAGCCACGGCTTCCCGAACCTCTTCATCATGTCGGGACCACAGGGCGGCGGTGGTCAGTTCAATTTTATCGTCGGGCTTGAATCGCATACCGACTACGTCACCTGGCTGCTGGAGACGATGCGCGAGCGGGGCGCCGGTATCGTCGACGTCAAGAAGAAGCCGGAGGACGAATATGCCGCGCACTGCAAACAAGCGGATATGCTGACAAGTCCGCTTCGGGACTGCATCTCCTACTACAACGGCGAGGGCAATGCCGAGCCCGGCAGCCTCGCCTATTACGGCGGCCCGAAGGAATGGCACCGGCGCCGCGCCGAAGCGCAGGCGTCGATGTCGGCCTATGTCTTCGAACCGGCCCGCGACGGCGCCCGCGCCGCCTCCTGAGATGAAACAATAACCACGGGCGTCGGGAGGCCGTGTCAGGGCAAATCGGCTTGAGACGGCCCGAAAGGGTGTCGAAGCAGTCCTTTGCGGCCGCCACCGATTATCGTGACAATGCCCGGTTTGCGGGAATCGCCCTCAGGAAGTCAGTTCTTCGATCAGGGTTTTGACCGCCGGGATCGTCTCGAGTGATTCCAGTGCCGCGATAGAGCGCTCCAGCCTTTCGCCTTTCAGCACGCGGGACGCGCAGCCGCGATATTTATCCACCAACTCGTCGCGGGTCATCGGGTTTCCCGGGCTGCCACGTACCTTTTCCACCAGCCGGGTGAAAGTCCGGCCGTCCTTCATCGTGACCGTGACCGGGGTCTTGCGGCGAGATGCCCTGTCATGCGGCCATTCCGGGTGAGCGTTGACCACGACTTTCTCCAACGCAGCCCGCATCCGCGGCGCGCTGCAATAGCTGTCCGCAAACGAGTCCAAGTCCACGCGCCGGTCCAGCAGCATCGCCGCTAAAACGTAGTCGATCGAGAACTTGCCGCGAAAGCCGTCGTTAGGCTTGTGGAACCGCACGACGTCGAGGAGGTCCGGATGGACATCCACCTCCAGCCGTTCAACGTCTTCGATGTGGATATCATGTTCCGCCACCAGTGCCTCCAACGAATCCAGCGCGCGTAGATTGCCGCCGCAGCACGGATAGCGTTTGACGGTCAGGCCGGGGTCGACGATCGACCAATGCGTTCCCAGACCATCAGCCATCTTGTCGAGAGTGTAATTCCCGTCTCCGTGGAATGCCGAATAGAATCCGTAGTCACCCTCAAGGCCCGCTGGATCGGCGACGTAGTCCTTCCGAGCGAGAAAAACCGAGGTCACCCCGGCGCGGGCCGCGTTGCCAGCGTGAATACCCTTACCCCAGGTGCCGAAATGCTGCGTCAACCCACCGGCGTTCGCCGCCGCGAGCCCGATGGCCACTCCCATCTGCCTGGGGTTCAGTCCGGCGATGCTGCCTGCGCCCGCCGCCGCCGCCGAACACCCATAGAGAGAGGTGGGGTGAAATCCGCTCCCCCGCAGCACATGCTCGTGCTGACGGCCGGAGGACGACATCCGCTCGAACACTTCCAGGCCGACACAGACTGCCGCCACCAGTTCGCCGCCGGTCGCGCCCGCTTCCTCGGCCATCGCAAGCGTCGCGGGCAGGATGCAGGCGGTCGGATGTGAAAAACCGGTATCGTCGAAATCCAACAGGTGCGCAAGGGCGCCGTTGGCCCATGCGGCGGACACGACGCCGGTGCGCAGGGCGGTCCCGAGAACACTCGCCTTTGGGCCGCCGCCCTGCTCACGCGTAATGTCGACAACGATGCGCCCGGCGGGTTCAGCGGTCGCGGCGAGCGCCACGCCGGTGCAATCGAGGATGTGCCGTTTCGTTGCGGCGACCGCCTCGGCGCTGATGTCATCAAGGCGCGTCGTGCTGGCGAATTCCGAAAGGACCGACGTTGCTTCCATGATTGTTTCCCGTTCCGTTCCTGGCGCTGCCTCGTTGCACCCGTCCCGCTTCGTCCGACGGAGCAACGATCGTGACCGCCACAGTACCAAGGCGCGCATTGCCAGAGCAAATCGGCTCGCGGCGGGCAAAATTGGTCACTAGATCAACCTGCCTTTAAATGGAATCATTTAATGGCGGGTTGATCTGGTGAAACTCGAAAATCCCCGATGCATAGCCTTGAGCAGAGGAACCGCCCCTTGCCGATCATCGATTCTCAAGTTCACGTTTATGCCGCCAATACGCCGGAGCGCCCCTGGAACCCGCCGGACCCTCCCGGGACCACGAAATCCAATTGGCCCGCCCACGTCAACGGCGACGAGATGGTAGCGGCGATGGATGCGGTCGGCGTCGACGGTGCAATCTTTGTCAACGCCTTTTCCAAATATCAGTACGACTCCAGCTATGCGGTCGAGGTGCGAAACGCCCATCCTGGGAGGTTTGGCCTCGTCAAGCCGGTTGACCCGTCGGACCCGGCTGTGGCCGAAGTTATCGCCGACTGGAAGAAAACAACGGGCACGGTCGGCCTTCGCGTCCGATTAGCCTATGGGCCGGATCGAGCAGTGGACGATCCTGGCCTCGACCTGATCCTGCACGAAGCCATGCGGCATGACTTCCCGGTCAATCTTCTCTGCTGGGGCAAGCTGGACGCAGGCGCGGCGCTAATCGATCGTCATCCGGATGCCCGCTTCGTCATCGATCATCTGGGCATCTTACAGCCACGCATGCCGCCCGCCCCACCGGAGCCCTGGGCCGACCTGCCGAAGGTGCTCGATTTGGCCACGCGCCCGAATGCGGCAATCAAGATCAGCGGGGCATGCACACTTTCGCACGCCGGATACCCCTACCCGGACATCTGGGACCCGCTCGCCCGTGTATTCGACGCTTGGGGCCTTGACCGCTGTCTGTGGGGCACCGACTGGACACGCACGTTCGCGGTCGTCAACTACGAACAGGCCGTCGAACCGTTCCGACTCACCGACCGACTGACCGAAAGCGAACGGGCGACGCTCATGGGTGGCGCATGCGCAAACGTCTATCGCTGGGCGCCGAATGGACCGTGAGAACCTGTTCGTAGTCCACGTCCCAATAGCGGTCGACCGCTTTGCCAAACGACCAGCGATCCATAAATCCAAAGCACGAGGTTTGGCACGGCGCGCGCCTATCCAAACTGCGTGACGATGCGCGCCGCGACTTGCCCCGCCATGGCCGCGAGGCCTAGATTGA
>Ga0224508_10001473_pt1 | contig 21140 bp, 23 predicted proteins | sample SF_Jan12_sed_USG_4_FD_170157 | JGI IMG/M metagenome (GOLD analysis project Ga0224508, IMG submission 170157) | Sediment microbial communities from San Francisco Bay, California, United States - SF_Jan12_sed_USGS_21 | ecosystem: Environmental > Aquatic > Marine > Sediment | place: USA... | reverse complement strand
CTTTCAGGAATTCTGCTTGAGCCTTTGCCAAATCTATATCAGCCGATTTATCTTTTAACGCCTGCTCAGCCCGTCGTTTTGATTCCAGGGCCGCTGCTTCGTCCAGATCTTCGGCGCGTTCGGCTGTATCGGATAACACGGTTACCATGTGCGGTTGAACTTCCAGCATCCCACCCGATACGTAAATATCTTCTTCTTCGCCATTTTCCAGTTTGATCCGTACTTCACCGGGTTGCAAACGGGTAATTAACGGCGTATGCCGTGGCATGATACCGATTTCACCGCCCTCAGCGCTGGCGATGACCATGGTGGCTTCGCCCGACCAGATTTCGCGTTCGGCGCTGACAATTTCTACGTGGATTGTCGCCATTTTATTTCTTTTCCTTAGTCGCTAGCTTATGTAACGCTCTTGGCTTTTTCCACTGCTTCTTCGATGGAACCCACCATATAAAAAGCCTGTTCGGGTAAGTCGTCGTACTGGCCGTCAACAATGCCCTGGAACGCGCGAATCGTGTCTTTCAATTCTACATATTTGCCCGGGCTACCGGTAAATGTCTCCGCCACGAAGAACGGTTGTGACAGGAAGCGTTGAATTTTACGTGCGCGGGCCACGGCCAGTTTATCGTCATCGGATAATTCGTCCATACCCAAGATAGCAATGATGTCACGCAACTCTTTATAGCGTTGCAAAGTTCCTTGCACCGCCCGGGCGGTGTCGTAATGGTCTTGTCCAATTACTAATGGATCGAGCTGACGGCTGGTTGAATCCAAAGGATCCACCGCGGGATAAATACCCAGTTCGGCAACTTGTCGTGACAACACCAGGGTTGCATCCAGGTGCGCAAAGGTGGTCGCGGGTGAAGGATCGGTCAAGTCATCCGCCGGGACATATATGGCCTGAAACGATGTGATGGAGCCGGTGCGAGTCGAAGTGATACGTTCCTGCAAGGCGCCCATTTCCGCTGCCAGTGTCGGTTGATAACCCACCGCCGACGGCATACGACCAAGCAAGGCGGACACTTCGGTTCCCGCCAGGGTGTAACGATAAATATTGTCGATGAACATCAACACATCGCGCCCTTCTTCACGAAAATATTCGGCCATGGTCAAACCGGTTAAAGCCACGCGCAAACGGTTGCCAGGTGGCTCGTTCATCTGCCCGAACACCATGGCCACTTTGTCGACCACATTCGAGTCTTTCATCTCATGATAAAAGTCATTGCCTTCACGGGTACGCTCACCGACACCGGCGAATACCGACAAACCTGAGTGGGCTTTGGCGATATTGTTAATCAGTTCCATAATGGTTACGGTCTTGCCCACGCCCGCGCCGCCGAACAGTCCGATCTTGCCGCCCTTGGCGATAGGCATGATCAAGTCGATAACCTTGATGCCGGTTTCCAAAATCTCTACTGCCGTCGCCTGATCGGCAAAAGCAGGGGGTTTGCGATGAATCTCCCATTTGTTTTCGGTTTCTACCGGACCTAGTTCGTCGATGGGCTCACCCAGTACATCCATGATGCGTCCGAGGGTTTTCTCGCCGACCGGAACACTGATGGCCGCGCCGCTGTTGGAAACTTCCAAACCGCGCTTTAACCCGTCACTGGAACCCATGGCAATGGTACGTACCACGCCGTCACCCATTTGCTGTTGTACCTCAAGGGTGAGACTGGTTTCCTCGACGTTTAAGGCGTCATAGACTTTCGGCACCGAGTCGCGTGGAAACTCAACGTCCACTACCGCGCCAATAATTTCAACAATATTTCCGTTGCTCATGTTTTAACTAACCTCGTTATTAGCTGTCAGCACTCAACCATCTGCTTTCGGGCTACAGCACTTAAAAATAAAATTCTGCTGATGGCTGAACGCTGAAAGCTGATCGCCACGTTATACCGCCGCCGCCCCAGCGACGATTTCCGAGATTTCCTGGGTAATCGCAGCTTGCCGGGCTTTGTTGTAAATCAGTTGCAGCTCGTCGATGAGATTTCCGGCGTTATCGGTGGCGGATTTCATCGCCACCATACGCGCCGCCATTTCGCAGGCAATGTTTTCAACCACACCTTGATAAACCAGCGATTCAATAAAGCGCATCATTAATCCATCCAGCACATTTTTTGCTTCGGGTTCGTAGATGTAATCCCAATGATGTTGTAACTCGTCTTCCGGTTCTTCCGCATGTACAGGCAACAATTGTTCAACCAGGGGATTTTGCGTCATGGTATTGACGAATTCATTGTGCACGAGATACAGACGATCAATTTTGCCTTCGGTGTAAGCGTCCAACATCACTTTGATGGCGCCGATCAACCTGGTCAATTCCGGTGCATCACCGATGTGAGTCGCTTCGGAAACAATATTGCCGCCGTAGCGTTTGAAAAAACCCAGACCTTTGCTTCCGATACAGGCAAGATCCATATCGATGCCCTTATCGTTCCACTCCGACATGTGTTCGACCACGGCGCGGAACATGTTGGTGTTTAAACCACCACACAAACCGCGGTCAGAAGTAATAATAATATAAGCAACGCGTTTTGCCTCGCGTTCAATCATGTAGGGGTGCTTGTACTCCGGGTTGGCCTGGGACAAATGCGCGATAACCGTGCGCATTTTATTCGCGTATGGCCGCGCCTGATTCATACGCTCCTGAGCCTTGCGCATTTTACTCGCAGCCACCATTTCCATGGCCTTGGTGATCTTTTGAGTATTTTGAATACTCTTGATCTTGGTGCGAATTTCTTTTCCGACAGCCATTTAACTTCTAAGTCCGTTTGATTTGCATTCTGTAGAAATTATTACCAAGTGCCATTGGCCTTGAAATCTTCAACTGCTTTCCCTAAACCCTCTTTCACCTCATCGGTCAATTTGGGTTCGTTGTTAATGCTGTCCAGCAAGGCCTGATGGTTGGACTTCATATGAGCCTGCATGGCCGCTTCGCAATCCACCACTTTATTCACATCCACATCGTCCAGATAACCTTCGTTGACTGCGTATAAGGAAACCGCCATTTCCGCGACGGACATGGGCGCATATTGTGACTGTTTCATCAGTTCCGTGACACGCTGACCACGCTCCAACTGTTTACGTGTGGCTTCATCGAGATCGGAAGCGAATTGCGAGAACGCCGCGAGTTCACGATATTGCGCCAGCGCCAGGCGAATACCGCCACCGAGTTTTTTGATGATTTCGGTTTGCGCGGCGCCACCAACGCGCGACACCGATAAACCGGCGTTGATAGCAGGCCGAATACCGGCGTTAAATAAATCCGATTCCAGATAAATTTGCCCATCGGTAATCGAAATCACGTTGGTCGGCACGAATGCGGACACGTCACCCGCCTGGGTTTCAATAATCGGCAACGCCGTCAACGAACCTGTTTTACCGGTGACTTTACCGTCGGTAATTTTTTCCACGTATTCCACATTGATACGCGACGAACGCTCCAACAAACGTGAGTGCAAATAAAACACGTCACCCGGATAAGCTTCACGACCCGGCGGTCGACGCAACAACAATGACACCTGACGATAAGCCCAGGCCTGTTTGGTCAAGTCATCATAAATGATTAATGCATCTTCGCCACGATCACGAAAAAACTCGCCCATGGAACAACCGGCGTAAGGCGCGATGTATTGCATGGCCGCGGATTCGGATGCCGCCGCCGCAACAATAATCGTATGCTCAAGAGCGTCATGCTCTTCCAGCTTACGCACGACATTGGCAATGGACGACGCTTTCTGACCGATAGCGACGTAAATACATTTAATACCGGTGCCTTTTTGATTAATGATGGCATCGATAGCAACGGCGGTTTTACCGGTTTGCCGGTCACCGATAATTAATTCCCGTTGTCCGCGGCCGATGGGCACCATGGAGTCGATGGATTTCAAACCGGTTTGCACGGGTTCCGAAACCGATTGCCGCGCGATAACGCCAGGCGCGACTTTCTCGATAGGGGTTGTGCCTTCGAATTCGATGGGGCCTTTCCCATCGATAGGATTGCCCAGCGAGTCTACTACCCGGCCTAACAGGCCTTCGCCAACGGGCACTTCGAGGATACGCCCGGTACACTTAACCGTGTCGCCTTCGGACACTTCTTCGTAGTCACCGAGGATAACCGCGCCGACCGAGTCTTGTTCAAGGTTTAATGCCAGCCCAAAGGTGTCATTCGGGAACTCAAGCATCTCGCCCTGCATCGCTTCGGCCAGTCCGTGGATACGAACAATACCGTCTTGCAGTTGCACCACTGTACCTTCGGTGCGTGCTTCGGCGACTACATCAAAGTTTTTAATCCGTTCTTTGATCAGCTCACTGATTTCTGATGGATTTAATTGCGTGCTCATAAGCCGTTTTCCTGCTTAAAGATTAATTTTTTTCTGTTAATGGTCGGCGCATCAGGCAACTAATGCGCTGGATAGTTTTTCCAGACGGCCCCTCGCCGAACCGTCGATAACCAGATCGCCGGCGCGAATGACCGCGCCGCCGAGTAATGATTCGTCAATGGAAACGTTGATTTTCACCTTGCGCCCCATGCGTTTTTCCAGCGCCGTAGCGACCTTCTTTTGCTGGACCTTGGTTACTTTGCGTGCCGAAACCATTTGCACGTCGACCGTGCTTTCCGCTTCCGCGCGCAATACTTCATATTGCGCTGCAATAGTCGGCAACGCATCGAGACGATCATTGTGACTCAGTAATCGAATCAAGTTAGCGCATTGCTCCGGCAAGCCGTCCGGCATAGTGGACATCACCAATTCAGCCAGTTTGTCGCGCCCGATTCTCGGGTCATCAATCAACGTCTTGACCGTATCGTTTGCGGCAATCGCAGCGCCAGTAGCCAAAACATCGGACCAGGTCTGAAAGTCGCCTGCTTCTTGCGCCATGGCAAAAACGGCGCGGGCGTAGGGTCGACTGATGGAAGCAGTATTTGCCATATACAGGTTCTATATGCTGCTACTTTAAAGTTGAGCGACCAGGTCTTCGATTAAATCGTCGTGCGCCTGATCGTCGATTTCACGCCCGACAATGCGCCCGGCACCGGCAGCGCTCAAGGCGGCAATCTGACCACGCAATGCTTCACGCGCACGATTGGTTTCCTGCTCTATTTCCGCATTAGCTGCTTCAACAATACGCGAGCCTTCGGTTTTCGCTTTGTCTTTAGACTCTTCGATAACTTCGTTACCACGCTTTTCGGCGTTAGTGACGATTTCACGCGCCTGGTCACGCGCTTCGCTCACCAGTTGCGCGACTTTAGCCTGGGCTTCTTCCTGGGCTTTTTCGCCCAGCTCAGCAGCGGCCAACCCGTCAGCTATTTTTTTGGTGCGCTCGTCAAGCGCATTGACGATGGGCGGCCACACAAACTTCATACAGAACCAGACGAACACGGCGAATGAAATCAACTGACCGATGAGTGTCATATTAAGATTCATATTGCCTCCTTATCGGACTCGATCTTTTGATGAGTTACGCGGCAAACAGAACGTATAAACCCATGGCGGTCGCGATAATCGGCACGGCGTCAACCAGACCGGCAACCAGGAAAAACTGGGTGCGCAACATAGGCAACAATTCGGGTTGGCGGGCAACACCTTCCAGAAAACGGGCGCCAAGATTACCCATACCAATGGCGGCGCCGACTGCGCCCAAACCCATCATTAAGCCAGCCGCGATAAATGTAAGTGATTGTTCCATCTTTGTCTCCTTAAGAACTTTGATGAAATGAATGGATTAAAAATGATTAAAGTAAAAATCTTAGTAATGTTTTGTTAATGATGGTCATGCGCCATATCGAGATACACCACGGTCAGCATCATGAAAATGAATGCCTGCAAGGTAATAATCAGAATATGGAAAATAGCCCACACCAACTGCAATGCGCCGCCACCAACAAAGCTGATAAAACCACCGGTGTATAACAACGCAATCAGAATAAAAATAAGTTCGCCCGCATACAGATTTCCAAACAAACGCAGTGAATGGGATAAGGGTTTGGCCAGCAGACTGACCGACTCCAGCATAAAGTTGACCGGTATAAACAACATTTGTGCGAATTTGTTTTTTGACTCAAACGGGTGCAGCGTTAGTTCGGCAAGAAACCCACCCGGGCCTTTCATTTTAAAACTGTAAAACAACACCAGCGCGAATACGCCCAGACCCATGCCGAATGCGGCATTGATATCGGTCGTCGGCACAACCTTTTGAAAATGGATACCGAACATGGCCAACAGACCCGGTATCAAATCCACCGGCACCAAGTCCATGAAATTCATGAGAAAAATCCAGCAAAATATCGTAAGCGCCAGTGGCGCTACCATATCGTTCTTGTGACTGAAGGTACCACGCACGCTATCGTTGATGAATTCAATCATCACTTCGACAAAGTTTTGCAACGGGCCGGGTTCACCGGCGGTGATATTGTCGGCAACCTTCTTGAACAGCCACAGAAATAATGCCCCAAGAGCGATAGACCAGAACATGGTGTCCACATGGATGGCCCAAAAGCCCATTTCCCGCGCTTCCTCGGCATTGTGCGCAAAGCCCCAACCATTCTCGGGATGATTTCCCAAAGTCAAGTTGGTTAAGTGGTGGCGAATGTATTCGCCAGCCGTTTGTTCGCCGGATGATGCCATGTTTATTTCGTATAGAACTGGTTGTTAGACCGGGTTTCCTGAGTATGTACTAATAAAGTTTTTGTTAGCTATGTTGTTAGCTATGTTTTTTCCCAAGTCGCCTAGAAACTATTCCGGGCAATAAATACACCATCAAAAAAGCCATCATAAACGTCAAGGCGTATGACGACTCAGGCGGCCTTTTCCACCACATAAACAATGCGATTAGCACTGCCGTTACAACCAACTTCACCATTTCTCCACCGATTAACCGCCCGGACGCCGCGTACGGGTCGCCGGACGAGCCGGTGAAGAGCATCAGCGCAAATACCACATTGGCAATGGTGGCAATCAACCCACCGGCCAACACATATATGGCATAAGCCGGAGTCGCAAGCCAGGCGACAATAGACAGCATAATAGTCACCAGAGCCTGGATGAGAACCAGCCGCAATGCGCTCGATAAATCGAGACTGGTCATAATCCCGTAAACCCCTTCAAAACAGACCTGTCTTCCGGAGGCGGCGCAGTATAGTGAGTCACCGCGAATGGGTCAATAAATATGGGTTTGTATGACCGACTAAGGCCGCAAATCCTTCAAATTCCTTGAAATTGGCCCTATTCTTCTGACTCCAATATCAGCGGCAGAATGGCTGGCAATACTGGCGGATCGGGTTCGGGTATTGGTTCAGGTTCAGGCTCCGGTTCGGGTTCTGGTTCAGACCCGTCCGGTGGAATTGTAGGTGGAAAGCCTTTACGCCAGCGAACGGCATCGGCCTCGTCTGATGCCGTGTCATCCGTACCGTCGAGCAACACCGATGCTGACTGGCCCTGTGCCCAGTCAAATACTCCGAGCGGATACCAACCTGTTGGGCTGTGCTTTTGGTCAATAACGAATTCATGCGTCGCGCCATTGCCATCCACAACGACATAGTCCGCATCAGTGGTGCGGTTTTCCGTTTGCCGAAAGTGCACGGACACTTCGTAGCCACCCGTCTCAGGAATAACGGTTGTCCAACGTGCCGTACCCTTGCGTATCCGGCCTTCGCTGTAATGGCTCAAATAGCGGTATGAGTTCCCTATTGCATCGCCGTTGTTCCAGGTTGCCCAGGCATTGTCAGCGCTGGTCTCCACGTAGCCTGGATCACCATCGTCGATGAGGATTTCCGTTTGCGCAACCGCTAAGTTACTTACAACAAGCAGCGAACTAAGGAATAAACCAATAGCACGGTGAGAAAACTTTGGTGTCATTACTTTCCTCGGATAAATTGAATGATTGAATTTATAAACCTTATCTAACGATAGCCCCCCCTTCTCAAATTGCCGCGAAATTCTCGCTCACAAAAAAGTTTTGCTAATGAATGCGCTCCAGAATGCCGTCTAACTGGTCCAGACTGGAGTAACCAATCGCGACCTTGCCACTGCCATTTTTCTGGTGCGCAATTTTAACCACTGCACCCAGTTTTTGCGACAAGTCATCTTCCAGACGCCGAATATCGGTGTCTGCGGCCTCATCGCTGGGTTTGCTTTTTTTGCTTCCGCTGGTTTCCTTGCTGATTTGACGCACCAATCGTTCCGTCTCACGCACGGATAATTCCTTGCGCACCACAGTTTGCGCGGCCGAGGGTTGCTGTTTTTCCGGTAACGCCAACAATGCCCGCGCGTGCCCCATATCCAGTTTACCTAATTCCAACAATTCGCCGACTTTGGCATGCAGACTGAGCAGGCGCAACAGGTTAGTAACCGCCGTGCGTGAACGGCCTATGCTTTCCGCAATTTGCTGGTGGGTCATTTCAAATTCATCCAGCAAACGCTGCAAGCCCCTGGCCTGTTCCATGGGATTAAGGTCTTCGCGCTGAATATTTTCGATAAGACCCATGGCCATGGCAGCCTGATCCGTAATATCACGCACCAGTGCCGGCACGGTATCCAGACCGGCCAGTTGCGCCGCGCGCCAACGACGCTCACCGGCGATGATTTCGAATTCACCGCTCGCGGTTTCACGCGCCAGTATGGGTTGCATAATGCCCTGGGTCTTTATGGATTCAGCCAGTTCTTCCAACGCGACCTGATCCATTTGCACGCGCGGCTGGTATTTACCGCGGCGCAGCGTTTCGATAGGTAACCGGCGCAAAGCCTCACCCACCGCGGCAACATTGCCACGGGAGTCGCTCAGCAGTGCATCAAGACCCCGTCCGAGTTTCGATTTCTTCATGTCTTTCCGTTTCGTTTTTTCTCAACATTTCACCAGCCAGTGCCAGGTAAGCCTGAGCGCCAGCACAGTTGCGATCATAGTCGATTACCGCCTGACCGTGACTGGGTGCTTCAGCCAAACGCACGTTACGCGGTACCACCGTGCGGAAAACCTTGTCGCCAAAATGCTCCAGTAATTGATCCGATACTTCATTGGATAAACTGATGCGACTATCAAACATCGTGCGCAAAAGACCTTCGATTTGCAACTGTGGATTTAAAATTTCTTTAATCCGATTAACCGTATTTAATAAAGCGGTCAGACCTTCCAGCGCATAGTATTCGCATTGCAGCGGTATTAACACACCGGTTGCCGCAACCAGCGCATTTACCGTGAGCAAATCCAGCGCGGGTGGGCAATCCATAAAAATATAATCGTATTTTTCCTGTACCAGCGTCAGCGCGTTTTTGAGCCGCATTTCACGCGCGAATTCGCTCGCGAGTTCCATGGAAATACCCGCCAAATCGGGACTTGATGGCACGACCACAAGATTATTGTCCACCTGTTTACCCGCCTCGCGTATACCGGCTTCGTTCGACAATACATGGTAAATGCTTTTGTCGACCTGATCCTTATGCACACCAAAACCCACGGTAGCATTGCCCTGCGGATCCAGATCAATCAGCATAATGCTGCGATTGGTCTTAGCCATGGACGCAGCGAGATTTACCGCCGTCGTGGTTTTACCGACGCCGCCTTTTTGATTGGCTACCGCCAGGATTCGGGCCATGAGTTGATATTTGTTTGGTTGTTTGGGGTGAACGCGCTGTTCGGCGTTAGCGTATCAAGATTATGCGCCGCCATCAAAACCTTACACCCAGGCCCAGGGTAAAGAAGTCCAGGCCTGAGTTTGGCTCGGATAAAGCGCCATTGGAGCGGTGCCCGTACACCAATTCCAGTAACAAGGGACGTGACTGTCGTGTTAATACGACACCGAGCTTGATTTGCGATGCGAAAAACCATTTACCACCTAACTACAATCTCACATTTTCTGAATCTTCTTCATCTAAATCGTTATACGCAGCGCCGAGTCCGCCACTCACATACCAACGCTGGTTGAATGTGTAGCGTAAAGATGGAATCAGGGCGATATCGTAACGGGCGTGATTAAATTGTTTTAGATGCGCGCGGGATAAGTTGATAGCCACGCTCACGCTCACCTTGTCCAGGCCGATTAATCTATGCATCACTGCCGGCAAAGGATTGTTTGGTCCGAGCGATTCGACGCTGCGGCTATAAGAAACCATATTCCAACGCGGGTCGTTCGATACTTCCGTACCAATATGCAGATTCACTTCAGAGAATGATTGTGCGTTCGCCGGCAATACGGTTGCTACAAATACCGTCGCATACAGCATGGCGCAGAGGCCGTACAAGAAATTCTTGTTCAAAATGAGCTCAGCACTCTAAGATCACGACACAACGCTGTGCATTCACACCGGGAACCGCCAATTGTTCTAACCTGCACCTGGCTTGCTCAGCGGCGCTCAATTGTGCCAACTCCTTTTCGACATTCGACGACTTCATTGCCAGAATACAACCACCTGGTTTAACCAAATGTCGACACAAAGGCAAAAGTTTATCCAGCGGCGCAAGCGCACGGGTGGTAATCGTATCGAATAAAGTATCAGGTTTAAAATCTTCCGCACGAATATGTTCAACGTGGATATTATTGACCGCTAACGCATTGATTACATGATGCAAAAAACTGATTTTCTTCGCGCGGCTTTCAACCAGTGTGACTTGTAAGCCGGGTCGCGCCAGGGCCAGCGGTATACCGGGCAGCCCCGCGCCACTGCCAATGTCACATACACGACTACCGCGAATCAGTAGCAATATAGCGAGACAATCGAGTAAATGATGTGTCACCATTTTGTTCAGGTTATCGATAGCGGTAAGATTGTGACGTTGATTCCATGTCTGTAGTTCTTGCAAATAGTTCAACATGCGCTGGGGCGTTTCATCCGGCAAAACAATGCCTAAATCGCTCGCGCCATTGGTTATCGTATCAATCAAATCTTGCCGCGCCGACCAATTTTCACGGGGTTTGTTCATGTGAATCATTCTAGCAACACGCGGCAACAAATGAATCGACTGTTGATTTACATCAGAACATGGCGTCGAATAACACGCACAATCGGGTTTTGCGGATTCACATTGCTTACGGGAGGTTTTTTGCAAGTGAATGAGTCAAACGCGCAGGAGCCTACGACGTTCCAAAACGATAAATGGTATGCGCAGCAACGCGCGGCCATGGTGCTAGATCAAATTGAACGACCATCGGATGGTCGTACAGCAATTACAAATAAAAAGGTATTGGCGGCGATGTACGAGGTGCCGCGTCACTGGTTCGTACCGAAGGAATACGCTCATGCCGCCTATCACGATGGGCCACTGCCAATCGGTCATGGTCAAACCATATCGCAGCCTTACATTGTAGCGATTATGACTGAGTTGCTTCATCCTCAACTGACACACACAGTGTTGGAGGTCGGAACAGGCTCCGGTTACCAGGCTGCGGTTTTATCGCAGCTAGTGCAACAGATTTATACTATCGAAATTGTTGCACCATTGGGCGAAGAGGCAGCGCAAACTCTGTCCGAACGCGGCTACGACAATGTTGAAGTTCGTGTCGGTGACGGTTATCTGGGTTGGCAGGAACAGGCTCCGTTCGATGGCATCATTGTCACTGCCGCGCCCGATCACATTCCCCAACCTTTAATCGATCAATTGCGAACCGGTGGACGCATGGTCATACCCGTCGGCCCCAGTGGTGGCATCCAGGAATTACTGGTGTTGACCAAACAAAAAGATGGCAGCATCCGCGAAACCGAAATGATGGCGGTGCGATTTGTGCCGTTGACACGTGACAACGACTAGCACGATCCTTCGATTGCGCTAGGAAACCTCCACAATACACGTAGTCGGATCAATAGCTAGTCGCAAATTGTAAGTAAGTGTAAGCACTCCCGCCGATATGCGGGTGTGGCACCCACCAGGTCAGCATATTGAATCGTCGTTTGTGAATATTTGCCTGCAAGACTTGTTGCTCACATTCGTTAACCTTGACCGTAATCATACTGAGTTGATCGATCCAGTCTTTTAACCAAATCGCGTTCGCACGATAACAACGCTGCCACTGAGTTGAACCTAACTCCGGTCTGCAATAGCTGCCGTCCGGCTTTTTAATTTCTATTGTTGCGTAAGTTTCATTGCTTTCACCGATGGCTAACAGGTTCTTGTTTTTATCGGCAAATTCAATTTTGATAGTTGGTCTGGTTTCAAATTGTGTACTGTCGCCTTTGTTCCAAATTGAAACATATAAATAACCATAGCGTTCAGCGTATAAGTAGCCCACTAACGGCACGAGAATAAATACGGCGCCTATCAATACAAGTATGATACGTGTCCATTTCATGTTATGAACCAGGTTACTCTTTTCGTCTTATGAGACAACTCAGACTTAAAAACGTCTGGCTTCTTTTTGGCTGGTTATTACTCGTCGCTATTGTCTATGTATCGCTAACGCCGGCACCGCCCGAAACTGATTTCGAAATTAATGACAAGGTGTTGCACTTTGTAATGTATTTCCTATTGACCACATGGTTTGCGCAGATTTTTTCACCTGGCAAACGCCTGGTTATTTACGCTTTAGCATTTTTTGCTATGGGTGTCGTGCTGGAATTCGGTCAGGGGCTATCCGACGAGCGTACAACTTCGCTACTGGATGCTCTGGCCAATGGCGCAGGCATTGTTACCGGACTGTTGCTTGCGTTAACTCCTTTGGCGTTGACACTCGAATGCTTTGAACGAATAGTCTTTGGGCAAAATTCCTAAGCTGCGTTTTGCAGCGATCTTTTCTTCAGATGCACTAACAGTAAAGAAATCGCGGCTGGTGTGACGCCGGAAATACGCGATGCCTGGCCAATAGTCAAAGGCTTGTGCCGGTTTAATTTTTGCTGCACTTCCGCTGATAAGCCACTTATTTCAAGGTAATCCAACTCTTTTGGTAATTTCGTACTCTCGTTAGTCCGTTGCCGGTCAATCTCATCACGCTGGCGATCGATGTAGCCGGAATAACGCGCCTGAATCTCCAGTTGTTCGATGACCGCAGGCTCGTCTACGCCTGGGCCAACACTTTCTATGCTCATCAAGTCAGCATAGTTCACTTCGGGGCGACGTAATAAATCTATCAGCCTGGTATCCTTGTTTAATATTTGACCAAAAATCCGTTGTGCATCTTGTTCATTTACCTGCACAGGTCGCAACCAGGTTTGTTGTAGGCGTTGTTGTTCCTGTTGCAAACAATCGCGTTTTTGATTGAACGCCTGCCAGCGAACATCATTAACCAGACCCAGCTCTCGTCCTGTTTCGGTCAAACGCAAATCGGCATTGTCTTCACGCAGTTGCAAACGGTATTCGGCACGCGATGTAAACATGCGATAAGGCTCGTTGGTACCAAGCGTAATCAAGTCATCGATCATTACACCGATATAAGCCTGATCACGACCTGGGTACCAGGCTTCTTTGTCCTGCGCTTGCAAGGCGGCGTTTAAACCCGCGATCAAACCCTGGCCGGCGGCTTCCTCGTAGCCTGTCGTGCCGTTTATCTGACCGGCAAAAAACAAACCCTGAATATATTTTGTTTCGAGACTGGGTTTTAAATCCCGTGGGTCAAAAAAATCGTATTCAATGGCATAACCGGTGCGAGTAATTTTGGCGTTCTCGAATCCCTTAATCGTACGCACCATGCGCCATTGAATATCGAACGGCAGGCTGGTAGAAATACCATTTGGATAAATTTCCGTCGTGTTCAAGCCTTCCGGTTCAATGAATATCTGGTGGGTATTTTTGTCCGCGAACCGAACCACTTTGTCTTCCACTGAAGGACAATAACGCGGGCCGGTCGCATCGATCACGCCGCTATAAATTGGCGAACGACCCAAACCTTCCCGAATGATGTCGTGGGTTTGTTCGTTGGTATGCGTGATATGACAGGAAACCTGTTGCGGATGTTGCTCGCGAGTGCCGAGATATGAAAACACAGGACGCGGTTCGTCGCCCGGTTGGTCCTCCAACGCGGAATAGTCAATCGTACGTCCATCGATGCGCGGCGGCGTTCCTGTTTTTAAACGATCCACGGTAAACGGCAATTCACGCAAGCGCTCGGCCAAACGAAGCGACGGCGCATCCCCTGCACGACCACCGGCGTAATTGTCTAAACCGATGTGAATCTTGCCACCCAGGAACGTTCCTGTTGTCAAGACAACGGTTGGCGCCTCGAAACGCAAACTCATTTGCGTGACGACGCCTTTAATGCGTTCGTTCTCGATAATTAAATCTTCAACGGATTGCTGGAAGATGGTCAGATTCGGTTGATGTTCCACCGCCGAACGAATGCTTTGTTTGTATAACGCACGGTCAGCTTGCGAACGGGTAGCACGTACCGCCGGGCCTTTGCGTGCATTCAAGGTGCGAAAATGGATACCGCTGCAATCTGCTGCGTGCGCCATGATGCCGCCCAGTGCATCGACCTCTTTAACGATATGTCCCTTGCCTATACCACCGATGGCGGGGTTGCAAGACATCTGACCGATAGTCTCGATGTTTTGTGTCAACAATAATGTGTTGCAACCCACACGTGCGGACGCCAAAGCGGCTTCGGTGCCGGCATGGCCGCCACCGATTACAATGACATCAAATTTTTCGGGATGCAGCATCGATCAAAAATACGGAAACAAAAGGAGGGGCCGGGATTTTAGTACGTTTACGGGTTGAATTAAACCGTTGTAATCGTGACAATTTTTGATTTCGGGGGTTGATTTCAGAGATTGATTTCAGAGCTTTTTAGATTGGAAGTCGGGTGCTTCATTACTTGACGACGGTTTGCTGCCGTTTGACAATCCAGGTATCGCAATTGGAGGTCGGCGAATCAGGTTGCTTTTGACCAGCATTGATTTGTCCGTCGAGACGGAACCAACTCATGAATAAACATAATCCGGATAATCAATATCTGGACTATCACTACAAAGAGATGGTGCGCCTAAGCAAGGTGCACACAAACTATATCAATAGCGCTTTCTCTGATTTCAAGCTACTCGGCGCAGTAGGCGCCATGGTTGCTTGGGCTCCGTTGTCCGATGCCGTAGCTAAAGGCCATGACCCGAAAGTCATGTTGCTGGGATTTATCGCTATATTCATTATGTTCATCATCATCACGTTATTTGACTTGATGAAGCAATCCATCATGCTCTATTACCTGGAACAAATCCGGCATTTTGAAAACGCGATACGCGACACTTTGGACATACACGACGAAGAAACATTTAAAATCGCACACAACTGGCCGCGATGGAGCAAGAATGTGCACGAACACATTGCCTGGCGATTCTTCGCCGTTTTATACGTGTTCGTTATCGCTTTCCCCGCCACCGTATTACTTGGCCACGGTTATGAATGGCATGCCGTCATTTTTCTTGTTATTGCGTTGATGCTATTGGTGATTCAAATTACCGCGGTCAAGTTGGTGATTAAGGCGGTGTAATAGTTGGCGAGTTAGCACTCGGCTTTCAGTAATCAGCTGTTGTTAGTGGCGCAACACGTTGCATACCCCATATTCGCCTTGCTCGACACCTTCATCGAACACGAACAGCTAAAACAAAAATCAGTGGTCAGTTGACTCTCAACACACGATTGATGCGGTTCGTTTCTCACCACATCCTACGCGGGCTACATGTTAGATTTTCACCGCATACTACTGTCCCTGGTGGAACGCCTGCACCCGGGACTTCAGACATCCAGGGAGGTGCCGTAACCGCAGGCCACATACCGCCAATGCAAATCAATATTGGATTTGGCGGTGGAATTCTTGGTATTCGTATTGGCCCTATTTTATCTGGAAGCGGCCACGTTAATGTTGAATCCAATCCGAGTGGATCGATAATACAGCGGATTCCCCCCGACGTATCCGTAGGTATTTAACCCGCCGTTTAGGCCAATCGGATCGGAGGTGATGTAGCGTCCTGTTTTGGGGTCGTAGTAACGGTTCTAGTTGTATTCTAATTCACGCTAACTCAAGCGACCCTCATACTGATAGCAAAGACAGCATGTAAGTTGAGAATGACAGCAACGAATAGGTACTTATTAACAAGCCCGCGATACCAACTATCAGGACCAATTTGCGGCGGGGCTTTGCAAGTATCGCAAACAACCCAAACCCCAAAGCAGCGCCAAGTAATGCGAAATATACATAGGGTGCAATAGCAAGATTCGCCTCAACGTGGCTTTCTAAGTCAGCAGGTTTCGCGTCAAGTATCTGATAATTTATATGTACCAGTATCGGAGTTACCACAAACGATAAAAATCCAAGTACCACTGACAATATAGGCCAAACTATTGAGCTTCTTGAAATCATATCTAATACCCACACAGATCACACTTGTCGAGTTTATCTTGATACAGCTCATCGCAACCCTCGGTTGCGATACGGTCAGCCTTATCGCAATAGTTTTCAACACACTTTCCAAAATCGCATTGGGGGATGGAAGGAAAAGGACAAAGTCTTGAAATTGCGCCACATGTTACCCTGCAACCGTCATAATTTACCTTGTTATAAAGGTATCGACACTTAACGATAAATTTGTGCGCATTCGTAATTCATTCTTGCTCTGGATTTAATCCGTCTGGATCTATGAACCGGCTGGGATTAGCGAGCGCGTATAAGTAGGTATTCAGTCCTCCATCAGACCAATCGGATCGGAGGTGATGTATCTGCCGGTTCTGGGGTTATAGTACCGGTTCCAGTTGTATTGTAAAAACACGACTACTCGTCGTAGTAATAATCGTAGTTGCGTAAAATATCCCAGGTGAAGTTCCAGGCTTCGTTGTAACTGAGGTCGCTGTCGTCGGGGATGACGATTTTAGTGTAAAGTTTTTTGGGGTCGCGGGCTTTGTGTTTGGCGAGACGTTCGCGAATTTCTTCCAATGATAATTGCTGATGTTCGGTATCACCGGGTTCGCGATACTCATAAACGTAAGCGCCAGCGACTTTTCGATAACGCACCTCGACCACATATTTATCCAGTTCGCTGCGGGCCGGGCCAACCAGTTTCAGGTATTTGGCTTCAAGGTCTTCGAATGTTGTTTCCAATTCGGCGTATTGTTCTTCACCGGCCAATACTTTGGCGGTTTCCGTTTCCAGTTTTTGTTCCAATTTGGCATATTGTTCTTCTATGGACTCGACTGCATTTTGTGCGTCTTCAAAACGTTGTTCCAGTGTCTTTTGATCGGTTTGCAATAACGCATAAACAGCTTTCAGGGCGTCGAACTCTCCGCTTAAGGTTGCCTTTTCCGTTTCCAGCGTCGCTTTCGCCTCTTCTATTTGCGCTTTTTGTTCGGCGAGCTGGCGTGACTGGGTTTGCAGGGCAAGTAGCTGGGTCATGATGCTGGCTTTCTCCGCCGCCAGTTCGTCGCGCTCGGTTTCCACCGATGCTTTATCTTGCGACAATTGCAACTGCAATGCTTCCAGGCTTTGGTTTTCGAGTTCCAGTTCTTCTTTTGCCTGCTCAGTCACTTGCAATCGTCCGCTTAAAGCCAACCGTGTTTGCGCGAGTTCTTCGTTGTCTTTCAATAATTGATCACGCAATCGCTCCAATGAAACGATATCCGCGGTCAAACGGGTTACATTTTCGCTACTGACTTCGAGTTTTGCTTCGACTGATTCTTTATCGCGGGTGGCCGCGCGCAGATTGAGTTGCAGTTGCGCGATCTTGCGTTCCAGTTGATCGAGCCTTTCTTCCAATGCGACTTTTTGGATTGCGGTAGACTGCGCGATCTGCGCTGTTTCGCGTTCCTTTTCTACCGTGGCACGCAACTCTTTGACCAAATCGACATTGCGTATCAGAATAATGACCAGGGACATGAGAAATATCATGACAATGACCGTCATGATGTCGGTAAACGATGGCCATACGCTGTCGTCGCTGTGACTCGTCTGCGACTGCGCGGCAACCCTTAAATCAACAAAACCGTGCGTGGTGCGCATTAGTCACGCTCCGATAAACGAAAACCCTCTCTGAGAAGATGTACAATTTCGTTAAAATAGTGATTGGTCTTGGCCACCTCTTGACGGTAATCGCTGATCATTTGTTCCATGTGTTCGGCGGTTTGCGCGAAACGTTCGTGGGTTTCATCCAGGCGTTTGGTCAAAGACGCCGATGCGCGAATAAGTTCGGAAAAATCATTCATCACGCTTTCCGGCTCATGCTGAAATTTCGGCACCAGGTAATTCGCCGTAATGTCTTCTACGCGGCTAATAAGATAAGTCTGGGTATCACTTAAACGAAGGTAAAAATAACCGAAAAATAAAAATGCCAGAATCGCCGTCATGGTGGTTGACAACGCTGTGGACATGCCGTGGATCACGGTGTTCAAACCACTGGTTTCGCTACCGCCGCCAATCATGTCCGATGCACCGAGCAAGGCGATGGACAAGGACACGATGGTGCCGAATACACCGGTCAAAATCAGCACGTTGTTGACAAATTTCGGAAAACTGACATAACTCGACTCTTCCGCTACCAGGGTCGCGGCCAACGCGCCATGATTGATTAAGGCGTGACGATTATGCAAATCCTGCAATGTGTCGTAGCGATCGACGATCATGGAGTCTACCGGCAAACCCTCGGTCGGATCTTTGGTGCGTGTCATGTTGTTGATGAATGCATTAAGCGCGGCTTCCTCGCGCGTATAGCGTACATACAATTGCACTAAACGAATCAATCCGCTTAGAAACAACAATAAAATGCCGCCATTAATTACCCAACCAACCGACGTGATTTGATTTTTGACGTATACCTCGGATAAAAACTCGCGTTGCCATATCACGACGATAACGACGAGTGCGAAAAGCACAACCAGCTGGATTAACACGTTACGGGTGTAATGATGTTCGACGGTGCGCAGACTCATATTTCCTCGCTTGATTCCTCTTGATTTATTGGGCCGCTGGGTAACGCTACTGGATGGGTATTAAACGCGTATAGTCCGGGCGACGCAACATTCATTGTGGTCAAATACAATTGTCCGGGCATCCCGCCTTAGAAAATCAAGCGCTGGCTGACTTGCTCGCAGGTTACTTAAACATTCACTTGGCAGGTGCGCTCTTCGAGCGCGATTGGTCTGACTAGACTCCTGCCTGCGCAGGAGTGACTACGGGAAGGATTGACGCAAATTCAGATTTTGTTTGCCTATAACGTTTTGCGGCACATTCTACAAAAGTCATAACAATACTTTAGTTATTGCGGATGATTGGTTGACGTTCCCTATTCGGTTTCTATTTACCGATGCAAAAACTGGAGAAAATCTGCTCCAACAAATCGTCTACGGTAACGCGACCGGTAATTTCACCCAGAGCATCGTGGGCCTGGCGCAGGTCTTCGGCCAGTAACTCGCCTGCTTGGCGCAACGCGATGTTGTTTATACCTGCCTGTAAATGATGTTGCGCTTTTTCGATGGCGTCAATATGCCGTCGTCGCGCGCTGAATAATGATTCGCCCGCGGTAAAACCGGCTGATCGTTTGATTTGTTGACATAGTTCGGTTATTCCTTGACCGGTTTTGGCCGATACACTTAGCGCGGGTAATTCGCTCTGATGGTTATCTTTTGCGTTTTGTTCAATCAAATCTATTTTGTTATAGACCAAAGTTACCGGCATACCATCAGGTACTTGTTTCAATAAGTTATTCGTGTCAGTGACGTTGTCTTTCGATTTATCAATGACTAACAAAATCTGATCTGCTTTTTGCATTGCTTTATAAGCACGGCGCACGCCCTCCTGTTCGATCTCGTCCGTACTGCCTCGTAACCCGGCGGTGTCGATCACGTTAATCAACAAACCATCAATCTGGAATTGTTGTTCTATCGTGTCACGTGTAGTGCCCGGGGTTGCGCTAACGATGGCGCGTTCTTCACCGCACAAACGATTCAATAAACTGGATTTGCCGGCATTGGGTAATCCCGCCAACACAATATTTAAACCAGCACGCAGCAGACTGCCCTGTCGTGTGTTCTGCAATAATTTTTGCAGTTCAATGTGCAGATACGTAGTTTGCTCGGTAATTTTATTTTCCTGCAAAAAATCGATTTCTTCTTCTGGAAAGTCTATCGCTGCCTCGACAAAGATGCGCAATTCGGTCAGTCGATCACATAGCGTGTTGACCTGTCTTGAAAACTCGCCTTGCAAGGAACGCATGGCAGACCGTGCGGCGGCGCTGGTACTGCTTTCGATTAAATCTGCAACGGCTTCAGCCTGGGCCAGATCAAGTTTGCCATTGAGGAAAGCACGTTCGGTAAATTCGCCCGGTCGCGACAGGCGCGCACCGTGTGACACGATTTCTTTCACCAGAGTGTCAAGCACTACCATAGAACCGTGACCCTGCAACTCCAACAGATGTTCACCGGTGTAGGATGCGGGTTGTTCGAAATACAACGCTACACCTTGGTCTATAACATCGCCGTCAGTGTTTTTGAATGAACATAATTGCGCCTTACGCGGCGCTAATTTTTTATTAGTGATGGCTTTGGCGATTTGCGGAACCAACTCGCCGGATACACGCACTATGCCGATGCCGCCGACTCCAGCGGGTGTTGCTATCGCAGTTATGGTATCGGGGTTTTGTGTCAACGTGCCGTCTGCTTACCGGCGGCGACTAAGGGCACGCTAACTTGCCGCGGCGATTTTGCGCGTGATATGCCATTGCTGGGCGATGGACAAAATATTATTGACCACCCAGTACAACACCAACCCCGCGGGAAACCACAAAAAGAAAACTGTAAACACGACCGGCATCGCCATCATGATGTTCTTTTGGATGGGATCCAATGGTGCTGGATTAAGAAATTGCTGCGCCAGCATGGATGCACCCATGATCAGTGGCAACACGTAAAATGGATCGGGTAAAGACAAATCGTTCAGCCAAAATATAAAATCCGCCTGGCGTAACTCAACACTCTCGAGTAATACCCAATACAACGCGATAAAAACCGGTATCTGAATCACGATGGGTAAACACCCACCCAGCGGATTTATTTTCTCCTTTTTGTACATCTCCATCATGGCTTGATTCAGTTTTTGCTTGTCGTCGCCATAACGTTCCTTCAGTGTTTTTAACCTTGGCTGCATGGTTTTCATCTTGGCCATGGACTTATAACTGGCCGCGGACAACGGATAAAACGCTAGTTTGACCAGGAAGGTCAAAATGATAATTGCCCAACCCCAGTTTTTG